>Ga0256843_1003141_pt1 | contig 11621 bp, 9 predicted proteins | sample AlvinellametaG_FD_191572 | JGI IMG/M metagenome (GOLD analysis project Ga0256843, IMG submission 191572) | Pompeii worm associated microbial communities from hydrothermal vent at the East Pacific Rise, Pacific Ocean - Alvinella | ecosystem: Host-associated > Annelida > Integument > Unclassified ... | reverse complement strand
GGCGTACTGGAAGAAAAAGATAACCGCGAGAATGGGCGCCACGTCCTTGACCACGTCCGCCAGTTCCAGAATCAGCCGCATCGCGTGCTGCCCGATGGTCCGGGACTCTTCGACCTCCATCGCGACGCTCTGCGCCATCGCTTCGATCAGGCCCGTTCCCCCGACCGCATACTCGTACAGGCCGTACAGCTGTACGAAAATCATCGGCGTCAGCGACGCGAAGGCGATCAGGCCGAACCCGTCGATGACGGGGTTGCGTCCGCGGATGCTCGTCGCCAGCCCGACCCCCAGCGCCGCAACCAGCGGCACCGTTACCGTCGAGGTCGTCACTCCGCCGCTGTCGTAGGCCAGCCCCACGATCTCCGGCGGCACGAAAAAGGTCAGCACGACGACGATGACGTAGCCGCTGATGATGTAGTAGTGGATGGGATGGCCGGTCAGGATGCGGAACGTCCCCAGCGCGATGGCAAACCCGACCGAAAAAGCGACCGTCAGCCGCAGAAAAAGAGCATCGATCCTGCCTTCACTGATGACGGCGGCCTTGTCGGCGATGGCGATCAGCGCCGGTTCGGCAATGGTCGTCGAAAAGCCGATGAGAAACGCGAACAGCAGCAGCCAGAACGCCGAGCCTTTGCGGGCGAACTCCTGCGCGAGGTTCTCCCCGACGGGAAAAATCCCCACCTCCAGCCCCTGGATGAAGAGCGCCAGCCCCACCGCGACGATGAAGAGCCCCGTCGCGATCGACACGAGATCGTCGGGCACCTGCCGCAGGATGAAGATCTGGAAAAAAGCGATGACGGCGATAATGGGCAGCAGGTCGCCGAACGACCCCTTCAGCATCTTCAAAAAAAGTCTGAGTTGTTCCATGCCGAAATTATACGTTTTTTTGATACGTTTTGCGCCACGGCGCCGCCATATTTTCCCCAAACGCGAAAAGCGTTACAATTTCGCAAAAAAGGAGTCCGTATGGCTGAAGAAATCGTCATCTGGCACAACCCGCGCTGCAGCAAATCCCGAGAGGCGCTCAAACTGCTCGAAGCCGAAGGGATAGAACCGAAGGTGGTGAAGTATCTGGAGGAAACCCCCTCGGAAGAGGAGATCCGGGCGGTTCTGAAGATGCTGGGCATCGGTGCGCGCGATCTGATGCGCACCAAAGAGGCGATCTACAGGGAACTGGGCCTCAAAGAGGTCGAAGACGAAGACGCACTCATCCGGGCGATGGCGGAGCATCCGAAACTCATCGAACGTCCGGTCGTGATCAAAGACGGCAAAGCGGTTCTCGGGCGGCCGCCGGAAAAAGTGGTCGAACTGGTGAAGTAATCGTCGGGAAACGCGCGGAAAGGGCACCGACCCTCTCGCGCAAAGGCGGGGCTTTTAGAGGTTGTGCTCTTTTTTGTACTTGATGATCTCCATGTACGCTTCGTCCTTGAGCAGGAGCTTCTCCTTCTTCAGCTTTTCGAGTTCGAAATCGTCCATCGGAATCTGGCCGTTTTCGGCTTTCTCGATCAGATCGTCGAGCTCGTTGTGGCGGTCGAAGATCTTCAGAAAGTGGGCGTTCGCGGCGCCGTCTTCCTTCATCTTGGTGATAATGTCGCGGTATTCGTGCAGCATGGTACTTCCTTAACGGTTATTTTCCGCAATAATACCGCATCACTCCAAAATCCGCGGTAAAGTAATGCCCTGCTGCCCCTGGTACTTTCCGCCCTTGTCTCCGTAGCTCGTTTCACACATTTCGTCCCCCTGCAAGAAGAGCACCTGTGCGATCCCTTCGTTGGCGTAGATCTTCGCCGGCAGCGGCGTCGTGTTGGAAATCTCGATGGTGATGTGGCCTTCGAACTCCGGCTCGAACGGCGTGACGTTGACGATGATGCCGCAGCGGGCGTAGGTCGATTTTCCCAGACAGATCGCCAGCACGTCCCGCGGAATCCTGAAATATTCCACCGTCCGCGCCAGGGCGAAGGAGTTGGGCGGAACGATGCAGATGTCGCCCTTGAAGTCGACGACGTTGGCGTCGTCGAAACGTTTGGGGTCCACCACCGTCGAATTGAGGTTGGTGAAGATCTTGAATTCGTCGCTGACCCGGATGTCGTATCCGTAGGAACTCAGACCGTAACTGACGACCCCCTTTCCCACCTGATCTTCACAAAAGGGTGTGATCATCGCATGTTCGAGCGCCTGTTCGCGAATCCACGTATCGGCTTTGAGGCCCATTTTCCATCCTCACTTTACTTAAGTTGTGGTATTATAACGCAACTAATTTTCAGGCTACCTCTTTGCCGTTTTGCGAGGCGTTTTGCGGGGTACACAGGAGCATAGAACATGGACATGAGACAGATCAAGACACTGATGCAGGAGTTCGACGAAAGCGGCCTCTCCCGGCTGAAGATCAGCAAGGAGGGCTTCGAGATGGAGCTCGAAAAGAGCGCCGGTACCGTCGTGACGGCGGCACCGGTCTCGGCCGCACCGGCTGCGGCGGCCGCGCCGGCCGCGGCTTCGGCCGGCGAGCCTGAAGCGGAAAGGGTCCTGCCCGCCAACGCCGCCGAAATCCTCTCCCCGATGGTGGGAACCTTCTATGCCGCCCCGTCGCCGGACTCTCCTCCGTTCGTCAAGGTCGGCGACACCGTGAAGAAGGGTCAGGTCATCGCGATCCTCGAGGCGATGAAGATCATGAACGAACTCGAAGCGGAATTCGACTGCAAGATCCTCGACGTTCTCGTCTCCGACGGGCAGGCGGTCGAGTACGACATGCCGCTCTTCCTGGTCGAGAAGCTCTGATGGCCGAGATCAAGCGTATCCTCGTCGCCAACCGCGGAGAAATCGCTCTGCGCGCCATCCGGACCATCAAGGAGATGGGCAAGGAAGCCATCGCCGTCTATTCCAAAGGCGACAAGGGCGCCCACTACCTCCAGCTCGCCGACGCCGCGATCTGCATCGGCGAAGCCCCCAGCAGCGAAAGCTACCTGAGCATTCCCGCCATCATCTCCGCCGCCGAAGTGAGCGGCTGTGACGCCATCTTTCCCGGCTACGGCTTCCTGAGCGAGAACCAGCACTTCGTCGAGATCTGTACCCACCACAACATCAAGTTCATCGGGCCGACCCCGGAGGTCATGGTGCTGATGAGCGACAAGTCCAAGGCCAAAGACGTCATGATCGAAGCGGGGGTTCCGGTCGTACCAGGCAGCGACGGCGCCATCACCGACATCGAGGACGCCAAGAAGCGCGCCCGCGAAGTCGGCTACCCGGTCATCCTCAAGGCCGCCCAGGGCGGCGGGGGACGCGGGATGCGCGTCGTCGAGGACGAAAGCTACCTCGAAAACGCCTTTCTCGCCGCGGAGTCCGAAGCGGTCACGGCCTTCGGCGACGGCACGATCTACATGGAGAAGTTCATCCAGAACCCGCGACACATCGAGGTCCAGATCATGGCCGACAGCCACGGCAACGTCATCCACGTCGGCGAACGCGACTGTTCCATGCAGCGCCGTCACCAGAAACTGATCGAGGAGTCTCCTGCCGTCGTCCTGACGCCGGAAGTACGCGCCCGTCTGCACGAAGCGGCCGTCCGTGCGACGAAATTCATCAAGTACGAAGGGGCGGGGACGTTCGAATTCCTGCTGGACAAGAACCTCGATTTCTATTTCATGGAGATGAACACCCGCCTGCAGGTCGAGCACACCGTCAGCGAAGAGGTCAGCGGCCTCGACCTCATCGAGCTCATGATCCGCATCGCCGAAGGCGGCACCCTTCCCGACCAGAGCGAGATCGAGCTCAAGGGCCACGCCATCGAGTGCCGCATCACCGCCGAAGACCCGGTCAAGTTTCTGCCGAGCCCCGGCAAGATCAAGGAGTGGATCGCCCCCGGCGGCATCGGTGTGCGCATCGACAGTCACGCCCACGCGGGCTACATCGTCCCGCCGACGTACGACTCGATGATCGGCAAACTGATCGTTTACGGAAAAGACCGCGACCACGCCATCGCCCGGATGCACCGCGCGCTCAGCGAGTTTACCATCAGCGGCATCCGCACCACCATTCCCTTCCATCTGAAAATGATGGAAAACCCTGACTTCCGCTCCAACAACTTCGACACGAAGTACCTCGAAAACTACGAAGGCTGATTCCGGCCTTCCCTATCCTTTTTCCGGCAGCCGGATAATCTTGATATCCGCGTTCATGCGGGCACGGTCGAAATAGTCCTTGAGCGTCTGTTCGCGCTCGTCCGCCATGATTTCACGCTTGATCTTTTCCGCCACCGAATCGTACGGCTCCATGACCGGCATCGCTTTCGATTTCAGGTAGATGGCGACGAAACCGCCTGAAGGATTGGGGAGGACCGGCAGAAAGCTGTTGGGTTTCGCCCGGTTCAGCATCTCCGCCAGTCTCGGATTGATTTTGGCGTATTCCATCGTCGTCGCCTCGCTGCGGACGCCGGGAACGTTGAGCATCGGGTTGGCGATCTTCGCTTCCAGACGCCGACGGTCGCCGCTTTCGTAAAGGATCACATCAAAGCGCGGCGATTTCGAAAACTTTTCCGCATGCAGCCGGTAATATTCGTGCATCTCGCTTTCGGTCGGTTCTTCGAGACCGGACATGGCGATCGCACTGTAGAGCTTCTGCGCTTCGAGGGTTTTGCGCAGTTTCGCCTCGAAGGCGTCCCGGGTCAGGTGCTGACTGCTGAGCACCGCGTCGTACAGCTGCGGTACGGTCAGCCCGTTTTCCGACGCCAACTGCGAAATACGCCCGTAAACCTCGTCACTGCCCACATGAATGTTTCTCTGTTTGATCTCCATCTCTTCGAGCTTTTCACGAATCAGATAGTCGACCGCTTTGGAGAGCGACAGGTGTTCTTTTTCCATCGTCTGTTCGACGTCGTAAAGGGTGATGGGCTGCTCCTTGACCAGAATGGCGATGCCGTCGACCATTTTCGCTTCGAGCATCCCGAGCAACAGAATCATCGTAAAGAATATGCGCATTTTCGGACTCCTGAAAACAGCATTTTACCTGCTTTTTACGGCTTAATGGTTTAATGGGATATAATTGCACTCAAAAAAAGGCTGCACTTCATGGTCGTCACCCGTTTCGCTCCAAGCCCGACCGGCTATCTGCATATCGGAGGGCTGCGTACCGCCCTCTTCTCCTGGCTCTGGGCCCGCCGCAACGGCGGCAAGTTCATCCTCCGCATCGAGGACACCGATCAAAGCCGCAACAACGAAGCCGCCGCCAAAGCGATCGTCGACGCTTTCGAATGGGTCGGCCTCGACCACGACGGCGAGATCCTCTACCAGTCCGACCGGACGGAGATCTACAAAATGTACATCGAGCAGCTGCTCGACGAAGGCAAAGCCTACAAATGCTACATGAGCAAAGAAGAGCTCGACGCCCTGCGCGCGGAGCAGACCGCCCGCAAGGAGCGCCCGCGCTACGACGGCCGATACCGCGACTTTACCGGCACGCCGCCCGAAGGCGTCGATCCGGTCATCCGCATCAAGGCGCCGACGGAGGGCACGATCACCGTTTTCGACGGCATCAAGGGCGAGGTCACTTTCAACGTCGCCGACATCCTCGACGACTTCATCATCGCCCGCGCCGACGGCAGCCCGACCTACAACTTCGTCGTCGCCGTCGACGACGCGCTGATGGGCATCAACGAAGTGATCCGGGGCGACGACCACTTCTCCAACACCCCCAAGCAGCTCGTCGTCTACGAAGCGCTCGGTTTCAAGGTGCCGGTCTTCTACCACGTGCCGATGATCCACAACGCCGCCGGCAAAAAACTCTCCAAACGCGACGGCGCGACCGATGTCATGGCGTACAAGGAGATGGGCTACCTGCCCGAAGCGCTGCTGAACTTCCTCGTGCGGCTGGGATGGAGCCACGGCGACCAGGAGATTTTCTCCCTCGAAGAGATGAAAGCGCTTTTCAATCCGGCCGACATCAACAAGTCCGCCTCCGTCTACAATCCCGAAAAACTCGACTGGCTCAACGCCCACTACATCCGGAACATGGACAACACGGACCTGGCGCACGCCCTGACCGGCTTCGGCGTCGACCTGACCGGCCACGACAGGAAAGAGATTCTGCTCGACGCGCTCAAAGAGCGCGCCAAAACCCTCGTCGAACTGTCGCGGATGGCCGCGGAAGTCCTCGAAACACCGACAGACTACGACCCCAAAGGGCTTAAAAAGGCTTTCAAAACCGATTCTCCCGACATTCTCGAAGCCTTCGCCGGCAAACTCGAAACGGCCGACACCCTCCATCTGCCCTCGGACTACCATGCGCTGATGGAAGCCGTTGTCGAAGAGAAAGGCATCGGCTTCGGCAAAATCGGCATGCCGCTGCGCATCGCGCTGGTGGGAAAACTCTCCGGCCCCGGCGTCGACACCATCATGGCCGTCATCGGCAGAGACGAAACACTGCGGCGCATCCGCAACCTGCTTCAGCATACCGCGGACTGATGTCCGTCCGCTTTCACCCCAACCCCATACAAGGTCCCCCATGTCTTTGAAAATCACCAACGAAGAAGCACTCGCCTACCATGCCGAGCCCGCCCCCGGAAAACTGGCGACGGAAGTCACCAAATCCTTCCGTTCGCAGCGCGACCTCGCCCTTGCCTACACGCCCGGCGTCGCCGTCCCCTGTCTGGCGATCGAAAAGGACCCCGCCGACGCCTACCGCTATACCGCAAAGGCCAACCTCATCGGCGTCGTCTCCAACGGCACCGCCGTCCTCGGGCTGGGCGACATCGGCGCGCTGGCTTCCAAGCCGGTCATGGAAGGCAAGGCGGTCCTGTTCAAGAAATTCAGCGACCTCGACGCCTTCGACATCGAAGTCGACACGAAAGACATCGAACGCTTCTGCAGCGTCGTCGAGGCGATCGCCCCGACCTTCGGCGGAATCAACCTCGAAGACATCAAGGCGCCGGAGTGTTTCGAGATCGAAAAGCGGCTCATCGCCCGGCTCGACATCCCGGTGATGCACGACGACCAGCACGGCACCGCCGTCATCTCCGCCGCCGGGATCATGAACGCCTGCCGTCTGACCGACCGTAAAACAGAAGACCTTCGCGTCGTCATCGTCGGAGCGGGCGCCGCCGCCGTCAGCTGCGGACGGCTCTACCGGCACATGGGCGTGAAGAACATCGTGATGATCGACTCCAAAGGGGTCATCCACACCGGCCGGAACGACCTCAACGAATACAAACAGGAGTTCGCCGTCAAAGTGCCGATCGAACAGTCAGACGCCTTCGAAAACGCCGACGTCGTCGTCGGCCTCTCCCGCCCGGGCACCTTCACCCTCGAAGACGTCAAGCGCATGGCGCCGGACCCCGTCATCTTCACCCTCGCCAATCCGACGCCGGAGATCATGCCCGATCTCGTCCGCGAAGCGCGCCCCGACGCCATCATCGCCACCGGCCGCAGCGACTTCCCCAACCAGGTCAACAACGTTCTCGGCTTCCCGTTCATCTTCCGCGGCGCCGTCGACGTCCGCGCGAAAGCGATCAACACGGAGATGAAAATCGCCGCATCCGAAGCGTTGGCGAAACTGACGCGCACCCCGGTGCCCGACTACATCAACGACCTCTACAAGACTACGGTGGAGTTCGGGCGCGACTACATCATCCCCAAACCCTTCGACAAGCGCCTCATCGTCGAGGTCTCGAGTGCCGTCGCCGCGGCGGCGGTGCGCACCGGCGTCGCCCGCATCGGGCATTTCGACATCGACGCCTACCGGGAAGAACTGTCCGAACGCGTCTGCGTCGACTGCCGTCCCGAAGGTTAACCCTCAGATCACCGACGCCATCAGCAGATTGACGGTCACGGCGATGTCCCGCAGGCCCGGTTTCCGGTTTTCCTCCAGCGCCTCGATCGCTCCGAAAACCTCGTGAAAAGTCTCCCGGTCGTTTTCGAGAAAACTTTCAAACGCCTCCGCCGCCGGTTCGTTGACCCGCTGAAACTCCAGAATCCGGTTGGTGTAGTGCACCGCGATATATTCGATAAACTGCAACAACTGCCGGCGCAGGCGAAGATCCGCCTCTTCATGCAGCTGAAGCGCGTTGAGGGCGTTGATGATCCTCACGATGGCGAACCGCTCCACCACCAGGTAGAACAGGGTCGCCACGTCCTCGAACGGACGCTTGCTCTGCTCTTTGGTCACGATCACCGCAACCGCGAAACGCATATAGTCCAGAACGGCGAAGAAACGGTTGAACTCTTCGTCCCCCTCGATCAGTGTCCGCGGCCGGATGGAACGAATCCTTCCGAACATCGTGAAAAGCTCCCGCTGATGGTCGATGATGTGCATCGCGTCGAGCGATTCGGCATCGATGTATTTGACCATCCAGCGGGTGGAGAAGTTGAGCACATGTTCGATCTCCCCCAGCAGCCGGTACTGGGTCGCCACCGGCATTTTGTAATCCTGCGCGAAAATTTTTCGGCGGATCTCGTCCGCGCCGAAAAGTGCGTTACAGACAAGATAGGAGCGGATTTTCATCAGAAAACGGCTCTCTCCCAGCGATTCGAAATCGCTTAAAAAGGTGATGCCCTGGTTGTTGATGATCCGGTCGGCGATCGTCGTCGCGATGATCTCGCGCCGCAGCGGATGGCGGCGGATCTCCTCCTCGTAGGCGCTGACGAACGATGCGGGAAAGTAATGGAACAGGAACGGCTGGGCGAAAGGTTCGTCCACCAGCGGGGTTTCGACGATCAGTTTCTTGACGAATATCTTCGCATATGAAAGCAGCGAGCCGAGAATCGGCCGTACAATCTCTCCGTCTTTCGTCAGCACCTCGATGATGTTGGCATTTTTCGGGATGTGGAAGTCCCGCCGGTTGAAGACGTCGTTATGCTCCGAAATGATATCGACCGCCTGAAGAAAGTCGTCCAGGTAGATCCGGCTCAAACGGGCGTCGCGCGAGATGGTCAATGCCTGGCGGTAATTGCTGCGCAGCACCTTCGAAACCACCGCCTCGCTGAGTTTCTGAAGAATGCCGTTGCGTTCGTCTTCCGTCAGGCCGCCTCTGGCCGCCAGTTTTCCCAGAAGAATCTTCAGGTTGACCTCGTGATCCGACGTATTGACCCCGGCCGCGTTGTCGATGCCGTCGAGGTTGATCCTGCCGCCGCCGAGGGCGTATTCGATCCGGGCCCGCTGCGTAAACCCGAGATTGCCGCCTTCACAGACGGCAAAGCAGCGCAGCTCCGAAGCGTTGACGCGAACCGACTCGTTCTGCTTGTCCCCCAGTTCCAGGTCGCTCTCTTCGGAATGCTTGACATAGGTTCCCACCCCGCCGTTGAACAGCAGATCCACTTTCATGCACAGCAGCGCGCGCGCCAGCTCCTCTCCGCTCATCGACGTCTTTTTCGTCGGCAGCATCTGCCGGATCTCTTCGCTCAGGGCAATCGACTTGTCGCTGCGCAGCCAGACCCCGCCGCCTCTGGAGATCAGGCTTTTGTTATAGGCGCTCCAGCTCCCGTCCTTCGCATGGAACAGCCTCTGACGCTCTTCGAAGGCCGTCAGGGGGATGGGATCGGGGTCGATGAAAATCTCCCGGTGCGAGATCGCCCCGAGCAGCCGGAAGGATTTCGACAGCAGCATCCCGTTTCCGAAAACGTCCCCGTTCATCGAACCGATCCCCACGACGCTGATGCTCTGGGTGTACAGGTCGACGCCCCGCTCGATAAAGAAGCGCTGCGTCGACTTCAGCGCCCCCCTGGCCGTAATGCCCAGCGCCTTGTGGTCGTAACCGTGACTGCCGCCGCTGGCGAAAGCGTCCCCGAGCCAGTACCCCCGTTCGGTCGCGACGGCGTTGGCCGTATCGCTCATCGCCGCCGTCCCCTTGTCCGCGGCGACGACGAAATACACGTCGTCGCCGTCATAGGCGACGATCCGCCCGTCCCTCACCGTCTGCTCCTCTTCGACGTTGTCGACCATGTCCAGCAGGTTGTGGATGAAAAGCGTGTAGATCGAGGCGAAATACTCTTTCGAGATCGTCTCGCGCGGCCGGTCGATGACGAATCCCCCTTTGGCCCCGTCGGGGATGATGATGGCGTTTTTCCCCTCCTGGGTGATCATCAGCGAACGGATTTCCGTCCGGTAGTCGTTGTGGCGTTCGCTCCAGCGCAACCCTCCGCGGCTGACACGGCTCATGCGCAGATGCACGCCCCGGAATTCGGGATGGTAGACAAACGTTTCCAGTGTGGGCTGGATGCCCCGCAGATGCTCCGCCATCCGCGAAACATCGACCTTGAAAGCGATGGACTCGCGCCCGAAAAAGTAGTTCGTGCGCACCATCGAACCCAAAAGGGCGTACAGCAGTTTGAGGATCCGGTCGTCGGTAATGTCCGGCACCGCCTTGATCGCTTCGGCCATCAGCGCCTCGATCTCCTGCAGTTTCGATTCGCGTTCTTTCATCTGCGGATCGAATTTCGCCACGAAATAATGCAGCAGAAGCCGCGAAAGATCTCCGTGCCTCGTCACCGTCTGCAGCAGCGTTTCGAAATTGATCGAGGGGATCGCCTGGTTGAGGTACTCGATCAGCGCCCGCAACAGCGTCACCTGCCTCAGGTCGAGATTCTGCCTGTGCACGAGGGCATAGATACGGCAGTTGCGAAACGTCCGGCCCAGCAGGGAGTCGGTCATGACCGCCTCCATGTTTTCCCGGGCGGCGACGAACGCCTCCCTGTCGTCGATTTCGAGATTGAAGCGGCAGACGTGCACCTCCCGTTTTTTCTCGCCGATCGTGTAGGTCACCTCGTCGATCACGACAAAATCGAAATCATGCAGGATCGGCGTGATCTGTGACAGCAGCAGTGGACGCTGCGAAAAAAACCTGACGGTGGCCCGTTCCGGTTCCACGGCGATCCGGGTGACGATTTTGTGTTCGGCCACCTCTTTTTCCGTCTGCGTGTCCAGCCGCAGGTCTTCCGCGGTAAGCAGCTGCGAACAGACTGCCCCCAACTCTTTTTCTACCGACACATTGTCTCCCTTCGCAAGTATTTTTCCGTCACGGACCGTCTCGCCCGTTTTCTCCGATTCCGGCGGCAGGTCTGCCGAAATAGTACCCCTGCCCCAGCGCTATTCCCATTTCCCTGAGCATCTGCGCCGTTTCGGCGTCTTCGATATATTCCGCCGTGACTTCGAGTCCGAGCGTGCGGGCGAATTCCGCGATCGTTTCCACCGCCCGGAACTTGTGACTGTCGCTGCGCATCCGGCGGATCAGCGAACCGTCGATTTTGAGGATATCGACCGGAAGGTCGATGATGTAGGCGAAATTGGAATAGCCGCTGCCGAAATCGTCGATGGCGATTTTGCACCCGTAGGCCTTGACCCGGCCGATAAAATCGCGAACGGACTGCAGATCGTCCAGTTCCTCGCTTTCGAGCAGCTCGATGTCGAGCCGACCGGCCGTTTCGCGGTTGCGTTCGAGCTGCGCCATCAGCATGGAAACCATTTTTTCGTCGGCGAGATCCCGCATGGACAGATTGATGGAGAAACGGTACCGGCTTTCGCGCATCACCTCCATCACCTGCCGGAGCATCGTTTCCGTGATCCTCCGGTAATAGGGCGTCTGCATCGCCGCGGGGAGAAACGCTCCGGGAGAATCGACACTGCCGTCTTCGTTGATCAGC
>Ga0256843_1003140_pt1 | contig 11624 bp, 10 predicted proteins | sample AlvinellametaG_FD_191572 | JGI IMG/M metagenome (GOLD analysis project Ga0256843, IMG submission 191572) | Pompeii worm associated microbial communities from hydrothermal vent at the East Pacific Rise, Pacific Ocean - Alvinella | ecosystem: Host-associated > Annelida > Integument > Unclassified ... | reverse complement strand
CACCTTGTATAAAGCTTACTTTTTTACCAGTAATAATTTCAACTCTTTTTAGTGATTCAACACTTGAGTTTGATAAGTTGTCATATACTACTACATTATAACCATTTTCAAGCAATTCTACACAAGCATGGTTACCTATATATCCAGCTCCTCCTGTTAGTAATATTTTTTTATTTTTCATTATTTATTACTTTCAATATTTGATTAGATATATTTTTAACCGAAAATTTATCATGCATTAATTTTTCAGCATTTTTAGAAATATTATCTCTATATGATTTATCTAATAACTTTATAGCATTATTAAACAAAATATCATCTTCTCCATTTATACTAATTAGTCCAGCATTATATTCATCAATAACATCTTTTAAGTCATTATCTGGATTTATACTACCAAGAATAGGTAAATTTTCAACCATATATCCCAAAAGTTTTCCTGGAAAATTATGTGTTTTATGATCTTTGCTAAGGGTAAATAATCCAATATCAAATTCATTTAGCATTTGTAAAAATTCATTTTGATTTACTGATGGAAGAAGTGTAATATTTAATGTGTTATTATTTTTAATATGATTTTTAATCAATACTACTTCATCACCTGCTCCTACAAATACAAAATGAGCATCTTTGTATTTTTTCATATTTTCAGATAATCTTACAAGATTCATCATATCTTGAGCATGCCCCATATTTCCACCATAAAAAAATACAATTTTATCTTCTAGATTTAATTGTTTTTTATACTTTTGTTCTTTAGAAATATATTTTGTATTATTTGTCCAATTATATAAAACTTCTGATTTATTAGAAAAAATTTCATATTTTTTATTAAACCATTCCAGGTTTTTATTTGACATCAATCCAATTGTATCAGCTGCTTTATAATTTATATTTTCAAAATATTTAAAATACTTTGTAATTATTGAGTTTTCTTTTATCATACCATTATCAATAGCCCATTGAGGAAATAAATCTCTTAAAATAAGATAACTTTTACAACTCCATAATTTTTTAAGCTTATTTACTAATGAGCCAAAAAATATACTAGGTGAATAATATATTATAAAATCATGTGGATTATTTATAAACAATTCTTTACAATTATTCCAAGAATTATATGAAAGAAGTGTTTCATTAATAGCTCTTTTTATTTTACTTGTATTTTTGATTTGTCCAGATTTAAAATAAACTACTTTTACATTATCTATAAATTCAATTTTATATCTTTCTTTTAATTTAACATCTGGAGTAATCACAGTTACTTCATAACCATGGCCTATATATTGTACGGCTAATTCATGCATCATTTTTGTACCAATTTTTATACTATATGGTAAATAGTCATCTATTACAAGACATATTCTCATACTATTTTTTCCAAACTACTTTATTAATATAATCAGTATAGCTTAAAATTATTCTCAATACTTTATCTGAAACATTTGGCATACTATAGTCAGCTACTTCTCTTAGTGTATTTTTTTCTTGAGATTCAAGTATTTTAAGTCCTTGCATAATACGCTCTTTTTCAAGTCCTACCATCATAACACTTGCTTCTTCCATAGCTTCAGGTCTTTCATGTGCTTGTCTTATATTTAAAGCACGAAATTTCATAATAGAAGATTCTTCACTTATAGTACCACTATCACTAAGTACTACAAATGCATCTAATTGAAGTTTATTATAATCATCATAACCCATTGGTTTCATACGCTGTACCAATGGATGAAATTTAACTTCATTTGCTTCAATTTTATTTCTAGTTCTTGGATGAGTAGATACAATTATTGGCATATTATATGTAGCTGCTATTTCATTTAATGTATCTACTAAATCAGCAAAATTTTTATCACTTCCAATATTTTCTTCTCGGTGTGCTGAAACTACAAAATATTTTTCTTTTTTCAAATTTAACTCTTCTAAAATATTAGATTTCTTTATATCATCTATTTTAGAATTTACCACTTCATATATTGGGCTTCCCGTTTTTATTATTCTATCAGCTGGCAATCCCTCTCTTAGAAGATATTCTCTAGCGATATCACTATAAGTCATATTTATATCACTTATATGATCTACTATTTTTCTATTTGTTTCTTCTGGAACTCTTTGGTCAAAACATCTATTTCCAGCTTCCATATGAAAAATAGGTATTTGTCGTTTTTTTGCAGGTATTGCACAAAGACAAGAGTTCGTATCTCCTAGTACTAAAAAAGCATCTGGTTTTATATCTTCTAAAATAGGATCAATTTTTATTAATATATTTCCTATTGTTTCAGTTGCACTACCTAATGCTGCATTTAAAAAGTAGTCAGGTTTTCTAAGATTAAAATCTTTAAAAAATACTTCATTTAATTCATAATCATAATTTTGTCCAGTATGCACTATAATATGTTCTATAGCTTCACTATTTTCTAGTTTTTGTAATACACATGCTAATCTAATAATCTCGGGTCTTGTACCTACTACTGTCATTACTTTTAATTTTTTCATTTTTTATACCTCTAAAAAGTTTGTATCTGGAGCATCTGGATTATAGTTTTCATTTGCCCATATTAATAATACCATTTCATCATTACCTGTATTTGTTATATTATGAGTATATCCAGGTATCATTTCTACTATTTCTAGTTCTTTTTGACTTACATTATATTGTATAACTTCATCACTAAATATATCTCTTAGTTCTATAAGTGCTTGACCTTTTATTACTAAAAATTTTTCATTTTTTGTATTATGATAGTGATTTCCTCTCATAATTCCTGGCTTTGTAGTTGATATTCCAAGTTGTCCACTTTTATGAGTTTTTAATATCTCATAAAATGTACCTCTTGCATCTTCGTGTCCACTAAGTTTGTAAGAAAATTTATCTATTGGTAAAAAACTAAGATATGTAGCATATAATACTCTTTCAAATCCATCAGCTATATTTGGTACTAGAAGGTTCTCTCTACTATTTTTAAATTGATACAATAATTCTTCTATTTCACCTAAAGTTTTATTGTAAACAGTTTTAACTTCACAGTATAAACTATTTTCACTATTTCTATACAATTTATTTGCAAAAGAGTGTACAACATCACCTATATATACAAGTTGTAATTCTACTTCTTTATTATTTACTTTGATCTCTTTATCTCTTGTTATATTATAACACCAAGTTGCTATTACAGTATTATAGTTTGGTTTTGACCATTTACCAAATACATTTGGTAATCTATAAATAAAACAATCAATATTATTCTCTTTTGAATATTTTTCTATTATTTGCTCTGCTTTTTCTTTACTTGCAGCATAAGCATTATCATTGCCAACTTGTGCAGAGGATGTTATAAGTATTGGTATAGCTTTATTATTTTTTAAAATAATATCTACAATATTTTGAGTTAAATCAGTATTACCTTCTTCAAATTCTGCTTCAGTTTTCGGTCTATTTACTCCTGCAAAATGAAATATAAAATCAACTTTATTAATATATTCTTCTAACTCTTCACTTGTATTATCTCTAGAATATTTAAAAACTTCTACATTGATTCTATCTAAGTACTCTATCATATTTTTAGCTATAAAGCCATTTGCTCCTGTTACTAATACTTTCATTAGATTACACCAAACTCTTTTAACTCATCTTTTATTTCATACAGTCCTACTAGCATTTGTTTTAATTCTTCTTCATTTAATCTATGTGTATTATGTGAGTGATATTCTCCTGCTTGAGTTACAACTTCTTCACCATCTTCTACAAATTTATTATAATTTAAATCTCTATTATCAGATGGTATTCTATAGTATTGTTCCATATCTATAGCTTTTACCATTTCTTCTTTTGTAAGAAGTGTTTCATATAGTTTTTCACCATGTCTAGTACCTATGATTTTCACTTCATGTTCTGGTTTACCTAACATATTTTTTAGTGTTGCAGTTAGAAGTTCTACAGTAGCTGCTGGAGCTTTTTGTACAAAAATATCTCCATTTTGTCCATTTTTAAATGCAAATAATACAAGCTCAACGGCTTGGTCTAAACTCATCATAAATCTAGTCATAGCAGGATCTGTGATAGTTATAGTTTTATTGTTTTTTATTTGTTCCATAAAAAGTGGTATTACTGAACCACGACTTGCCATAACATTTCCATATCTAGTACAAGCTATCATAGTATCACTATCATCTAAGTTTCTACTTTTTGCTACTGCTACTCTTTCCATCATAGCTTTACTTACACCCATAGCATTTATAGGATATACTGCTTTATCTGTACTTAAAACTATTACTTTTTTTACTTTTGCTGATATAGCTGCATTTAGTACATTTTCAGTACCTATTACATTTGTTTGAACAGCTTGCATAGGATAAAACTCACATGATGGCACTTGCTTCAAAGCAGCAGCATGAAATATAAAATCAACACCTCTTACTGCATCATTTACACTATTTACATCCCTTACATCACCTAAATAAAATTTAAGTTTGTTATTGTTATAAACTTTTCTCATATCATCTTGCTTTTTTTCATCTCTTGAAAATATTCTTATCTCTTTTATATCAGTATTTAAAAACCTTCTTAATACTGCATTTCCAAAACTTCCTGTCCCACCTGTAATTAATAATACTTTATCTTTAAACATTTTTATTTCCTTTTGATTTATTAAATATATTTTCACATATTTCTATGTATTTTTTAGCTCTACTATTTGCTGTTTCAAACTCTTTTAATCTTTTCGTTCCTTTATCTATTAATTCATTTTGTAAACTCTTATCTACTATTAGTTGTTTTATTTTCTTCGCTATATCTTCTGGATCTAATGGGTCAAAGTAAAGTGCTGCATCTTTACATACATCTTTTGCAAAAGAGTAATTAGATGTCAAGATTGGTTTTTCCATTTTCATAGCTTCTGGATAAGATGCACTGAAAGTTTCTAGTAAGGTAGGTGCAAATAAAGCATCTGCTTGAGAATAAATAGATGGACAAGCTGCTTGTTCTATCGGACCAATATTTATAATATTCTCTTCAAAACCTTTAAATAATCTTTCAAAAACCTCAGAGTTTAAAGTCAATATAAATTTAATATTATACTTTTGAAGCAAAGGTATGATCTCTTTAATCACTGTTAAGTTTTTGTTTACATGATTATGAGCTATATAAATAAATCTAAACTCATTATCATTTCTTTCTGGTAGTTTTACATAATATTTACTTTTTCTATCTAGTAAACTTTTATCCTTAAAACTATTACTATAAGTATTTCCAACAACAAAAACACATTCTTTATTTAAATGTAACATTTTGACTATTTTTTCTTTAGCATCTTCTGTTTCTAAAACATAACAATCGGCATCTCTTTTTAAGTAGTATGCTTTATATAGCGTATGCAAACGCATTTTTAATCTTTTTAATAAAGAGAGCTTTTTATATGCTATTGATGCTTGGTTATACACCCAACCATCAGCAAAACCTACTAGATGAACTGATTTTGGCTTCCAGTAAGGAGGTCCAAACACAGAAAAAACAACATCTGGTTGAATCTCCTCTTCTAAAGTATTTAGTTGCTTAACTACTTCCTTTCTTGTTTTTAATAAAGAAGGAGATTTATCTATACGATAAAAATGAAATTTATTTGAAAAACTGTCTTGATCTAATTGTTTTTCAATAGCCAAAGATAAAAATACAAAATACTCATGGGTGTTTTGTATAGTTTTTAGCTCATTTATAAATGATAAAGCAACTTGTAATCCACCACCTACATATAGATTTGAGGTATTAATTATTATTTTCATTTCTTATGCCTTTTTTACTGCATCTAATATCTTGGATGCTTCTTTATTATAAGATACATCAAATAAATCTTTTATAATTCTTTTGTTAAATGAGATATTAAATGATTTATTAATAGCATCTACGATATTACTTATATTTATAGGATCAATAATTAATCCATTTTTTTCGTTTTTTATTAGATCAAAAGTTGAACCTGCATATTTAGAAGATAAACAAAATAATCCACTTGCAAGTGCTTCATTTAAAACCAGTCCCCAAACTTCTGAATATGATGGCATGATAAAAACATCTGCATCAGAATAATATTTTGTAATTTCATTTTTTTGCTTATACCCAAGAAAGTTTATATTTTTTTCTAAATTAAATTCTTTTGTAAGTATTTTTAGTTTTTCCTCTTCTGAACCAGTTCCAACAATATTTAATATCCAATTATCTTTTTTAATTTTTGAAAATGCTTTTATAGTATTATTTAAACCTTTTCTTTCAACTAACTGTCCAACGTACAAAAATGAAATTATTCCATTACTATTTGATATATCAGGTGTGTTGTCTTTGTAAAAATCAGTTTCAACTGTATTTGTACCTGTAACTATATATTTATCATTTACTCCAAAAGACTTTATATATTCACTAGCTTTCGTACCGTATGTATAATAAGAATCAAAAGAATTTATAAAAAAACTTTTTACTTTATTTACAAAATTATTTTTTGATCTCGCGGAAAGTAATGTACTACCACTCCACATAATTTTTTTCTTAGAAAATAATTTAGCATAAAATAAAGCCTCCCAATATTGAATTGCGTCATATCCTGTAATAATCACTGCATCTGGATTTTCTTTTATTAATTTAAAAAATAGACTAAATGGTAAAGTTATGTGTAATGGCATATCTCTACTAGCAAAATAAAAATGAAAAGATTTTAAAAATTCTATATAAGATCTACTTTCTATATTCCATTGACGGTTTTTTTCTCTTTGTGAAATACAAATAACTTTAAGATTTGAAATCTTTTTTACTTCATCCCAAAGTGGTAATCTGTATGGCGTTGGCATATTAGTGATTAATATTATTTTTTTATGCATATTTTTCTTCTTTCTTCCAAGGTATAAATTTATATAGAATTAAAACCGGTAACCACATTGAATACTCATAAGGAGTACCATGTAAAAATAGATTAGGTAAATTATAAAGATAAAGTAATATTGAAAAATATTTACTTTTTTCAAAATCATTACTTAATACTTTATGTTTAATATTTTGTTTACTGATTAATATAAGAGGGAAGATAAACATTAGAAATAAATTTAAAAATCCTGCAAAAAAACCTAAATCTGTAAATACTTGTAGTAGTGGAAAATCTGCTCTTGTAGTGAAAATTCCATTTCCAGTAAATAAATTTATTTCTTCTAATATTGGCAATACTTTAACTAAAGATTGATGTCTTATTGCAGCTGAATCAACAGATATATTTTCTGTTTTACCATAAAAATATCCATCAAAAGCATTTATTAAAATTGTAAATTTTCCACTTATTTGATTTGCAATATCTGAAAAAAATAAAGATAGTAAAAAAATTAATACAAATAATACAATTAAGCTTATAATCATTTTTTTATTTTTTAAAAAATTTTTAGGAATTAAATAAATTAATGCAAATATTAATCCTAATATCGCACTTTTACTAAAAGAAAGAAAATATATATATATACTTCCTAAACCAACTATCAAAAATATAAACTTAATTATAAACTTTAATTTTTCAGTTGATGTATATAAATAAAAAATTATTGCTAAAATATTAGCTAGTGCTATAAAAGAAGATAAATTAGGGTTTTTAGTATCTCCTACATATAAACGACCACCATTCATTATCCAATAAGAATAATCTAACGGGGTACTTACTAAAGTAAATACTGTCACAAAAGAGGAAATAATAAGTATATATTTGTAAAATATACTAAAATCTTTATCTTCATTTGTTAGTAATGCAAAATATATAAATACCGTAATAATAATGTAAATTGTAGAAGTACTTGAAGTTACATACATTAAATTCAATATAAATAATGTATAAAGTATAAATAATAATATAATGATAAAAATAGGAATATTTGCATGAATTTTTATCTTAAATAAATTATTATAATTAATTAAAGCCAATAGCATAAAACCAACTAACGAATATGTAAAAATACTTTTTGAAATAGGAATATACTCTCGAAAAATAAATAATATTGGCAATCCTACAACTAAAAAAGATAAAGAAAAAGAGATTGATTTTTGAACTTTCATAACTGAATTCTTTTTATTTTTAATATTATTCTTTTATAAATAACTATTTCAAATAACCAGCTAATAAATACACTAGTAATAAACATTATCAGCACTTTTAAATAACCATTAGTATCATAAGAATCAAACAATAACATTATAGGGTAATGCACAAGGTAAAATGCAAAAGAGATAGTTGCGAATAAAGAAAAGACTTTAAAAATATTATGTATATATTTATTTTCTTTAAGATTCATACCTAGTTTATTATAAAGTATTACTAGTATTATCATAAAAAATGCAGCTAAATAATGTCTAATTTCTAATATAGGATGATTTACATAATGAAACAACTGCTGATTATAAATAAGTATAAAAAAATAAATACTTATAAGTAACATATAACATAATAAGATTATTTTTAAAAAATATAATCTTATCTTTTTATTTTTGTCTTTATACACCAAATATAAGCTTGCTCCACTAGCCCAAATAAAGTAATACATTAAAAATAGTGAAGCCTGATTGTATAAATATTTATATGTTAGTATTCCAATTATTGAAACTATAAACGAAGTTAAAATAAAAAAAAGAGTTCTTTTGTTAAAATATTTCATTACCTTATAATGAACAAAAAATATCATATAAAACCACCATTCATAGCTAAGAGACCATAATGGTTCATTATGAAAAATTGGTGCAACTAAAACACCTGGTTTTAAATCAGGCTTATCTTGTAACATAAATAAATTTAAAATTAAAGATTTAAAATCTATAGACCAAGAATTATTTATATAACTAAAAACAATGTAAGATAAAATAATTGAGAGTATTACAACAGTATAAATTCTTAAGAATCTATGCATAAAATAAGTGCGAAAGTTATACTCTCTTCTAAACTGACTTAATGAGATTACATATCCTGATAATAAGAAAAAAATGATTACAGCTTCCTGCCCAAATATAAACAACTTAGATATATAAATATTACAATCAATATATTTACACAAAACATGATGTAAAAAAATATAAAAAGCTACAAAACCTCGTAAAAATTCTAATTCTATAATTTTCATATATTTAACCTATGTTCTTTTTAGATATAACTAAAACTAAAAAATTTGTAAAATAAAAGCTTCCAAATGATAAAGCTAAAATAACTGTACCTTCAAAAGAAGAAAAATTCAATACTCCAAAAAGTACAATAGCAGCTATTATATTACTTAGTAATATACTTTTTGTTTGCTTATGGCTAACCATCCATTTATTATATATACTATACAAAGTAAAAAAAATAGAAGAGATAGCCAATATAATTAAAGTACTACTCCCTTGTATATAATTTTCTCCATATAAAGACATAATATTTTCAGAAAAAATAATAAATATTATCATTATAAATATTGAAATAAATAAGTTTACAAATAAATTAATATTAAATACTTTTTTTTCATCTTGACTCTTCATACCTATCACTTTTGACATCATAGGTAAGGCAACACTTGTTGTAGCCCCTGTAATAATCATGATAATACTTAACCACTGAAAAGCAGCATCAAAAATAGCAATATTTTCAAAACTATCTGTTTTATTTATAATAAATACTCTGGCATACCAAAAAGTCAAACTAATAATAATTGTTGAATATAATAAATATTTACTTGAATTTAATAAGTTTTTGATTTCAATTAACAATTGTTTTTTATTTTGTTTCAATATTTCACTAATATATACTTTTTTAAACTGAATATACTTAATAAGAAAATCTATTATAAAATAACACGCAACACCAAATATCGCTCCATAGAAATTAAAATTATAGATGAAATATATAATTAAGGGGAGAGAGATAATAGAAGTTAAAATGCCTGAAAATGCTATTCTTTTATATTCTTCCAAACCAATTAAAATACCTTGAATTAATGATGATAATATTGTTCCTGCAAGTAATAGTATAGCAATATAAAAAGCATTAACTAAATTTACTTTACCTAAAAAATAAGTTTCTACAATCCAAGGAGTAAAAATAAGTAATAAAATTGAAAGTAATAATATTATAGTAATATTTATAAAGAATATTGCATTAATAACACTATTTAAGTTCTCTTTTTGATGTGAAGATTCTGCTACTCTCTTAATTATTGGTGAACCAAGAGATCCACTTACAATAGATTCAAATATAGAAATAGTACTTCTTAGCATCATAAATTGACCAAATACTTCTTGACTTAAAAGTCTTGCAGCCATGATATTAGTTACAAACATAGAAAGGCGACCAATAGAATTACCTATTAATAGCCATAGACTATTAGTTAATATTTTTTTAATTAACCTCAATGTAAAACAACCCTCTATACCCCTCAATAAATTCATCAATACCATCATTAGGTTGATAGTTAAAATCTTTGATTAGGTCATTTGTATCTACATAAGTAGATATTACATATCCAAGTTCAAGAAGTTTTGTAGCTAAATGATAGCCTATAAATCCTGCTGTTCCTGTTACTAGTATTTTGTACTTCTCAATTTGCTCACTTTGTTTGTGCATCATATTAGTTTTTTCCTTTTAAATCTTCTTTGATAATATTTTTCAACTCTTGTGTAGTTGGAAATGCATTATGTAATTCTTCTGGTAATGTATCATTAAGTGTATATGTAGATACTCCCATTGGTTGAGATGTATTCATCAATGAATATTCTACTTCTATACTATCTTTGTGAGTACAAAGAATAATACCTATAGATGGATTTTCATGTGGCATTTTTACAGTATCGTTTAATATGTTTAAATAAAAGTTCATTTTACCTGCATATTCTGGTTTAAATTTACCTACTTTTAACTCTATTGCTACTAGTGCATTTAATTTTCTATGAAAAAACAATAAATCAATAAAATATTCATTTTCATTTAGTGTTAGTTTATATTGATTATCAATAAAACTAAATCCATATCCAAGTTCTAATAAAAACTTTTTAATATTTTCTACAAGAGATTTTTCTACTTGTCTTTCATTTACATCTTTTGATATTTCTAAAAACTCCAAGTTGTATTCACTTTTGACTATATCTGTTACAAGTTCTGAAAAGCTATTATCCAATGTTGTACTAAAGTTATTTAGTTTTTTATTATTCTTATCTCTTTTAAATAGATTTGTCTTTATATGGTGTAGTAGAACATTTCTATTCCATCCATTTTCTATAGTGTTTTTTATATAGTATTCTCTCTCTTGCATATCTTTACACTTCTCAAAGATTAAAATATTTTGTCCCCAAGAGATATCTCGCACAAGCTGTGCGAGATATTTATTATTTGCATAAGATAAATAAAAAGTCCTCATTCTCCATAGGTTTGAACTAGAATATCCACTTTTTTCTCCAAACTCATTTTTAAGATCTTTTGACATCTGTTCTACGACAGATTTACCCCAACCTTGGAGTGCTTGGTTTTTAACTATCTTTTCACCAATCTCAAAATAAAGCTCTATCATTAATCTATTTGTAGAAAGTATAGCTTTATTTTTTGCACTATATATTTTCTGCTTTAGATCTATGATGAAGTTTTTATATGAGT
>Ga0256843_1003138_pt1 | contig 11630 bp, 13 predicted proteins | sample AlvinellametaG_FD_191572 | JGI IMG/M metagenome (GOLD analysis project Ga0256843, IMG submission 191572) | Pompeii worm associated microbial communities from hydrothermal vent at the East Pacific Rise, Pacific Ocean - Alvinella | ecosystem: Host-associated > Annelida > Integument > Unclassified ... | reverse complement strand
AACAGCATACATAAATGCAGCTACACCACTTTTCATGTCTTGCGAACCACGAGCATATATTTTATCATCTATTATAGTAGGCTCAAACGGGTTTGTATCCCATCCATTACCAGGTGGAACTACATCAATGTGTCCAGCAAAACACAGATGTTCACCTTCACCAAATTGTTTATATAAAAATAGATTTTTTACATCTTCTTTATTTATTTCAATTATTTCAAAATCATTTAAATACTCTTTTATAAATTCCATTGCATTATCATCATCAGGAGTAATTGATTTAAATTTTAATAGTTTTATAAAAAGTTCTGTTATGTTCATTTTAAATCCTTAAGTTCTATAATAAATGTTGTTTTATTATCTTTTACTTTAAAATACAGTTTTCCTTTTAGGTGGTCTTCGATTATTGTTTTTGACATATATAGTCCAATTCCTGTACCTTTTGTGTCTTTTGTAGTAAAATATGGTTCAAATATTCTATCTTGAATCTCTTTTGGAATTCCTCCACCATTATCTGTAATAGTTATTATATTGTTTTTTATTTGTATATCAATTTGACCATTTTCAATTTTATTTTCTAAAATAGCATCTTTTGCATTATTTATTACATTTAAAATTACTTGTTTTAGTTCATTTTTATAACCAAGTATTTTGCTGTCATCATAATCAATAGTAAGTAAAATATGATTACTTAAAAGTTGTTTTTCTATAAGTTGAACCACTTCTAAAGTAGGCTCTTTTAGATAAAACTCTGTTTTTTCTTTATCTTTTGAGAAAAAATTTCTAAAATCATCTATTGTTTTTGACATAAATTGAATAATATTCATTTGCTTTTTTTCATAATTATAAATATATTTTTCATCAACATTACCATCTAAAAAATCATCTACTAATAATTGAGTATGAAGTCCTAAAGAGTTTAAAGGTTGTCTCCATTGATGAGCAATAGCTCCAATCATTTCTCCCATAGAAGCAAGTTTTGATTGTTGAAATAGCATTTGCTCTTTTTTCCTATTTTCTTCTATAGCTTTTTTAATTCTATCTTCAAGTGAAGAATTTAATTTTTCTATTTCTTGAGAATAAATAAATAAATCTCTATTTTTTTTAGCTAATATAATTAAAAATATAATAATAAGTATTAATACAATAACAGCTGTATATATTTGTGTTTTATAAAGTTCATAAAAAGAGGTAGGTTTATTTATAAATATAGCATCTTTTATACCTAAATCATAAGCATTTACATCAAATTTTTTTAAATTTTTTACATTTAGATATATTCTGTTTGCACCTTCTAAAGTAAAACCTAATTTTTCCATAGAGATACCATTTAGATATTTTATTACTTTTTTTGCATTTAATAAAGCTTGTTGTTTTGCATCAGTACAATCCCCACCAACAATATTTGTATTAGCTAAATTTGTATATACATCATTATGTACTAAAATAGGGTGATTATAATATTTTGATATTATTTTGGGAACTTTATCTATATATATTATATTACCTTTATACTTCATTCTACCGAATGTCAAAAGCATTAAAATAGAATGTTCATCTGCTTTTTTTAGAGTATCTATAATTTCTTGTAAATTAGAAGTATGAAGATATACAAACTTTACACCTTTAATTTTTTTAAAAACATTTTTGTATTGTCTCATAGTTTTGTTTCCTGATACACTAGTATCTGAAACTACATAAATTGTTTTTAATTTAGGATCTATTTTTTTTGCAAGATTAAAGTTTGACATAGGGTTTTTTGCTTCAAATACTCCAGCATAAGTAGATTTATCAAGTTTGTCTTTTAAGCTTAAATTATTAACACCTTCAAAAAATACTTTAGATTTATGAAAAAGATAGTTTAATTTATACATTCTGACAAAATTTAATGCATTATCATCTGTTACTATTACAATATCGAAAGGATTTGTTTTATATTTATTTTGTAAATAATTTAAAAATTCTTCATAATAATATGGGGTTGGTTTAAATTTTTTTGTATTCATATCTTCTATATAAAGATTTAAATGTTTTATATTTTTTTGTAATATATTTACAAGAGTTGTAGATTGTATCTCTGTCCATTTTAGAGTAGGAGAATAAGAGTTTAAGATTAATATATTTACTGCAAATAGATTGATTGCAAATATAAAAATTAATATAAGTTTTTTCATTTAAATCCTTCTATAATGAATTGTTTGTTTTTGCCTAAATAAAGTTTTCCACCCATTTTATCAATTATCATTTTAGACATATAAAGTCCAATACCTGTTCCACTTTCTTTTGTAGTAAAGTATGGCTCAAATATTCTATCTTTTATATCTTTTGGAATATCTATTCCATTATCTTGAATTATAATTGTACCATTTTTTATTGTAATTGTAATTTTTCCGTCATTTATTTTTTTAGAAATTATTGCATCTTTTGCATTATTGATTAAATTTAATATTACTTGATTAAATTCACTTTTATATCCATTTATCTTAAAATCATCTCCAAGTAATTCAAGTTGAATATTATGATTTTTCATTTGAGCTGATACGATATCTAAAACTTCTTTGATTGATTGTTTTACACTAAATTCTTTTTTTTCTTTATCTATATTGAAGAAATTTCTAAAATCATCTATGGTTTTTGACATAAATTTAATAATTTCCATCTGTTTTTGTTCGAATTGTTCTAAATATTTTTCATCAATTTTACCATCTAAATAATCATCTACTAATAATTGTATATTTAGTCCTAAAGAGTTTAGAGGTTGTCTCCATTGATGAGCAATAGCACCTATCATTTCTCCCATAGCAGCTAGTTTTGATTGTTCTTGTAATATTTTGTCTTTTTTTGTATTTTCTTCAACTGCTTTTTCTATTTTATGTTCTAAATCATTTTTATAAATTTCAAATAATGACTTTGTATATCTCGATAAAATATAAGAAATAACGCCTACAATAATAGATAGAATTATTAATAATATAAATATGATAGATATTATTTCATGTATTTTTTTATTTGTTTGTTTTGCTTTTTTATCTAAAATTGAATGTAGATCATTTAGATATAGACCAGTTCCAATAACCCAGTTTAATTGAGGAATATAATATACAAAACTTATTTTTTCTTCTATTTTATGAGTAGTTGGATTTTCCCAATAATATTTTACAAATGTACCATTTTTATTTTGTTTAGCTTCTTTTAAAAATCTTAAAAAAATTTTATGACCTTTTATATCTTTTATTGTTGATATATTTTTTCCTATATACTTAGAATCTATATGGATAAGTATTTTTTTGTTGTTTTGAATCCAAAAATAACCATTTTTTCCATATCTTTTACTTTGTATCTCTTTTAATAATTCTTTTTTTAATTCATCTAAAGCATCATTAACATATTCACCAGTTCCAATAACCCAGTTTAATTTTGGAATATATCTTACATATATAATTTTTTTAAACTCTTTATTTTCTTGATTTGGTTTTGCAAAATATATAGTAGCATATCCTTCTTTTTGTTTTTGTATTATAGAATTTGTAAGAGATACGATAAGCGTACCTCTTTTATCCTTAAATTTACTCATATCTTTGTTTAAAAACTTTTTTATTGGATGGATTATAGTTATTTTTGATGTATAGTTATATACAAAATAATATCCTCTACCATGATTAAATCTAATAGCACTTAATACTTGTTTTATAATATTTTCAATCTCTTTTTGTGATTTATTAGGGTTATTTTTAATAACTCTGTTTATAATGTTATTTGCTTCATATACTCTTTCTTTTAGTTCATCTTTTAGATTTCTATTTAAATCATGAATATCATGATTAATATCTTCTACTACAGATAAAAGTATGTTTTTTGTTTCATTTTTTCTTTCTTCAATAATAAGATGTTTATACTCTTTTATTTCATCTTTTTTGAATTGATTAAAATAAAATGCTAATGAAGAAAATACTAAAATGGCAAATAGAATTAAAGAAAAAATTGGAGTTAAAAAAATATATTTTATAATTTTTTTTTCTTGTAACTTATTATTCATTATTAATAAAAACCCTTTTTTGTTATAATTATACATAAAATTTTATAAAAAGGTATTTTTTATGGTTAAAATTGGAATAGTTGGAGTAGGGACAGTTGGTGAGAGTGTAGTTAAGATATTAGAAGATAATAAAGATATAATCCGTGCAAGAAGTGGAAAAGAGATTATTGTAAAAAGTGGTGTAGTTAGAAATTTAAATAAAAAAAGAGATGTAAATATAAAACTTAGTGATAATTATCTTGATATTACAACTGATCCAGAAATTGATATAGTAGTTGAGCTTATGGGTGGAGTAGAAGATGCTTATAAAGTAGTAAAAAGTGCTATTGAAAATAATAAAGCTGTAGTAACAGCAAATAAAGCTCTTTTAGCTTATCATAGATTTGAACTTCAAGAGATGAGTGAAAAACCTTTTGAATATGAAGCAAGTGTAGCTGGTGGAATTCCTATTATTAAAGCTTTAAGAGAAGGGCTTAGTGCAAATCATATAGAATCTTTAAAAGGGATTATTAATGGTACTTGTAATTATATGCTAACTGAAATGAAAGCAGGGGCAAATTATGATGAGATTTTAAAAGTAGCACAAGATTTAGGTTATGCAGAAGCTGATCCTACATTTGATGTTGGTGGATTTGATGCTGCACATAAATTACTTATTTTAGCAAGTATTGCATATAATATAGATGCAAAACCTGATGATATTTTAATAGAAGGGATTGAAAATATATCTACTATAGATATGGAATTTGCTAAAGAATTTGGTTATGAAATCAAACTACTTGGAATTGCAAAAAAAGATAATGAATTTATAGAACTTAGAGTTCATCCTACTATGATAAAAAGTTCAGAAATGCTTGCTAAAGTTGAAGGTGTTATGAATGCTGTAAGTGTAGTAGGTGATAAAGTGGGTGAGACATTATATTATGGAGCAGGTGCAGGTGGTGATGCTACTGCAAGTGCTGTAATTAGTGATATTATTTCAATAGTTAGAGGAAGTAATGCCCCAATGCTTGGATATAAAAAACCTCTTGAAGAGGGTGATTTTAAACTTAGACAAAAAGATGAAATAAAAAGTAAATATTATTTAAGAATTGCTGTAAGTGATGAGGTTGGTGTACTTGAAAAAATAACTTCAATTTTAGCTAAAAATAGTATTTCAATTAATAACTTTTTACAAAAACAAGGAAATGAGTTTGTAAAAGTATTACTTTCAACTCACCAAGCTATTGAAAAAGATATTCAAAATGCAATAGAGGAGATATCAAAATTACCTTTTGTAAAAAAAGATGTAGTTTTAATTAGAATAGAAGATTAATGGGAGTATTAGATAAATTATATGAAAACAATGATAGCGAGATTGTAGAAGAATTTCTAAATCAATGGGATTATATAATTGATGAGATTGATTTAGTTATAGAAAGGTTAGAAAGTGATTATACAGAATCAATAAATGAGCTTTTTAGAACTTTTCATTCTCTAAAATCTGCTACTGCTTTTTTAGGACTTAAAAGAATAAATATTTTTTGTCAATTTGTAGAAGATGTTTTAGAGGTTGCAAGACAAAGAGATAAACCTACAGATGAATTGATAGATTGGCTTTTTATTGCAAGTGGCCAAATTCTTACTTGGTATAAAGAGATAACTCACAATGAAGAGTTATCTAGTATAGATCCAAAATTATTAAAAATTCCTAAAGGATATTAGTCTTGATAAGGTATAGGATCTTTTATACCTGCTTTATCAAATCCTTTTAGTCTTAATCTACAACTATCACATACACCACATGCTTTGTCTTCATTTTGATAACAACTCCAAGTAAGTTCTAATTTTACTCCTACTTCTATCGCTTTTTTTACTATATCTTCTTTTTTTAGATGAATTAGCGGAGTTTTTATTGTTATATTTGTATCATCTTTTGTACCAAGATTTATTGATTTTTGCATACTTTCTATAAAATTTTCTCTACAATCAGGATAACCACTACTATCTTCTTCCACTACACCTATATACATAGCTTCACACTCTTCTTTTTCAGCAATAGCACCAGCAATTGAAAGAAAAATACCATTTCTAAAAGGTACATAAGTAACTGGTATCCCTTCTTCAATACCACCAGTTGGCACATCTATATTTTTATCAGTTAAAGCACTTGCACCAATTTGAGTGAAAAAATCTAAATCAATTACATATTTTGAAGTGATATTTAATTCTTTAGAGATTGCTTCAAAAGAGCTAAGTTCTTTTTTTTCAGTTCTTTGTCCGTAATTAAAATGAAGTGCTACTATTTCATATCCTTCATTTTTTGCTATATAAGTTGTTGTAGTACTATCCATTCCACCACTTAAAATACACAAAGCTTTTTTCATCTTTTTCCTTTTACTTTTATATAATCTAATTGTATCAATTTTTTGTAAATTTCACTAACAATTCCACCCGCAGCACTTCCACCATGACCACCATGTTCTATCATAGCAGTTACTACAAATTTAGGATGTCTATATGGTCCATAAGTAGTAAGCCAAGCATGTGATCTTTTCCAATAAGCCAATTCATCTTCTCTTTTTCTTTTTTTTACATCTTGAGGAATTGAGTGAACTTGTGCTGTTCCTGTTTTCCCTGCTATAGCAAAAGGAAGACCTACAATATGTCTTGTAGCTGTTCCTCCAGGAGCATTACATACTTCCCACATTCCTCTTCTAATAAGTGGTAAATATTTTTTTTCTTTGTAACTTAACACATCTTTTTTTATAAGTTTTATAGGTGTATTGTCTATTTTTTTTACTATTCTTGGAACTGGTAATTTACCAGTCGCTAATAAGGCAGTATTTACCGCTGCTTGTATAGGAGTTACAAGTACATATCCTTGACCAATAGAAGCATTAATTGTTTCACCTATAAACCATGATTGATTATATTTTTTTCTTTTCCATTCTTTGTCAGGAATTAATCCACTTCTTTCATTTGGCAAATCAATTCCTGTTTTTTTACCAAATCCCATTTTTCTAAGATGAGATGCTAAATAATCAATACCTAACAATAATCCTATTTTATAGTAATATACATCTACACTTCTTTTGATAGATTTAAATATATTTACTTCTCCATGACCACCAGGTTTCCAGTCTCTAAATTTTCTTTTTCCAACTTCTATATATCCAGGACAAAATATTTTTTTATATGGACTTAATTTACCACTTGCTATTGCAATAAGTCCTTCAGATGGTTTTATAATAGACCCAGGTGGATATACTCCAGATATAGATTTATTTAAAAATGGATTAAAATGGTTATGAATTAATCTACTCCATTCTTTTTGAGAAATTCCTCTTACAAATAGATTATCATCATATGAAGGATAATTAACCATAGCTATTACTCTACCATCTACACTCATTACAATTACTGTACCTTTTTTATCTTCTTTTTTTAGTAAATTAAATATAAAGGATTGTAGTCTTGAATCTATATTTAATTCAATATTTGATGAAATAGGCTTTTGGATAGATAATGTTTTTACTATTTTATTTCTTGCATTAACAATTACATTTTTGAATCCAAGTTTTCCTGTTAAATATTTATTATAAGATTTCTCAATCCCATTTTTTCCTGTTATTTTTATATATTTTAAAGCAGGGGATTTATCTATCTCTTTTTGATTTGCTTTACCTACATAACCCAAAATATGTGACATAACTTCTTTTAATGGATAAATCCTTAAATAATCTGATTCAATTTTAATATTAGGATTATGTATTAAAATAGGCATAATAGGGAAAATTTTTTTATATTCAATATATTCTAAAATAGGGATATATTCGTGGTTGTAAACAGAATTTTTCTTTTTATAATTTTTAAAAGCTTTTTTTATATTGAAAGATAAATATTTATTAATATAATTTAATGTATTATTTAAATCTTCTTGATGTAAATGAGGTTTTAGTAACAATGAAAATCTAAGTTCATTATATGCTACTGGTTTATGTGTTGCATCATAAATAATACCTCTAATAGGTTTAAGGTATAGTTTTTTATTTATATTTTGTTGTGCTAACATTGTATAATGGTTGTGTTCTAAAACACTGAGTTTATATACTTTAGCTAATATAATCATATAAAATAAAAAAATAAATATAAGAATGATTTTTAATCTCATTTTAATCTCTTATCTATTAGTAGGAGTAATTCTTCTACTAAAATATAATATAAAATAAAAAGGTAATTTATATTAAAAAAAATATCGTTAATAGTGTAATATGATTCTAAAAATAAAAAATATAATATATAAACTAAAGGTATAGAAAGAAAATGTATATAATTTTTGTCTAATTTAATACTAAAAATAGGGTATATATAGTATTTATATATAAAATAAAAACTTATTAAACTTAAGTATAAATATCCATGTGTTATTTCTGTAAAAAATAAAAAAGGTAATACAAATGATAATCTTAAATCTAGTGTAATAAATATTCCTATTAATAGTGGAAAATAGATAAAATTACTACTTAGTAATGCTAAAACAAAACTAAATAGTATATCTATTATATATGTTTTATAAGTGATATTTCGTTGCAGTTTGGAAAATGTGGACATTTTATACAATCACTCCATACTTTATGTTCAGGTACTTTTTCTTTTGGAATTTCAATAAATCCATTTTTTTCAAAAAATTCTTTTTGATAAGTTAATGTTAAAAGTTGGGAAATACCTAAATCTTTAGCTTCTTTTTCTAATTCAATAATAATGCTTTTTCCAAGACCTTGTTTTTGATAATTTATATCTACAGCTAAACTTCTAATTTCAGCTAATTGCATAGAATAAATATGTAGTGCACCTATAGCTATAATTTTATTTTCATTTTTTATAGCTATGTATGAACGAATATTTGTAGCTATTTCATCATTATCTCTTTTTAAAATAATACCATCTGCAATAAAAGGTGCTAAAAGATTCTGAATAGAATCTATATCTTTTAGAGTAGGTTTAAAGATCACTTAAAATCTCCAAATAATACAGAATATATTTTATCATTTGCTTCTTTAATACCTCTATTTTTTAAGTTTGATACAAAGATTGCATTTGGATATTTTTGTTTCATTTTAGCAAGTTCATTTTGTTTTAGTTTATCACTTTTTGTAAAAATAGTGATAATTTCTTGGTCGGCTTTTCTAATATATTGTAGATATTCTTCTACTTGATTATCTATATCTAAATTAGGGTGTCTAGCATCTCTTAAATGTACAAAAAGTTTGATATTAAATCTATTTGAAATAAAACTATTTAAATTTTTTTGCCAATTTGCTTGTTCTTTTTTACTTACTTTTGCATATCCAAATCCTGGTAAATCTACAAATATAGTTTTTGCATCGTTTTCATATATAACTTCAAAAAAGTTAATAAGTTTTGTTTTTCCTGGAGTTGAAGATGTTTTTGCTATTTTTTGATTAGTAAGAGAGTTTAAAAAACTACTTTTTCCTACATTACTTCTTCCCATAAAAGCGACTTCATTAAAATTTGGCTCAATTGAGTCTTTTATTGATTGTGCTGATTTTATAAATTTTACTTGTTTTATTTTCAATCGTTTACCTTTATTATAAATTTAAGAGGTTTATTTTTACCTCCTACTATATTAGCTGTTCCATTTTTTTTATCTATTACTACTTTGTTTCCAAAAAGTTGTTGATTATCTTCAAGTTTTTTAATATGTACATTTCCTTCAAAAATAAATAATTGTTTTGGAGCTATATAAGTTAAAACTTTACTATTTCCTACATAAGTAGCATTTTTGTCTGTTACATGAAATTTTACATGACCTTTTGCTATAAGTTTATCTAATTTTCTATCTTTTGAAGTATATACATATAATATATCACTTAAAATATTATCTTTTCCTTTTGTTACATTTACATCACCTTCAAATAAAGATAAATTATTTGTTTGGTTATATTCAAAATGTTTAGAAGTTATTTCCATATTTGAAGCATAACTAAAAATCATGAAAATAAATATTAATAAAACTCTCATTATAATCCTTTTATGATATATTTAATATCATCTGCTTTTAAAATTTTATTTTGATATATCATTTTATGCCCTTTAGCATCTATTTTTTCATTAAATAGTTTAAAGTTGTATGCAATTAAACTATCATTTTTATCTGTATAGATACCATGTTGTGCAAGATATGTATATTTATCTGTAATATATTTTGCTTTTTTAAATTTATATATTCCATCATATAATAGCTCTTTTGCTGAAAAACTACTGTTTTTATCCAAAAAGTTCAAATGAATATCTTGGGCTAAAAAGTTTTTTTGTGAAAAATAATCTAATCTTTTAAAATTTCCTTCTCTTTGTAATATAGGAATAAATTTTTTAAAACTACCATTTTCTATAACAATATAAGGTAGAGTTATCTCTTTTTCTATTCTTATCTCTTTTTTATTAAAAAAGAAAGGAAATATAATAACTGCAACTAAAAAAAATATAAATAAATTTTCTTTTAAACCCATAGTTTTAAAAATTCATTTTCTAATTTTTCTTTTTTGATTAAAATATCTATCATTTCAGCAACACAACCTTCACCACCATTTTTGTGAAGTCTGTATTTTACTAAATCTTGAATAATTGTATTTGCATCAAATGGACAAAAACTATATTTTACTCTTTTTAATAAAGTATAATCATTCATATCATCACCGATAAATGCTACATTATTGTAATTCAATCCTAATTCTTTAAGAATTTTATCAAGTTCTGTTTTTTTATCTTTTATACCTTGTCTTACTACTGTAATATCAAGTTCTTTTGCTCTTTTATCTACAATATTACTAGTTCTACCAGTGATAATAGCACTTTTTTTACCCATCATATTCCAGCTTTTTATCATTAAACCATCTTTAATATTAAAAGCTTTTAATTCATCTCCATGGTCAGTATAGTATATTTTTCCATCTGTTAATGTTCCATCTACATCAATTACAATTAATTCTATCATAATACACCCTTTGTTGAAGGTACACCACTTTCTCTATAAGCTAATGCTCTACGCATAGCTACAGCAAAAGATTTGAATGCAGATTCTGCAATATGGTGCTTATTTCTCCCTCTTTTTAAAATTAAATGACAAGCTATTTTTGCATTAAATATAACACTTTTAAAAAATTCCTCAAAAAGTTCCATATCAAAATCTTTAATAGCACCTTCAAGAGGTAATTCATATACTAAATAAGGTCTTCCACCTAAATCTATATCACATTCTACTGCAGCTTCATCAAGTAAAGCTACTGCATTTGAATATCTTTCTACATTTTCAATAGGAAATATTTCTTTATATAAAGCTTCACCTAAAACTATTCCTATATCTTCTACTGAATGGTGATAATCCACATATATATCACCTTCACAATATATCTCTAAATCCCATCCACTATGTTTTGCTAAAGCTTCAAGCATATGATCAAAAAAACCAATACCAGTTGAGATATTACTTCTTCCATTTCCATGAATATTTAATGCTAATTCTATTTTTGTTTCTTTTGTTTCTCTATTTAATTGTGTCATTTTACTATAAACCCTTTTATGTTATATCTAT
>Ga0256843_1003137_pt1 | contig 11633 bp, 8 predicted proteins | sample AlvinellametaG_FD_191572 | JGI IMG/M metagenome (GOLD analysis project Ga0256843, IMG submission 191572) | Pompeii worm associated microbial communities from hydrothermal vent at the East Pacific Rise, Pacific Ocean - Alvinella | ecosystem: Host-associated > Annelida > Integument > Unclassified ... | reverse complement strand
AAAGACAAAAGAGTTCCAGATTTTATTTTTGCTATGCCAAAAGAGGCTCAAAAGATATTTTTACAGTATATGTTTGAAGGAGATGGAAGTTTTTCTAAATTAGAAAAAAATACTCTAATAGTTCAATACTCTACAATAAGCCAAAAATTGGCAAAAGATATTCAATTACTTCTTTTGGAATTTGGAGTTGTTGGCAAGATTGGAAAAATCAAAAAGAGAGATGAGATAAAAGTCTATATTAGTAATTTTAGAAATATTCAAAAGTTTTACCAAAATATCAACTTTGTAACTCACAAAAAAATAGGCTTTTCAAAAATAGTAGAAGATGAGATAAAAAGAAGAGAAACCCAAAAAGGTTCACTACCAAATGATTATATTCCATTTTTGAGCGACTATATTAGAAATCTAATTGATAGCTCTTATCTCAAAAGATATAATATTGATAAATATGAAAGAATAGATAGAAATTTAGAAAAAATTCTAAATGAGATAAAAGTAGCCTCTATTCAAAAAGAGTTTTTGGAATTTGTAGATAATAACTATTATTATGCTTCAGTAGAGAGTTGTAAACCAACAGGCAAAAGAGAAGCTGTATATTCAATTAGAGTAGATAGCCAATGTCACTCATTTGTAGCCAATGGACTTATCAATCACAATACAGAAGCTCGTATGACAAAAATGGCAGAAGAGCTACTAAAAGATATAGATAAAGATACCGTTGATTTTATTCCAAACTATGATGATTCTCTAAAAGAGCCTGATGTATTTCCTTCAAGAGTTCCAAACCTACTCTTAAATGGTTCAAGTGGTATTGCTGTTGGTATGGCTACAAATATTCCTCCTCATAGATTAGATGAGCTTATGGAGGCATTATTACATTTGATTGATAATCCTGATTGTGAAGACAGTGAACTTCTTTCTATTGTAAAAGGCCCAGATTTTCCAACAGGTGGGATTATTTTTGGTAGAAAAGGAATAACAGATGCTTATACCACAGGTAGAGGTAGAATCAAAATTAGAGCCAAAACCCATATAGAAGAGAAAGGGCGAAGAGAAGTTATTGTAGTGGATGAGCTTCCATATCAAGTAAATAAATCTCGCCTTATTGAGACTATTGCTGGACTAGTCAAAGATAAACAGATAGAGGGAATTTCAGAGATTAGAGATGAATCTGATAGAGAAGGAATGAGAATAGTTATAGAGCTTAAAAAAGATGCCATGAGTGATATTATTCTCAATAATCTCTTTAAGAGTACACAAATGCAAGTGACATTTGGTATTATAATGTTAGCCATAGTCAACAAAGAACCAAAAGTATTTACTCTAAGAGAACTATTAGAACTATTCTTGAGACATAGAAAAACAGTTATTATTAGAAGAACTATTTTTGATTTGGAAAAAGCAAGGGCTAGAGCTCATATATTAGAAGGACTCAAAATTGCCGTAGATAATATAGATAAAGTTATTAAAATTATCAAAGAGAGCAAAAATAGCGAACTAGCCAAAAATGCTCTAACTGCAAACTTCTCTCTATCTGAAGCACAAACCACTGCTATTTTGGAGATGAAACTTAGAAGACTTACAGGATTAGAGAGAGATAAAATTGAAAATGAGTTAAATGAACTATATGAACTTATAGAATATTTAGAATCTATTCTAAAAAGCGAAGAGATACTCAATGGTATTATTGCAGATGAGATAAAAGAGATACTTCAAAGCTATAAGAGTGAGAGAAAAACTGAAATAGTTGATGATTATGATGATATAGATATAGAAGACCTTATTCCAAATGAGCCAATGGTTGTAACTATTACTCATAGAGGTTATATCAAAAGAGTACCAGTTAAGCTTTATGAAAAACAAAAAAGAGGTGGAAAAGGTAAAATAGCTGTTACTACTTATGATGATGACTTTATAGAGCAGTTCTTTATCTCAAATACACACAATACTCTAATGTTTGTTACAGACCATGGACAACTCTATTGGTTAAAAGTTTATCGTATTCCAGAAGGCTCTAGAACTGCAAAAGGAAAAGCAGTAGTTAACCTTATCAATCTAAAACCAGATGAGAAAATTATGTCTATTATTCCAACAGTTGATTTTCATGAAGATAAGAGTTTGGTATTTTTTACCAAAAAAGGAATAGTAAAAAGAACAAATCTAAATGAATATTCAAATATTCGCTCAAATGGTGTTAGGGCTATTAATCTAGATGAAGATGATAGTATAGTTACAGCAAAAATCATAATGCCTCAGACAAAATGGCTATTTATCACTACCAAAAAAGGACAATGTATCAGATTTAAAGTTGATGATGTTAGAGAGATAGGTAGAGTAGCAAGAGGTGTAATTGGTATCCGATTTAAAATAGATGGAGATTTTGTATGTGGTGCTACTACCATTGAGAGCGAAGAAGATGAAATTTTGATGCTTAGTGAAAAAGGAATAGGAAAAAGAACAACTGCCATAGAGTATAGTGAAACCAAAAGAGGTGGAAAAGGAGTAATTGGAATGAGACTTACTCCAAAAACTGGTGATGTGGTTGGAGTAGTATTTGTAGAAGAAGATAAAGACTTAATGTGTCTTACAAGCATTGGAAAAATGATAAGAGTTGATATGCAAACTATTCGTAAAGCTGGTAGAAACACATCTGGAGTAAAAGTTGTAAATGTTGACAAAAAAGACAAAGTTGTAAGTATTGCAAAATGCCCAAAAGAAGAGACTCAAGAGCCAGATATTGTGAGTGAAGAAGTATTAGGAGAGAGTAAAGAGGGTTAATTAAATAACTAAAAAAGCCAATACTCACACCTATTTTGTTAAAATAGCACTATTTTAACAAAAAAGGACAACTTTGAAAAGATATAATATTGCAGTAGTTGGTGCAAGTGGGGCTGTTGGTGAAGAGATTTTTAGAGTCTTGGAGGAGCAAAACTTTCCAGTAGGAGAGATTTTGCCATTAGCAAGTATAAACTCTGTGGGTAAAACCATAGAGTTTGCAGGAAAAGAGTATAAAATTCAAGAACTTACAACTGATGTTTTTGACGGTAAAGATATAGATATAGCATTTTTTAGTGCTGGTGGTTCAATCTCAGCAAAATATGCACAATATGCTGTTCAAGCTGGTGCTGTAGTAATTGATAATACTAGTCACTTTAGAATGTTAGATAGAGTACCTCTAGTAGTACCAGAAGTAAACCCTGAAGATATAGCACTTTGGGAAGATACAGGGATAATCTCAAATCCAAACTGTTCAACAATACAAATGGTACAAATCCTAAAACCACTTGATGATTTATATGGAATAAAAAGAGTAGATGTAAGCACTTATCAAGCAACTTCTGGTGCTGGAAAATCAGGAATGGAAGAGCTTGTAATGCAGATGAAAGATTTCTTTGCATTTAAACTTGATGAGAGTGAAGTAAAAGCATTTGCTCATCAAATAGCTCTAAATGTTATTCCTCAAATAGATACTCCTCAACCAAATGGATACACCAGAGAAGAGATGAAAATGGTAAATGAAACAAACAAGATTATGCATTCAGATTTTGCTGTTAGTGCTACTTGTGTAAGAGTACCTGTACTTAGAAGCCATAGTGAATCTATTACTATCACATTCAAAGAGGGAGTTGATGTAAATGTAGATAAAGTTAGAGAGGTATTAGAGGCTTTTGAAAATGTTAAGGTTATAGATAATCTAGAAAAAAATGAGTATCCTATGCCAATTATAGCAACAAATACAGACTATACTTATGTAGGTAGAATTAGAAAGGATTTATTCTCTCCAAATATAGTACACTTATGGGGAGTAGCAGACCAACTTAGAGTAGGTGCAGCAACAAATGCTGTTAGAATAGCTCAAAAATGGATAAAATTGGAGGATTAAAATGGAACACACAGGTACAGAGCATCAAACAAAAAAAATAAAAACAAAAGATGAACAAAGTCTTATTGAAAAGCTTTTTGAAGGTACTATCTGGAAGAGTAGATTTGTAGTTATATTGGCTGTTATTTTTGGATTGGTAGGTGCTATTATTTTATTTGCTGTTGCATCTTATGATATAGCTACTATTGCAGGATATGCTTATCATGGACTTTTTGCTCATCCTCACCCTGAAAACTTCCATGAAAATATAGTAGCTTCTATTATTGGAGCTGTTGACTTATATCTTATTGCTGTTGTTATGTTTATTTTTGCTTTTGGACTCTATGAGCTTTTTATCTCTCATATCGACGAAGCACAAGGACATGGACAGATATTAGCTATCTCATCTCTTGACCAACTCAAAGACAAAATAGCAAAAGTTATTGTTATGGTTTTGGTAGTAAACTTCTTTCAAAGAGTCCTACATACCAATTTTACTACTCCAGTAGAAATGCTATATTTTGCAGGTTCAATTATGGCACTTGCTGTTGGATTATTTTTTCTAAGTAAGGTAGGACACTAATGAGTAAAATTTTTGTAGATGCCTGTTTTGGCAAAGAGACTCCATATACTCCTGTTTGGATGATGAGACAAGCAGGAAGATATTTACCAGAGTATATGGAAGTAAGAGCAAAAGCTGGAGATTTTTTAAGCTTATGCCATGACCCTCAAAAATCAGCAGAAGTTACTCTTCAACCTCTAGATATTGTAGGGGTTGATGCTGCTATACTTTTTAGTGATATTTTGGTTATTCCAAATGAGATGGGAATGGAACTTGAATTTATAAAAGGACTTGGGCCAAAATTTGCCAATCCTATAAAATCTCAAGAGGATTTAGATAAACTCCTAGGTGGTAAAGATGCTTCTAATAAATTGACTTATGTTTATGATACTATCAAAATTTTAAGAGAAGAACTGGACAAAAGAGGAGATGAAAAAGCACTAATAGGATTTACTGGAGCTCCTTGGACTTTAGCTACTTATATGATAGAGGGACAAGGAACAAAAACTTATAATATCTCTAAAAAAATGATGTACTCAAACCCAGAGCTTTTACATAATATACTCTCAAAGGTTACAGAAGTAGTAAAATACTATCTAGAGAGCCAAATAAAATCTGGCGTTGATGTAGTTCAAATATTTGATAGCTGGGCAAGTGCGATTGAACCAAGTAAATATGATGAGTTTAGTTGGAAATATATTATAGAGATAGTTGATTATATCAAATCAAAATATCCTCATATTCCAATTATTGTATTTCCAAAAGGTATTCCAGCCTTTTTAGATAATATCTATGGAGATTTTGATGTATTTGGAGTAGATTGGGGAACACCAATGGCATTAGCCAAAGAGAAATTGGGAGATAAATATGTACTTCAAGGCAATATGGAACCATGCCGACTCTATAATAAAGAGGCAACTACTGAATGTGTAGAGTCTATTGCTAAAACAATGGAAAATAAAAGACATATTTTCAATCTAGGTCATGGAATACTTCCAGATGTACCAGTAGAAAATGCTATACACTTTGTTAATGAATGCCATAGAGTAAGTAAAAAGGAAAAATAGGTGATAGGTGCAATAGTAGGAGATATTATTGGTTCTTATTATGAATTCAATCCAATAAAAACAAAAGAATTTGAACTATTTCCTCCAAATAGTGAGTTTACAGATGATACAATCCTTACTATTGCTATAGCAAAATCTATTTTAGACAATGAACCTTATTTGAATAATATTATAGATTTTGCAAAGAGATACCCAAGTAGCTATGGAAGCCATTTTCTGGCTTGGCTAAAGGGAGAAGAACATCTACCATATAACTCTTGGGGAAATGGTTCTGCTATGAGAGTCTCTCCTATAGGGTGGGCTTTTGATACAAAAGAAAAGGTTCTTTTAGAAGCTAAAAAATCTGCCCAAATTACACATAATCACCCAGAAGGAATCAAAGGTGCTCAAGCTACTGCACTCTCTATTTTTATGGCAAGAAAAGGTGCAACAAAAGAGGAGATAAGAAAAGAAATTTCCAATAGATTTGGATATGACTTAAATAGAACAGTAGAGAAGATAAGACCTTATTATAAATTTGAGGTTTCTTGTCAAAAGTCTGTACCTGAATCTATTATTTGTTTTTTAGACTCCACATCTTTTGAGGATTGTATCAGAAATGCAATCTCTCTTGGTGGAGATGCCGATACCATGGTGGCTATTGCTGGAGGAATTGCCAAAGCTTATTATGGTATTCCTGATAATATCAGAAAAAAAACTCTTAGTTACTTAAATGACGAATTTACAAATATAATCACACAGTTTGAAAAAAAATATATGGGGAAATAATTAAAAAAGTGGTAGTAAGAGGGGGACTTGAACCCCCGACCTCCGGCTTATGAGACCAGCGCTCTAACCAGCTGAGCTACCTTACCTCGTTTAAAGAGGTGAAATTCTACCAAAAAAAAACCTTTATGTCAATAGTTTTTCTATTTTTAAAAGTTAATTTTTAAATTCCAATAAAGCTTAGTCTAATAAACTAAACTTTATTAAATTTTTTCATATATACTATTGACATTTTCTCAAAAATATACTAATATTCCGAAAAAAATTTAATAACTATAAAAAAAGGAGAAACCAATGTCATTTCAACCATTAGGTAGTAGAGTTCTTATTCAAAGAGAAGAACAGACAAATCAGACTGCATCTGGTATCTATATTCCAGATACTGCAAAAGAAAAACCTCTAGAGGGTAAAGTAATAGCAGTTGGACAGGATGCTGTAGATATGGGAATAAATGAAGGTGATGTAGTTGTTTTTCCTAAATATGGTGGAACAGATATAACAATAGATGGTACAGAGTACCTTATTATGAATAGTGAAGATATTTTAGGAGTGATGAAGTAATGGCAAAAGAGATATTTTTTTCAGATGATGCAAGAAGTGGATTATTTAAGGGTGTAACAAAACTAGCTGATGCTGTAAAAGTTACAATGGGACCTAGAGGTAGAAATGTGTTAATTCAAAAATCTTATGGTGCACCAACTATCACAAAAGATGGTGTTTCAGTAGCAAGAGAGATAGAATTGGCTGATACTCTAGAAAATATGGGAGCTCAACTTGTAAAAGAAGTAGCAAGTAATACAGCAGATGAAGCTGGAGATGGAACAACAACAGCTACTGTTTTAGCTCACTCTATTTTCAAAGAAGGACTCAGAAACATTACAGCTGGTGCTAATCCTATCGAAGTAAAGAGAGGAATGGACAAAGCATCTGACGCAATTATCAAAGAGCTAAAAGCTATTAGCAAAGAGGTAAAAGACAAAAAAGAGATAGCACAAGTTGCTACAATTTCTGCAAATTCTGATGAAAATATTGGTAATCTAATAGCTGAAGCTATGGAAAAAGTTGGAAAAGATGGTGTAATTACAGTAGAAGAAGCAAAAGGAATCAATGATGATTTAGAAGTTGTTGAGGGTATGCAATTTGATAGAGGTTATCTATCTCCATACTTTGTAACAAATCCTGAAAAAATGACTTGTGAGCTTGATAATCCTCTACTTCTATTAACTGATGCAAAAATTACATCTCTAAAAGATTTAATCCCTGTATTAGAACAAATCCAAAAAACAGGAAGACCATTATTGATTATAGCTGATGATGTAGAGGGAGAAGCTCTTGCAACTTTAGTATTAAATAAACTAAAAGGTGTATTAAATATCACAGCTGTAAAAGCACCTGGTTTTGGAGATAGAAAAAAAGCAATGCTTCAAGATATAGCAATTCTAACAGGTGCAACAGTAATAACTGAAGAGCTTGGATTGACACTAGAAAAGACTACTCTAGAAGATTTAGGACAATGCTCAAAAGTTGTAATAGACAAAGACAATACTGTAATAGTTGGTGGAAAAGGTGACCCAGAAGCAGTTGAAGCTAGAATTAGAGAAATAAAAGCTCAAATAGAGCAAACAACAAGTGAATATGACAAAGAAAAACTCCAAGAGAGACTTGCAAAACTTAGTGGTGGAGTAGCTGTTATCAAAGTAGGAGCTGCAACAGAAACCGAGATGAAAGAGAAAAAAGATAGAGTTGATGATGCCCTATCTGCTACAAAAGCAGCAGTTGATGAAGGAATCATTATCGGTGGTGGTTCAGCACTTGTAAAAGCAGCTTCTAAAGTAAACCTTGACCTAAAAGATGATGAGCTAGTTGGAGCTGAAATTATCCTCAGAGCTATCCAAGCACCAATGAAACAGATAGCTACAAATGCTGGATATGATGCTGGTGTAGTTGCTGATAAAGTAATGAATAGTGACAATCCTAACCTAGGATTTAACGCTTCAACAGGAGAGTATGTTGATATGTTAGAGGCTGGTATTATTGACCCTCTAAAAGTGGCTAGAGTGGCACTACTTAATGCGACTTCTGTATCAAGCTTACTTCTAACAACAGAGGCGACAATTTCTGAAATAAAAGAAGAAAAAGCTCCAGCACCAGCTATGCCAGACATGGGTGGTATGGGTGGAATGCCAGGAATGATGTAGTAAGTCTATAAAACTCCTTGTTTAAATAAGCCTAATTTCAGGGACATTTGTCCCTACTCCTATTATTTTAATCTTAATCATATGATTTAAATAATATAATTAAGAATAAATTAATAATAGGAGTATTTTATGAACTTTTCAAAAAATAATTTAATAAAGATTTTACCAATAATATCTTCTGTTTGTTTATTCAATGGATGTGTTCAAAAAAATAGTGATGGAACATACCCAACTGTATATAGTTATCATCCATATAATAAATTATATAAAAAATCAAAAAATTATAGAAAACCAAAAAGAATATTTTCAGCATCTTATAGACCAAAAAAAATCTATCAACAACCAGTAGCCAAAAGGCAAAGAGTAATATATAAACCACAAAAAAAAGTATATTATCCTCCAAGAAACTACACACAAAGAAGACCAAATCATATAGAATTTCCTAGAGATAACTTTTTTAAGAAACCTCAAAATATCCAAAAGAATATAGAGAGAAATCAGAGAAATATAATAGATGATATTACTAGAGTTGCTTTATCTCAAATGGGAAAAACTTATGTATGGGGAGCTACTGGTCCTTTTAACTTTGACTGTTCTGGTTTTACTCAATTTGTATATGAACAAAATGGTATAGAGATTCCACGCGTCTCAAGAGACCAAGCACAAGAAGGTGAATTTGTAGATAGAGAACATCTAAAAAGAGGTGATTTAATATTTTTTAGCTCATCAAAAAGTGATGATGTTCATCATGTTGGAATATATCTAGATAATGGTAATTTTATACATGCAAGTTCTGCAAAAAAGAGAGTTACAATCAGTAATCTAGATGAAAAATATTACAAAAAGCATTTTAAATGGGGAAGAAGATTTATCAGAAGTATCAATAAAAATTTAATTGCATCAAACTAACCAAGAGAGAAAAACTCTCGGTTAGCTTTTAGAAATTATAGTTAGCACCAACACTTACAGTATCTAACTTTGGAGCATCAGAATCTGATTTATTAATAAGCTTTTGATAATCAATAAAAGCTGAAACTTTATCTGTAACAGCATAATCAACTCCTACACCCCATGCCAAACCACTAACATCAGCTTCTCTCAAATGTCCATCTGTTTTTGTCTTACCATATCCTACTAAACCATAAGCTTTGATTTTATCACTAAGTGGTAACATAGGCTTTGCATATACTCCATAGTGAGTCATTTTCCCACCATCATCTTTTATCATAGTAGTCGCACCTCTGGCTTCTATACCTATATATTTATTTACATCATATCCAACCTTTGCCATTACTCCAGCTGTCTTGTCTGTCCCTGATGTATCTGAAGTTGTACAGTCACAGTTTGTATCATATCTAGCAACTACTCCACCCAAACCTACATAAGCACCAGAAGTAGTAGCAACAGGTGCCACAGGAGGAGGAGTTACCTCTTTTGGTGGAACTACTGCTTCATTTTTAACTTCTTGAACCTCTTTTGGTGGTACTTCTACAACCTCTTCTACTACTTCTGGTTGCTCTATTTCTGGAGCTGGTAAAACTTCTACTGCCTCTAAATTAGCCTCTTGAACATCTGCTGTTTCATATGGTGTAATAGGAGAAATATCTCCACCTGCATATACTAAATTCATAACTGACATAATTGCTACTATTGATAATTTTATATTATTTTTCATTTTTTATCCTTTCTATTAAATTTAATTTATTATTTTATTTTTATCTCTTTTCTAAAGAAAAGAGGACTTAGAGATGTCAAAAACATCAATAAAACTATACTCCAGATATTAATAGCTGGAACAGAATCTCCAGAACTACTCTCATAATCTTCACAAGTACAATTTGTTTTAATCACGACTTGTGCTATATTACTTTGAGTACCATCTTGGTCTTCTACTAAATAGTAGATAGGAGTTGGAATCCCAGTAAATCCTTTTTCTGGAGTAAAAATAATAGCTCCATTAATAACACTCCAAACTCCCTCACCCTCAACAACCAAAGTATCAGTAGTTACTATATCTGTACCACCTACTGCACTATCTCCATCTTGTATAATTTCACCTTCTGTTAAACTTACTAATCTAATAACAACTCCATCATTCACTTCATCATTTTCAAGAACAGGAATAATGGTTTGAGTTCCTTGAGTATTAGCCTCTACTATATCATCAGATACAGTTAATACTTCTACTTGCTCTTCTTTTTTCACTAATCCCATATCCAAATCTAGGTTATCACTATTACTAATCAAAATATTGATACTTCTTCCTGTATCAGGATTTATATCACTATCTTTAGCTTTATCACTACCTTGATTTGGAACCGTTATCTCATAATTATCCAAAATAGTATTTTTATCTACTAAAATAGAATATTCACCATTTTCAATATTACAAAACTTATAATTACCACCATTATCAGTTATAGTAGTAGATATTAAATTATTTTTATCATCATAAAGTTCTATTGTAATATTAGAAACACCATTTTCATCACTATCTTGAATACCATTTTCATTAGTATCTAACCATACAAAATCTCCTATACAATAAGTTGGTTTATATATTCCTCCATCTAGAGTTATATTATTTGCATTTGCAATAGTTATAGTATCACTCTTTCCAGTTTCTGGGTCTATATCACTATCCAAACTATCATCACTTCCTTGATTTTGACTAGTTAGTTCATATCCCTCTGGCAAAGTTATCTTATCTACTGTTATAGAATATTCACCATTTTCTAGCTCACAAAACTCATATTTTCCATTACTATCAGTAGTAGTTATAGCTCCTGTTTCATTTAGAGTTATTTTTACTCCACTAACTCCAGATTCATCACTATCTTGAATTCCGTTTTGATTATTATCATACCAAATATAATCTCCTAAGCAATATTTTGGAGTTTCTGGTTTATATATTCCTCCATCTAGAGTTATATTATTTGCATTTGCAATAGTTATAGTATCACTCTTTCCACTCTCAGGGTCTATATCACTATCCAAACTATCATCACTTCCTTGATTTTGATTTGTTAATTCATATCCCTCTGGCAAAGTTATTTTATCTACTGTTATAGAGTAATCTCCATTTTCCAACTCACAAAACTCATATTTTCCATTACTATCAGTTGTAGTTGTAGCTCCTGTTTCGTTCAGAGTTATTTTTACTCCCTCAACTCCACTCT
>Ga0256843_1003136_pt1 | contig 11637 bp, 13 predicted proteins | sample AlvinellametaG_FD_191572 | JGI IMG/M metagenome (GOLD analysis project Ga0256843, IMG submission 191572) | Pompeii worm associated microbial communities from hydrothermal vent at the East Pacific Rise, Pacific Ocean - Alvinella | ecosystem: Host-associated > Annelida > Integument > Unclassified ... | reverse complement strand
GATGGGACTGCCGGTCCCCCACACTATTGTCGGGCATACATTGCTTGAAAAGCTGTGTGTTCCCTATATGACCTATACCTGGCTGGTTATGGCCTTTTTGATCATCGTTCCCAAGCTGACCATGGGCAAGCTGGAGATTATTCCGGGCAGCGGTCAGAACTTCTGGGAAGTGATCATGTCCGGCCTGATGGATACCTTTGAGGAGAGTCTTGGCGAGAAGGGTGCCCGCATGCTTTTCCCCATGCTGGCCACATTCGCTCTTTATATCGTGATCGCCAACATGATCGGACTGATTCCCGGTTTCATGTCGCCGACCTCCAACTGGAACATCACCCTGGCCATGACCCTGATTGTCTGGGTAACCCATCACGTACTCGGTTTTCGGACCCATGGCATCAAGTACTACAAGCACTTCATGGGGCCCATGCCGGCCATTGCTCCCTTTATGTTCGTGCTTGAGGTTATTTCCAACTTTGCCCGTATTCTTTCACTTTCCATGCGTCTTTTTGGTAATATCGTTGCCAAGGAGATTCTGCTTTCGGTTCTGTTCATGCTGGCTGGCGCCTACTTTGCGCCGCTGCCAATCCTGTGTCTCGGCGTACTGGTATCCATTGTTCAGGCTGCGGTTTTTGTACTGCTGTCCGTAAGCTACTGTGCCGGTGCCATGGAACCCGCGCATTGATAGGAATGCGCAACGAATAGAGAAATACAATTTCCGTTTTACGGAGAAGAAGGCCAAATATACATTATTTCTTAGGAGGAACGTTTCAATGGATAAGATTCATCTCGCACTGGTTTGTATGGGCGCTGCACACGCTATCGGATTTGCCGGCCTCGGCGCTGGTATCGGTATGGGTTCTGGTGTTCTTGGCGCCTGTCAGGGTGTTGCTCGTAATCCCGAGGCTAAGGGCCCGATTACCACCACCATGATTCTTGGTATGGCTCTTGTTGAGTCCATCGCTATTTATGGTCTGGTTATTGCCTTTATCCTGCTGTACGCCAACCCCTTCAAGGCTGCCATGGGCGTATAACCCAGAGGGATAGCTTGTAGGTTATGGAGCCGCGGCAGATGCCGCGGCTCTTTTTTTTTGTTTACTACAAAGAGGGTGCCCCTGGATGGAAAAGAAAAAGACGGTGCATCTGGTCAGCCTTGGATGTGCCAAGAATCTTGTTGATTCCGAGGTGATGCTGGCTGTGCTCAAGGCGGCTGGATACGAATTGGTGACCGAACCTGCGGCGGCGGATATACTGCTGGTCAACACCTGTGGCTTTATTCATCCAGCTGTTGAGGAGGCCGTCGATGAAATTCTTGAGCTTGCCAGCCATAAGCAAGATGACCCGAGCAAAAGACTGGTGGTGACGGGCTGTCTGGTCCAGCGATACGGCGCACAGCTTGCCGCGGAGCTGCCAGAGGTTGACCTCTTTGCCGGCACCTCGGAAATGGTGCGCATCGACAGACTGATCGCGGCACTGGATCAGGAGGCTGAGCAGGTAGCCCTGCATATGAAGCGGCCGCCAACCTTTCTGATGGATGCGGATACGCCACGTCTTTTATCCACTCCTTTTTATACAGCGTATCTGAAAATAACCGAAGGCTGCGATAACCGCTGTTCCTATTGCCTGATCCCTTCAATACGGGGCGGGTTGCGGAGCCGGCCGGTAACCGATCTCGTCCGAGAGGCGGAGCGGCTGGCAGCCTCGGGCGTTAAGGAGCTGAATCTGATTGCCCAGGATCTGACAGCCTATGGCAATGATCTTGATGGGGAAAATAACCTGGTCAATCTATTGAAGGAGCTTCTTGCCCGGACAGATATTCCCTGGTTGCGCCTCCTCTATCTTTACCCCTCAACCACCACTGATGAGCTCCTCGCTCTGATGGCCTCTTCGCCACGCATTGTTCCTTATCTTGATATCCCCTTCCAGCATGTCAGTGACCGGGTCCTCAGGCGGATGAACAGGCGGTACGGCGCTGACGATCTGGAAGCGCTGCTCGGCAGCATTCGAACCCATCTGCCCCAGTGTGCCATTCGGACAACCTTTCTCGTTGGTTTTCCCGGTGAGACCGAACAGGATATAGAACAACTTGTTGATTTTCTCCAGCGATGGAAACTGACCCATGTGGGTGTATTCCCCTACCAGGACGAGCAGGAGTGCCAGGCTCACCAGTTGGCGGACAAGATCAGCGCAGAGGAAAAGGAACGACGGTATGAGATGGTGATGGGCGCGCAGGCGGCAATCAGCAAGAGCATCAATCAGCGCTCTGTAGGCAGGATTGAGCCTGTTCTGGTTGAGGGAGTGAGCGAGGAAACAGATATCCTGCTCGTGGGGCGGACACGCTACCAGGCACCTGAAATAGATGGTTGCGTCTATATAAATGAAGGAGAGGTCAGCCCTGGCGATATTGTCGGCGTCCGGATCACGGAGGCCCATACCTATGATCTGGTCGGGCAGGTTGTCAGCACCTGATGAACTGCCTGCTGTTCCTACCCTTTGTTACGATTCTGGTTGACCCGTTCGCGAAGATCCTTGCCGACCTTGAAAAAAGGCAGTTTCTTGGGGGCGACTTTGATTTTTTCCCCTGTCTTGGGATTACGGCCGGTGTAGGAATCATAATGTTTGACGACAAAGGAACCAAAACCCCGTATCTCAATGGAATCTCCATTGGCAAGGGCTTCTGTCATCGTATCGATAATGGTATTGGTGATGGATGCCGCTTCTCTGACCGGAAGCTGCATTTTTTCCGCCAATGCCTCAATCAGTTCCGACTTGTTCATGTTGGTCTCCCTTATGCAACAGGTGTTTGCGCACCTGTTCCGACCTGTGTCCTGTGATTTGAAAAGAGTTAATTTCCGTAACTATTGAGATTTAATCAGGTATGTTTTTGATTGTAAAGGGAATTTTTTTAAAAAATTTTCCGGAGATCTTTTGCGCTCAAAGAACGATACTCGCCGGGACGCAGTGTGCCCAGTGACAAACCGCCATAGGCGGTCCGTTTCAGGCGCAGGACCCGGTGTCCGATGGCAGCAAACATCTTCCTAATCTGCCGTTTTTTCCCTTCGTGGAGAATCACTTCCAGCAAAATTCCGTTTTTACGGTTTCGTAAAAAACGGATTCGGGCCGGAAGTGTTTTGGCTCCATCGAGCACTATGCCCTGTTCGAGTTGTTTCAGCTTGGCGGCCGAGGGTCTTTTCGCAAGGGTAACCTGATATGTTTTGGCCACGCCATAGCGGGGATGAAGAATACGGTTGGTCAGCCGGCCATCATTGGTGAGCAGAAGCGCGCCCTCGGAGTCGAGATCCAGGCGGCCGACCGGATAGATGCGTTTGTCAATATTGGGAATCAGGTCCGTGACAATGGGGCGGCCCTGGGGATCGGAAACCGTGCTCACATAGCCGACTGGCTTGTTGAGCAGCAGATAGATATGCTGTTCCGACCGTACCGGCTTGCCATCAAAGATGATCGTATCCCTCCTTGGATCAACCTTCAGGCCCATCTCGGTTACGGTCCGGCCATTGACCCGTACCCGGCCGGACCGTATATATTCCTCGCAGCGGCGGCGCGAGCCAACACCCGCCCTGGCCAGGACCTTCTGCAGCCTTTCTCTTGCTTCTTCAGCGGCACTCATCGGACAGGTACATACAGCGATGGGCTGTCAACGCCATTGGGCCGGGATGATGCGCGGATATTTCTCATCGACCAGTTTTCTGGTTTGTGGATCCACCTCGAGCACCTCGGTGTACCAGGGTTTCATCCGGCAGTCAAAGACCACCGGAGCGGTGAGCCCGACGTGGAAGCGGCGCACCTGCTGGCTGGCGCCGTGGATGTCGGCGGCCGGCTCGAACCGGGTGAACATGGTCCAGAGAAATTCCTGCAGATTGCACGTCGCCTCCTCGGTGGAATCGACCAGGACAATCACCTCCATGCCCGCCACGCCGGGATGGGCGGCCAGGCGGCTGGCCAGGTCCGGCTCTTTTTCATAGGAGGTTCCCTGGATGACCAGGGTGCCAGGGAGATAGACAGCCGGGCGGGTACAGCCAGCGGGAAGGTCGCCGCTGAATTCCCGGGCCAGGTCACGTTTCTTGTCGCCCAGGCCGAGCATCATGGCCTTGGATCCCTTGTTGACCGAGGGCCCGGTATAATCAAGGGTGTCCTGGGAGACATTGGCAAAGACAAAGAGATCCTGTTGCCACTGGATACGTTCAAGAATATGTTGCCAGAGGGCGGGGAAATCCGCCACATCGAGATCGCCGTCGGTGAGCAGCAGAAACTTGGTCAACGAGAGCTGCCCCTCGCCAAGGATGCGCAGGCCAGAGGCAAAGGCCTCGCGCGGATAGCGGTTGGCCACCCGGGCAGCGGCCAGGCAGTGAAAGCCGGTCTCGCCAAAGGTCTTCAACTGGCGCACGCCGCTCATCACCAGCGGGAAGAGGGGCGAGAGCAGTTCCTGGAGAAAGTCGCCGATGAAGTAATCTTCCTGTTTCGGCCGCCCCACCACCGTGGCCGGATAGATGGCGTCCCTGCGGTGATAGAGGTGACTGGTCTGAAAGACAGGATAATCATGCTGCAATGAGTTGTAGCCGTAATGGTCGCCAAATGGACCTTCCGGCCGGCGTACCCCGGGCGGGACCACCCCCTTGATGGCAAATTCGGTCTCGGCCACGATCCTGTGCCCTCCCAGCGGGTCATCGGCCATGGCCAGCTTTTTGCCCTGCAGGAGCGAGGCCAGCATCAGTTCGGGAATGTTCTCGGGCAGCGGCGCAATAGCCGCCAGCATGAGTGCCGGCGGACCACCTATGTACAGGGTCATATCCAGGGGCTGGTTCTTTTTTTCCGCCTCGTGGTAATGAAAACCGCCACCCTTGTGGATTTGCCAGTGGATGCCGGTGGTGGTGTCGTCATAGCGCTGGATACGGTACATGCCCAGGTTGTGGCCCCGGCCGTCGGGATGCTCGGTGTAGACCAGCGGCAGGGTGACAAAGGCCCCGCCATCGGAATGCCAGGAAGTCAGCATGGGCAGTTCCGTGAGACGGGTCGGCCGTTGGCAGCATTCCATGACCGGCGCCGTCCTGGTTTTCTTCAGGCCGATTTTCATGGATTGCCCGATCAGTCCCCGGGCCTGCCAGAGGGTGGACAGCCTGGGCGGCATGGCCTGTTCGGCCAGGGCAACAAGATCTTGCACAAAGGTAAGGGGACGGGTGCCAAAGGCCAGTTCAAGGCGTCTGTTGGTGCCGAACAGGTTGGTTACCACTGGAAATTGTGAGCCCCGCACGCGGGTGAAGAGCAGGGCCGGTCCCTGACGGGCGATGACCCGCCGGTGAATCTCCGCTATTTCAAGGTAGGGATCGACCTCCTCGTCAATGGTGAGGAGCTCATTGTTCTGTTTGAGAACTTCTAAAAAATCACGGAGGTTTGTAATTGGCGGCATGGCTATGGATGGCGTGACAGGCACGCGGGGATGGATATTTCCGCTGCTGCCGTTGGCCGGTGTCAGTGGTGGTGATTGTTGTCCCCGAGAAAGAGTTCGTGGTACTCTTTTTCCGTAAGATGTCTTCGCATAAGACCGGTGAGCTGATCAACAAGCTGATCTATTTCATCGTCATTCAGCCGGGGAATCAGGGTCGTGAGGAATGCGTCGCTGCTGAAAAGGCGCAGAAAGACGGCCAGGGAACGTTCATCCGTGGCGCGGTCCAGGCCAAAACAGATTTCGTCGGCGGCAAGAGGGGATTCGGGCATGGTCAGCTTCCCTCCAGGAGTTTCCACCAGACCTTGCGGCTGCGCGGGCCGTCAAATTCGCAGAAAAAAATCCGCTGCCAGGTCCCGAGTCTGATTCTGCCCGACTCGACAAAGACCGTCACCGAAGAGCCGGCGAGGGTGGCCATCATGTGGGAGGGCGAGTTGCCCTCCCCATGCCGGTATGGATAGTCGTGCGGCACCATCCGGTCAAGCACGCCGAGCAGGTCATGCTGGACCGCCGGGTCAGCCCCTTCATTGATGGTCAGCCCGGCGGTAGTGTGCGGATTGAAAACAGTGAGAAGGCCGTTTTCAATACCTGTCTCCCGGACCGCATCCTGCAGCGGTCCGGTAATATCGACAAATTCCCGTTCCCTGGCCGTGATGACCGGCAGTTGTCCCGATGGCATCCGGACCGGTTCCCTACTGCTGCAGCTGCCAGTGACCATAGGGGTCGCGGCAGGCCGTGGCATAGGTCTTCTGCATCTTGCCATCGATGACCGCGTCGATTTCCGCCTTCCGGCAGACCCGGCGGGTGTTGGGATCGGTATAAGCCGGTTGGGGAATGACCGTGTACTGGTTGCCCGTATCCGGATTGACCCATGATGACGGCCGGTTGGAAACGCCGCGTTCATAGACATGGTTCAGCTCGCGCAGGTCATACTTGTCCATTTCGTTGCCGACAATATAACCGAGCAGGCCGCCGATGGCCGCGCCGAGCAGGGTTGCCTCGGTATTATGGCCGATCGCCTGGCCGATGATGGCGCCGGCGGCCGCGCCGCCAATGCCTCCGACCTGTCCTTTTTTCCCTTCCTGGACCTGCATGTTGGTGCAGGCACCCAGACTGAGCACTGCGAATATCGCCAGTATGGCAACAAAGGTTTTCATGATTATCCTCCTGTGGTGGACTGTCTGTGTAGTGTCTCCTGTAAGTCCCGGCGTGGTTGCACGCCAAGTTCCTTGAGCCCCTCTACCCGGTCAATGAGATTGCCGCGTCCGCTGACCAGCCGTTTTTTTGCGGTCTGCCAGCTACGGCTGCTCTGTTCAAGGCGGAAGCCGATTTCTTCAAATGCCTGGATAAATCCGGTGAACTTATCATAAATATCTCCAGCCTGTTTGGCAATAGCCAAACCGTTTTTGCTCTGTTCATCCACCCGCCAGAGGTGATGGACAAGGCGGAGCACGGCCAGCAGTGTGGAGGGGCCGGTCAGGATGACCTGTTGCCGGGCCGCCTCCGAGAGCAGGCCTGGATCATGGTTGATCGCCGCCTGGAAGGCTGCCTCGGCCGGCATGAACAGGAGCACAAATTCCACGGTATTGATACCGGGCAGCTCCTGGTAGGCCTTGGCTGATAATCCCTTTATGTGGGCGCGCAACGACTTAAGATGCTGGTCAAGAAGGCAGGCCTGCTCCCTGGCATTTTTTGTGCGCGCCGCAGCCAGCCAGTGCTTTAGCGATGTCTTGGCGTCGACAATAATGTCGCGTTTTCCCGGCAAAGAGACAACAATGTCGGGACGCAGCATGCGGCCATCGTCACTGCGCAGTACCGGCTGAATCTGAAACTCCTTGCCCGGCCGCAGGCCTGAATCCTCAAGGAGTTTTTCCAGCACCATCTCGCCCCATTTCCCCTGGATGGTGTTCTTGCCCTCCAGGGCGCGGGTCAGTTGCCGCGCCTCCTCGCCCAGGCGTTGATTCAGATCGCGCAGCAATTCGATTTCACGGATCAGGGCCGCCCGTTCCCTGCTTTCGCTGGTCCGAACCTCTTCGACCCTGTGCTGAAACTGCTCAAGTTGCCGCTGTACAGGATCAAGCAGGGTTTTCAGTCCGGTTGCGTGCCGTTCCTCCACGCTGTTACTCTGTTCTTGCAATATGCGGGCCGAAAGATGGGTGAAGTCCTGCTGCAACTGGTCCCGAAACTGGATGAGGAGCTGTTGCCGTTCCGTGGCCATGTCCTGTTCGGCCTCAAGCCGATGTTCCAGGGCCGAGGCGCGTTCAAGAGCGTGTATCCATTTGCGGTGCAGTTCATCCCGTTCAGCGCGCAGGCGGCCGCATCTTTCCTCAAGCTGACGGCAGTTCCTGGTTGCCTGTTCGTGACGAATGGAAAGCCCGAGCAGTTTTCGGCTCAGACGTCCATGGAGGGAAAGGGCAAACAGCAGGGCGGGAAAAAGGATGGCGGCCGCTCCCGCCAGGCAGGAGGGCCAGTGCAGATGGTGCAGAAGGGCGAGCAGGGAATCCACCTGGCATCAGCGCATGCGGTACAGGCGGCGCAGTTCTTCCAGCTCTTCGAGCAGTTGCAGGGCAAGGGCGCAGCCGGGCAGGTTGACCCGCAGATCGCGCTGCAGGCGGATGGTGGTCTGGATCCGTTTGATCTCCACGGCGGAAAAACGCCAGTCCCGCGGGCTGGCGCCGCTGGGGCAGAGCATGCCTTCATCTATCATATCAAGGACAAAATCAGCCGGAACGCCGCACATGTTGCATACCTCGGCCAGCGAGCAGCGGGTTTCCTCATCGAGCACGGTTCCGGTCAGGACGGTTATCTGGTCGGTCATCATAGTCTTTATCTTAGAAAGGTTCGTGGCGCGGGGCTGGTTATGCCAGCGCCAATCATGCAGGATTAACCCAGATGGGCACGCGGATTGATCGGCATTATTTCAGCCATTTTCCGGTACAGCGCTTTTTGCTCCTCGGTCTTGGCCTCGGGCACGACAATGCGCAGGGTGACAATCTGATCGCCCTGTTTCTTGGCGTTGGAAAGCCCCTTGCCCTTCAGACGCAGCTTTTTGCCGCCCTGTGATCCGGGAGGAATCTTCAGCTGCACCTTGCCGCCCAGCGTCGGGACAGTGACCGTGGCACCCAGGGCTGCCTCCCAGGGCGTGATGGGCAGTTCCATGTGGATGTCCCGCTTTTCGGCATGGAAAATGGGATCATCGGCAAAGGCGATTTCCAGGTAGAGATCACCATTGGGGCCGCCGCCGATACCGGGCATGCCCTGGCCTTCCAGGCGGATGCGCTGGCCCTCGATGACGCCCTTGGGAATGGTGACCTGCAGGTTGTGGGGACGGGTGACCACCCGGCCCTGATCATCCACCTCGGTCCTGGTCAGGGTGATGTTCTTTTTGGCGCCGTGATAGGCATCGGCCAGGCTGATGACGATTTTGGCATGGTGGTCCTCGCCCTTCATGCGCAGGGTGCTTCTTCTCCCGCTGCTGCTCCTGGTCCGGTAGCCGCCCCGGCCGAAGAGTGATTCAAAAAAATCGCTGTAATCCTCGTCATTGCCGCCGGTATAGCCAGCACCACTGAACTCGAAGCCCGCATCCCAGTTCGGAGGCGGTTCAAAGTCCTGGCCATTTTGCCAGTTGGCGCCAAATTTGTCATAGGCGGCCCGTTTTTCAGGATCCTTCAGGACCTCGTAGGCCTCGCCCAGGTCCTTGAATTTCTTTTCCGCATCCGGCTCCTTGCTTACATCAGGGTGATATTTGCGGGCCAGACGGCGGTATGCCTGTTTGATGGCATCCTGGGTTGCGTCCCGGTCAACACCGAGAATTTCATAGTAGTCTTTGTATTCCATGGAGTAGGTTCTTTTGCTTGGTAAAAGTTGTATTATCGCATACTGTAAGTACGAGAGGATAAAAAGAAAAGAAAAAAGTTTGTCCACTGGTAATCAGTTGGTATCCATGAAAAAGAAAGCACTGCAGACCTTGTTTCCGTCCTCTAATCGCATCTGCTGGGAGCGGCTGATCCTGACCGGTTACCGTGCCACGGGGAAGTCCAGAATCGGGCGTCTGCTGGCCGATCATTTCCGCTGCGATCTGGTCGATACCGATACGCTCATCAGCGAGCAGGCTGGCATGACCATCAGCGAGCTGATCGCCGATCAGGGCTGGGAGGTGTTTCGCCGCCTGGAACAAGAGGTGCTGGCCGGTTTATCCGTGCGGACGGATGTGGTGATCGCCACCGGAGGCGGGGCCATTCTGCACGAACAGGCCTGGCAGACTCTCAGGAAAAGGAGTATTGTATGCTGGTTGACGGCGGAAATGACAACGATTCAGGAACGGCTGGCCAGGGACGAGCGTTCCGCTGATCTGCGCCCGCCGCTGAGCGGGATGCAACCGGCGGATGAAATCCGTCATCAGTTGGCCCTTCGGCAGCCCCTGTACCGGCGCGGCTCCGATTTTGCCGTCAGCACCGATCAGAAGGCTCCGGAGACGATTGCCGGGGAGATCCTGCGGCAGATAGAGGCAGCATGGCCGGTGGATTCGGAAAAAAGAGCGTGAGGGAGGCGTAATGGCAGGCAATACCTTTGGCAAAATGTTTCAGGTAACCACCTGGGGCGAGTCGCACGGCACGGCCCTGGGCGCGGTGATAGACGGCTGTCCGCCCGGCATTGAGTTGTGCGAGGCCATGATTCAGCGGGAGCTTGAACGGCGGCGGCCTGGCAAGGGCGGGGCCACCTCGCCGCGCAAGGAACCGGATCGGGTCCAGATCATGTCCGGTACCTTCAAGCCGGATGGCTGCACCTGCGAACTGACCACGGGCACGCCCATCTCCCTGGTCATCATGAACAAGGATGCCCATTCCAAATCCTATTCCCACCTGAAAGACGTGTTCCGGCCCGGTCATGGCGATATGACCTACCAGGCCAAGTATGGTATCCGCGACCACCGCGGCGGCGGCCGGGCATCGGCCCGGGAAACCGCGGCCCGGGTGGCGGCCGGAGCCGTGGCCAAGCGGCTGCTCTTGCGCTACGGAATACGTGTCCAGGCCTATACCGTGGCCCTGGGCGGCATTGTCGCGGAAAAGCGTGATCTGGATATCCTCACCGAAAACCGGCTCTTCTGCCCTGATGCCGAGGCTGCCGTCAGGATGGAGGAGCGGGTGGCCGAGGTGCGCAGGCAGGGCGATACCCTGGGCGGCATTGTCGAGATCCGCGCCACCAGCGTGCCCGGCCTGGGTGAGCCGGTCTTTGACAAGCTCGACGGCGAACTGGCCCGGGCCCTGATGTCCATTGGCGCGGTCAAGGGCGTGGAGATCGGCGCCGGGTTTGCGGCTGCTTCCATGCTGGGCTCCGAGAACAACGATCCCATCTCGCCAAGCGGATTTCAGGGCAACAATGCCGGCGGCATCCTGGCCGGTATCTCCAACGGCGAGCCGCTGATCATGCGGGTGGCGGTCAAGCCCATTCCCTCGATTCATAAGGAACAGCAGACCGTGGATATTCATAACCAGCCCGCCACGATCAAGGTGGGCGGCCGCCACGATATCTCGGCCATCCCGCGGATCGTGCCGGTCTGCGAGGCCATGGTCAGGCTGACCCTGGCCGATCATCTTCTCCGCCAGCTGGCCATTGTTCAGGTGCGTGAACAGTGCTGCGGCAAGGACAAACAACATGGAGAGGCAGAACAGCAAGAACAGCAATAAGCCGACTTCCGCCCGCCGGGACAACACAGGGGATAAAAGTCGCGCTTGTCAAGCCGGGACAGCGCCGGGTTTTCATATAACTGGCACCATCGGCACGGTCTGGATGGTCAGCCGCGAGTATGAAGGGCTGGCTGGAGCTGGCGGGGTCAAGGACGTCTGCCGCCAGCTCGCCGAGGCCCTGGCTGCCCATGGTGGGATTGCGGTAACTGTTATCCTGCCCCGCTACGGCTTTGTGGATCCGGAGGCGGCCGGTTTCACCCCCCTGACGCTTCCCTGCCGTGGAGGCCGGGAACAGGCTGGTCTTGTGGTGGAGATGGACTATCCTGACCGGGAACGGCGGGAAGAGGTTGCCTACTGGCAGGGACAGGAGCGCGGCGTGCGCCTGATCCTTGTGGAAAGCCCCCGTTTTGCCGAAAAGCTGGCTGTTTATACCTATACAGAGACGGAAGAGCGGCAGACGCCCTGGAAAAAAAGGGGCCAGGGGCATATTGA
>Ga0256843_1003135_pt1 | contig 11640 bp, 10 predicted proteins | sample AlvinellametaG_FD_191572 | JGI IMG/M metagenome (GOLD analysis project Ga0256843, IMG submission 191572) | Pompeii worm associated microbial communities from hydrothermal vent at the East Pacific Rise, Pacific Ocean - Alvinella | ecosystem: Host-associated > Annelida > Integument > Unclassified ... | reverse complement strand
GCTCGAAAAGAGGCGGGTCCTGGGACGGAGCGACTCGATCAGGATGCCGCGGGCCTTGAGCTGCTCTTTGGCCGATTCGATGGAGGAGGCCTGGATCGTCCCTTTGGCGCGGCGGCCCTGGCTGTCGTACCCTTTGTAGGCGTAGGTCATATCCCCTTGACCCCGATCCGGATCGCTTCGGCGATGCTGGTTTCGCCCGTCATGACCATCAGGCGAAGCTCCTCGAACATCGGCTTGAAGTCGGTCTCTTCCAGCAGGTAGCGCCGCAGTGACTGCTCGTCGGCGCCGTACTTGATTTTGGCCCCGAACCCTTCATCGACCAGGATGATCTCGCCGATGGCGCGGCGGCCCCGATAGCCGGTGAAGCCGCACTTTTCGCACCCTTTGGGGCCGTAAACCTTGGCGTCGTCGGGAAGGTAGAAGTACTCCCGGTCATCCTCTTTGGGAGCGTAGGGGACCTTGCAGTAGGGGCAGAGTTTGCGCACGAGCCGCTGGGCCAGCACGCCGATGAGCGTCGAGCGCACCAAAAAGGGGTCGATGCCCATGTCCATCAGTCTCGGGATCGCCGCCACGGCGCTGTTGGTGTGCAGGGTCGATAGCAGCAGGTGGCCCGTCATCGCCGCCTGGGTGGCGATCTTGGCCGTCTCGGCGTCGCGCATCTCGCCCACCATGATCACGTCGGGGTCCTGGCGCAAAATGGAGCGCAGCGCCTCGGAGAAGGTGAGGTTGACCTTTTCGTTGACCTGGATCTGGTTGACGCCCGGGGCGTTGTATTCGACGGGGTTTTCGATGGTGACGATGTTGAAGTGCTCGTGGTCGATCTCTTTGAGAAAGGAGTGCAGCGTCGTCGATTTGCCGCTGCCCGTGGGGCCGGTGATGAGAATCATGCCGTAGCTGTGTTTGAGCAGCGATTTGAGCTTGTTGTAGACCTCCACCGAAAAGCCCAGGTTGTGCAGGGAGGGAATCGATTCGCCCTTCATCAGCAGACGCATCACCACCTTTTCGCCGTAGTAGGTGGGCAGTACCGAGACCCGCACGTCGACGCTCGAGCCCGCGATGGTGATTTTGGTACGGCCGTCCTGGGGAATGCGGGTTTCGGAGATGTCGAGGTTGGAGATGACTTTGATCCGGTTGATGATGGAGTCGATGGCCCCTTTTTTGAGTGTCGCGATCTTGTTGAGCACGCCGTCGATGCGAAAACGCACGTCCCCGTCGCGCTCGAACGTCTCGATATGGATGTCGGTGGCGCGGCGCTTGACGGCCTGGACGAAGAGCGAGTTGACGTAGCGGATGATGGGAGCGGAGTTTTCGCTGTCGAGAAGGTCGACGTTTTGGAGGAAGTTTTCGATCTCTTCGGGGTTCTCGAACCCCTCCACTTCGCCGATCCCCTCTTCGGTGGTCACTTCCAGAAAACGGCCCTTGAGGGCGTTATAGCTGGCTTCGTCGAGCTGCAAAACGGGGTATTCGCCCTTCAGGTGGGCCAGGGCGTTGAGCATGTTGGTGTCGGGGTTTTCTTTGAGGCAGGCGTGGGGTTTTTCCTCGTACAGGCAGAAAAGCAGTCCGTTTTTGAGGTAGAAGTCGAGCTCGGGAACCTCCGTGTAGGCCGGAAGTTCGGGATTACTTACGGTTGAAAACATCGCCGGGCACACTTTCGGTTTCGTCTTTGTCGAACTGCTTTTTGCGTTCCTGGAGTTTGCGCCCCAGGATTTCGGCCAGCTGGGCTTTGAGTTTGTCGGTCTCGGCGATCTTTTTCTGGATGTCGGCCAGAGACTGGCTGTTTTTGATGATGTAGGGGGTCAGCACCACCACGACGTTGATCTGGTCTTTGGTGTCGTTGGTGGAAGTGAAGAGTTCGCCGACGACGGGAATGTCGCCGAGCAGCGGCACTTTGGTCACCCCTTTGGAGTAGTAGTCTTTGAGAAGTCCGCCGATGATGACACTCTCGCCGTCGCGGACGATGGAGACGGTGTTGACCTCGCGCTTGAGCGTCGTGGGACGGTCGACCGCCTGGGTGTCGGCCTGGTCGATGTCCTCGATCTTGGTCTTGACCTCCATCAGGACCTTGTGGTCGCTGGCGATCTGGGGTTTGACCTCCAAAGTCAGGCCGATGTCCTCGCGGCTGTAGGTATTGCGGGCCAGGTCGGTGGTCTGGTTGCCCTGGACGGTGCTGGTCAGAATCGAGATGGTCTTGCCCACGTAGACGGTCGATTTTTTGTTGTTGATGCAAAGAATGTTGGGCTCGCTGACGACGTTGACGGCGCCGTTTTGTTTGAGCAGGTCGATTATGGCGCCGACGGCCAGTGCCGTGTTGCCCTGCTCGAGGTTGATGGCGTCGGAGAGGAAAGCGGGCAGGACGTAGGAGGAACCCCCCATGTTGAAGACCGATGTCAGCAGGGTGTTGCCGTCGATCGTGCCGCCGGTGAGGCCCCACCGCACGCCGAGCTGTTTGACTTTGCGCTGGCTGATTTCGTAGATATGGGCCTTGACGTAGACCTGCTGCTGCTCGATGTCGAGCTTTTTGATCACTTTGGTGATCAGCTTGACCGCCTGGGGCGTGCCGGTGATGGCGATGGCGTTGATGTCCTCTTTTGCCTGCACCGAAATGTGCTGCTGGGTCTCTTTGTCGAAACTCTTCATCAGTCCCGTGAGAATCTTGACGGTGGCGGTGGCTTCGGCGTTGTTGAGGAAAACGACGTCGCTCATCACCTCCTTGGCCCGGTTCTGGCTGTCGAAGCGGCGGACGATCCGGGCCGCTTCGTCGATGTCGTGGGCGTCGGCGATGACGATGATCTTGTTGCTTTTGGCGTCGGCGCTGAGGGTGACGGGGAAACGGAACGTGTCGTTCATCGCCTTGAAGATGGCGGTCAGCTCCTTGACGGCCGTGGCGGCGTCGGCATTGTCGAGGCTGATGAAGCGGATCTCCTTTTTCATCGGGCGGTCGATTTTGGCCAGGGTCTTCTCGAAGCTCTTGATGTGTTTGGGGTAGTCGGTCATGATGATGACGCCCTTTTTGTTGTCGAACGTCAAAGAGGCGAACTGACTGCTGAGATAGCGCAGCTTCTGCACCGCGTCGCTGGGTTTGATGTAGTGGACCCGGATGATTTTGGTCACCATCCCCGCGTCGGCGTGGGTGTCGGGGCTGGCGTTTTTCTTGGCGTTGGCGGCGCGGGTGACCATCATGTAGCCGTTGCCGCCGTCGACGATCGTGTAGCCCCGGTTTTGCAGGATCTGGGTCAGGAAGGGGATCAGCTCCCTCTTGTCGATGGGGGTTTCGGAGATGAAATTGACCGTGCCGCTGATCTTGTCGGTGATGAGGATGTTCTTGTGGGTCTCTTTGGCGACGAAACGGATCACGTCGCGGATCGGCGTGTTGTTGAAATTGATCGTGATCTTCTCCGCCGACAGCAGCACCGGAAGCATCAGCGACGCAAACAAAACTATCCTAAAAAATCTCATAATGCAGTTCCTTCTCTTCGCGGCCCCGTTTGATGGTCATCGTCAGCGAACTGAGCTCGTTGATTTTGTTGAAATATTTGAAGGCCTGGGTTTCGCTGGTGAGGGCTTCCCCGTTGATTTTGGTGATGATATCACGTTTGCGTAAGCCCATTTTATCAAAAACGGAGCCTTTTTTTACGTTGGAGACGCCGAAGCCGACGAGCCTGTTGTCCTTATAAATCGGTTTGATCGCGATATATTTGAAGATCTTGCGCACGTCGTGAAACTCGTCGAGCAGCTCGCGGGGGATGTAGTAGGTGTCGCCTTCGTGGCGGATCTGTTCGGCGTAGGCCGAGGGACGCGCCGGCTTGGCGGCGGAGGGGGCGGCGCGGTAGGTACGCTTCCCTTTTTTCTTCATCGAAAGCCAATACTGCGTGCCGTTACGGCTCAGCTCCACCCGGTCGGTGTAGACCTTTTCGAGGCGGAATCCGTCGATCGTATCGCCGACGGCCAGCAGCTTGCTTTTGCCGTTGTGCAGGATCATCGCCATGCTGGGGTTTCCCACGGCCGTCATGGTCAGCTCGTAGCCGCGCAGAGAGACGCGGCGCACCGGCTTTTTGACGGGACGCGCGGGCGCGGCGGCGGGGGTTTTGAGGCCGAAAGCGTCGGCGAAGCGGTAGGTGTGATGGGCCGGGGCCGTTCCGCCGCGGCACTCGGTCTTCGCCAGCGGCGGCAGAAAGAGCGCGGTTCCCACGGCGGTAAGCCAGGCCAGCGTCACGGTTAACGCCACCCACAACAGCGGCGAAAGCATCCTCTCAAAAAGCCGTTTCATAGAGATACTTTCCGTTTTTTCGTTTGAAGTAGCGCAGGGTGCCCCGGTAGTCGCTCCGCATCGTGGCGGAGGGTTGCAGCGTCAGGACGAGCCGGCGCTTCCGCCAGTCGATGCGTCCCTCGAGGGTGCCGAAATCCCCCCGGGCGTGGATCTCGCCGGAGAGGGGGAGGATCCGCACCTGCGAGATCCGCGGCGGCAGGGCGCTGCGGGCCATGCCCTGCAGCAGGATGCCGTCGGCTTCGATACGCAGGGGCGAAAGGTTCAGGGTGCGGATTTTGGCCACGGGAGAGTGGGCGAACAGCAGCGTCGTGTAGCGCATGCCGCACGAAAGCGGGGTCGTTTCCCGCTTTTCGTAGCAGAGGGTCACCTCCTCTTTCGCCAGCCTTTCGAGCACGGCGTTGCACAGGCGCGCTTTGGGCGTCAGAAGCAGCGTAAGCCCTGCCCACAGCAGCAGCAGCGCCAAAAAGGCGGCGATCCGTTTCACCCAGATCATATCGCCACTCCCAGACGCACCTGAAGGTGCCTTTCGTCGATCCGCTTCACGTCCAGCTCCTCGAGGGCGAGGTCGCTGTCGAGTATGCGGCCGAGAATCTTGTCGGCGTTTCGTTTGCCCAGGGTGAAGGTATAGAGCTTTTTGGTGCGCAGTTTTTTGATTTTCGGGGTGATGCCGTAGAGGCGGAGCATCGTCTCGAGCTTTCTTTGCGCGGCCCGCCGGGCTTTGGCGGACCAGCGGTTTTTGAGGGTGTCGTAGCGGCCGATGAGGGCGCGCCTTTGCTCCAGCTCTTTTTGGGCTTTGGCGGTCTCGTTGCCGATGTACCAGGCGGCTCCCGCCCACACCAGCAGCAAAGCGGCGATGGCGACGGCGGCGATCTTGGTGAGGCTGTTATTCACGTTCGCACCCTTTCCCGGGCGTGCAGCGCAGGTGCGTCAGCCGTCCGCGGAGCGCTTTGGCGACCTGCTCTCTGAGCTTTTGCTGCTGCCCGGCGATCTTTTCGTATTTGGCCGTCAGGGCGCGGATCTCGTAGATGGACCGTGTCGAACGGGTCGCGTCGAGCGCCTTTTGGGTCGCCAGGTAGGTCTGGAATCGCATCGCCAGATCCGCGGTGACCGTCACGGCCAGCAGGAGTGTCAGCGCCACCAGAAGCCTGGCGGGAGCGCCGCCTTCGCTGCGACGATTGAAAGGACGGGCCACGGCGTTCAGATCGATGGAGGCGAGAGCGGGCAGGGAACGGGAGCTCTCTTTGAACTCGACGACGACGCCGTTGATCGCGTCGGCCGTCAGCCCCTCGTCGATACGCAGCGGCATCTGCGAAGCCAGCTGCTGCAAAAACCAGACCGGCGACCCTTTCGCCCCGAGTGCCTCGAGCCGTGACGCCAGAGCATCGGCGTTGTAGGCGTAGCAGGCGAAACCGTCCCCCTCCTTTTCGACATGGATGGCGCCGTAATCGGAGGGGCGTGTATCCATGTAGGCGTCGGCCAGCCGCCGCGCCCTGGCCAGCGAACGGGTCGGGAAGCGGGCATGGGCATACCAATAGGTCGAGGGTGAGAGCACGACGGCGTCGTCGGCCTCTTCGATGGTGATGGTTTTGTCGTCCTGGATGTAATGCAGCGGCACACCGACCCTTCGAGCGAAATTTTGGGCGTCAAATATAGCCCATTATAGTAAACGGAGTATAAATCCTCTTTGAATAGGGGTTTTTCGTTACGTCCTGTGTCGAATATATCGGCGTCGTCACGTACTTTGTGAAGGATCAGAAGCGGTAACGGCAGGCAAGAGAGAGGGCCATGGCGGAAGGGTCTTCGAGGTCGTTCGATTTGAACGAGACCGAAAAGGCTTTGTAGGAAAAATCGAGTCCCACCATACCGAAACGGGTGTCGTAGGAGAGTCCCGCCGTGACGGCATCGCCGAAACGGCGATGAATTTCGCCGTAGGGAAACCATTTGTTCCGTACACTGTCGGCTCCGAGGCGGAAGTCGGCCACCTCCGGCCATCGGTAGTCGGTTTCGAGGCGCACTTTTTTGTAGAGTTTCTGGGTGTAGTCCCGGTAGAGTTCGACCCCTTTGACGGTGGGTTTGTAGACGATGTAGCCGTTGGCGTCGTAGGTTTTGTTGTCGGAGTCGAGTTCGACGTAGCTGTAGGGCAGGTCGCGCCACGTGATCCGGCCGTAGAGGTCGTTGACCAGCAGGTGCAGTCGAAGGTTGCGATAGCGGTAGTCGATACTCAGGTGGGTGGTGAAGCCGCTGCCGTCGGCGTCGTTGACGTCGAGATCGTAGAGGTAGTTTTCCGTGTAGCGGTAGTCGCTTACGGCCTGGTAACTGTAATCTTTCGGGCTGTCGGCTCTGGCGGTGCCCGTCAGGTAGCCATCCTGCATGTTGTAGCCGTGCAGGAGTGAAAAACCGATCCCGACGGTCAGACTCCGGGTGTCGCTCTCAAGCAGTGTCAGGGATTTGGCGTAGACGATCCCGTCGGTTTCGTACCCCCGGATCACCAGGTCGAGGGCGTAGGTCTTGCCGACGGTGAAATCTTTGTGATTGAGCTGCTGCCAGACCAGCAGCGTCAGGTCCCGGCTCGCTTTGGTGAACGACTGGTGCCGGTAGGCGTATCCCAGGTAGCCCCATTGTCTGATCGAGATCCCTAGATCTCCGCGGGCGTCGTCGATGGCCAGGTTGTCGCCCGCTTTGGGGTGAAATTCCCCGTGCCATTTGTTGAAGAGGTCGTGAATGGAGACGACGTCGTCGGCGATGAAGGCCTGGGTTTTGAAATAGACGGCATCCTCTTCATTCGCCTCGATGGGGTCGAACATGGAAAAGACGCCGCAGGCGGCACCCGTATGCAGGGCCGCCAGCAGCGCCGGAAGTGCCAGGAATCGCTTTTTCAAACGAACCCTTTTTTTAATAGAGAGCTTCGAACGTGCCGTCGATATATTTGATTCGCGGTCCCGTTTCGTCGCCGAGATAGCCGACCACGCGACCGTCTTTGGTCAACGGCGTGGTATTGTCGTAATCGATGTCGCCGTTTTTGAACCGGATGGTGATCGACAGACCGTTGCCCGACGATATGGCCAGGGTGCCGTTTTTCATCTCTTTGTCGAACGATCCGGCCATGTTGACCGCGGTTGAACCGTAGACATAGGCGGTCTGGAACGAATGGCCGTTGATTTTGTTCGCCGCGTCAAGACTGTTTTGGTAGGTGACATTCAGGCGCGTGTCGTCGAGCTGCGCGCGTTTTAGTGTGCCGCTCAGGATGACTTTGAGTTTGGGGTCTTCGTTGACATGGTCAAGGTCGGAGAGGTCCATCGCCGCCGCATTCAGCAGGTCGATCGCCACGTTGCCGACCAGCTCGCTGCCGCTGCTTTCGTTCCTGATGTCGCCGGCAAAGGCGAGGCGGTTGGGCAGATAACCGCTGTTGCCGATCTTTTCGTCGCTCCGGTAGTTCGTGTAATCGAGCGCAAAAGTGGGTTCCTGACAATCGTCGGGAACATAATCGAAATTATCGGCTCCCAGACGGAGGAAGTCTTCGATGTCGTTGAATTCGTACTGGCCGTCGACCTGGAGGCGGAAATAACCGTTTTGAACATCCATGGAGACGGGTGTGCCGTCGAGGGTGGTGCTGACTGTGCCCGAATAGCCGTCGAGATTGGCACAGTCAAGCCGTCCTCCCGCCTCTGTCGTATAGGTCTCCGTAATGCCGCCGTTTTGGGCCAGCGAGCTGTTCAGGGTGTAGCCCACGTTCAGGGTGCCGCTGGCGCTGTAGCTGCGATCGAGCGCGCCGTTGAGCGTAAGGGTTTCAAGCTTCAGATATTTCGGCGTGACGGGGTCTTCGGTGTCGGAGCCGTTGTAGTCGTAACCGATTTTTGCCGTGAGCGCGGAAATGCCGAGTTTCGTACCGTCGGATGTGAAGAGTTCGATGTTGTCGATCGCGGCGTCGGCGCCTTCGTCGGTGCGGGTGAGCGTGACATCCGCTTTGAAACTCTGGGCGTTTTGGGTCTGCTCATAAAAATAGGTGGCGGGAATCGTCCCGTCGAAGGAGGCCTTCAAAGCGGTGAAGGTATCCACGAAAGCGACGTCGCTGTAATTGACGTCCGGAACCGTGATGTGACCCTCGGCGACGGTGCTGCCGCTGCCGTTGACGTTGTCGATGAAGGTGTAGCGCCAGGTTTCGGCACTCTCTTTGTGGACGGCGACGGTCCGGTTGTTTTCACCGAACCCCGCGACCGTCACGGCGTAATCGTCGACGCCTTCGTCGATCGCATCGATGAGCGCCGTGAGCGTGTTGTCGATCGCTTTGGCGGCGAGGTCGGCGTTGAGTGTGACGTTTTCGGCTGCCGCTTCGATCGCTTTGGCCTCGTTGTCGAAGAATCCGCCGCTTTTGAGCAGAGTCTCTCCCTGGGTGCGCAACGAATCGAAAAAGTCTTTCGCCTGGGCGATGTCGTCCAGACCCGCGGCATTGGCGGGAGGCGCGTAGGTTTCGTTGTTCTCCACCGCTTCGACGAAAGGAACGCTCACATTCTCGTCGGCGATGTTTTCGGCGATGGCCTTGACGATCTCCTGGTTCTGGTCGCCGATGACGCCGTCCTGGGCGTCTTCGGCAAACTGTTCGATGACCTGCAGGGTGGTGGTATTGGTCTCTCTCGCCGTTTGCTGGAACGCTTCGACGATGGTTTTGTAGACGGGGTTTTGGATGGGGTCGGCGGAGACGGGATCGATGCCTCCCATGGCCAGGGCGATTTTGTTGCGGGCATCGTCGACTTTCCGGGCGTCGAGGGGCGCGTTTTCATTCCCTCCTGTTGCGAGAGCGAACATCGCCTGCGTCAACGGGGTGACACTCACTTTGACCTCGCCCGATCCGCTGACAGGCGCGGCGGAATAGAGTCTGAGGTTCGGATCGCAGGGTTCCGTCGCCCCGGTCTCCGGGAAGTAGAGGGAAGATCGGGCGTCGCACTCGACTTTGACGACGACGACGCCGCTGTAGCCTTCGACCGAGAGAGTGTAGACGCCATCTCGGTCCGTTCGGCCGGTGGCGAGCACGTTGCCGGAGGCGCTTCCGGCATGGGCCGTGACGACGCCGTCGACGATCAGTTCGTCGGTGGCGGTACCCGACAGGGTGACACTGCTCGTGGTGGTATTGACAGTGGTCGAACCCCCTCCGCCGCCGCAGCCGCTGAGAAGCAGCGTGCCGACCAGCATGGAGCTGGCGACAAGACTCAAAGTCGTGGATTTTCTGTACATGATCGCTCCTGATTTTTTATATATAAAAACTATATCGGCAATTTAATATAAAATATTTACACTGGTTAATGAAAATAGCATATTTATACCGTTGGAAACAGAAAGTTACGAAATGTAACTCATGTATTTTGGTTGCGGCAAGGTTTTCTCTTCGTCAAATCCCGGAGAGTTTTGCATCGTCCGGTCTTGTAAACTCTTCCGCTTTTTACCGTTTTTGATACAATACTTTCAGTTTCCACCCATTTTATACACAGAGCAGTCATCATGGTCATCAAAGAGATTCAGCAGTTTTCCGAAATCCGTCCCAAGGCGCGGGCCTACCTGTGTTACCTGCTTTCGCGCAACATCCCCAACAAGACGCCGGAAGTGAGCCTCGAAAACATCATTTCAGCCCTGAAAAAGATCAAAAAAGAGGTCAAAGAGATCGACACGCTCTACGTGCTCGACGCCAAGGGGCGGCAGATCATCAACAACATCTCCAAAACCGTTTCGTATCGGACCGGCGAAGGGGAGAACCGGGCCGACCGGGCCTACTACTATCGGGCGGTACGCGAGAAGCGTTGTATCCTGACCGACCCCTACCCGTCGCGGATCGAGGGGATTCTGGTCGTGACGGCGGCCTATCCGGTCTACGACGACAAGGGCAAGCTGCAGTTTGTCGTGGCGATGGATATCCCGCTGGACAAGTTGCTGCACATGGTCCATCCCTCTTCGGGCGAGACGGCGTTCGGCCGTTTTTCGAAATTCAGTTACGCCGCCTTTTCCCTGGCGCTGCTGGCGGTGGCTTTCATCCTTTTTATCAACGGCATCAAGGCCTTTTTCACCAACGAGCTCAACATCTTTCACATCGACATCAAGGAGATGTTCGAAGCGACGATTCTGCTTACGCTCTCGCTGGCGATTTTCGATCTGGTCAAGGCGATCTTCGAGGAGGAGGTGCTCGGCCATCACAAAAAGGGCGAGCCCGACGAGATCCACAAGACGATGGTCCGCTTCCTGGGCTCCATCATCATCGCCCTGGCGATCGAAGCGTTGATGCTGGTCTTCAAATTCGCTATAATCGACCCCGAAAAACTGATCTACGCCGTCTATCTCATCGGCGGCGTGACGATGCTGCTTTTCGGGCTTTCGATCTATCTGCGAAGCATCACGAAACGCGGCTGATTCAGCGAAAGTGAGCCACATGGTCGCCATCATCGACTACAACATGGGAAACCTCGCCAGCGTGCGCAACGCCCTGGCCAAGATCGGCGCCGCGTCGGAAGTGGTCAGCGACCCGGACGCGCTGAAACGCTACGACCGGGCCCTGCTGCCCGGCGTCGGGGCCTTCGGCGACGCGATGGAACATCTGCGCGCCAACGGGATGGACGAGGCGGTCAAAGCCTTCGCCGCCTCCGGAAAGCCGATGCTGGGGATCTGCCTGGGGATGCAGCTGCTTTTCGACAAAAGCGAAGAGTTCGGCGAGCACGAGGGGCTCGGGCTGATTCCGGGCCGGGTGGTCCCCTTCGACGCCAACAAATTCGAAAAGCCCCACAAAGTGCCCCACATGGGCTGGAACGAGCTTTTCGTCCAGAAAGAGACGCGACTGTTCAAGTGGCTGGATCGGGCCTTTTACCTCTACTTCGTCCACTCCTACCACGCCGTGACGGCCGAGAAGTACATTCTGGGGCGGACCTGGTACGGGTACGAGTTTACCGGCGCCGTGGGGCGCGACAATGTCTACGGCATTCAGCCTCATCCCGAAAAGTCCCACAAAAACGGGCTTCGAATCCTTACCAACTTTATGGAGCTATGATGGAAATTCTGCCGGCGATCGATCTCAAAGACGGCCGGGCGGTCCGCCTGACCAAAGGACTCATGGAGAGCGCGAAGATCTACAGCGACGAACCGTGGCAGCTGGCCCAAACCTTCGAGGAGATGGGCTCAAGGTGGCTGCACCTGGTCGATCTCAACGGCGCGTTCGCCGGGGAGCCCAGAAACCTCGAACAGATCGAGAAGATCCGAAAAAACTGCGATCTTAAAATGGAGCTGGGCGGCGGCATCCGGGACGAAGCGACGATAAGGCGCTACCTGGATCTGGGGATCGACCGGCTGATTCTGGGTTCCATCGCCGTCAAGGACCCTGATTTTGTCAAAGAGATGGC
>Ga0256843_1003134_pt1 | contig 11642 bp, 12 predicted proteins | sample AlvinellametaG_FD_191572 | JGI IMG/M metagenome (GOLD analysis project Ga0256843, IMG submission 191572) | Pompeii worm associated microbial communities from hydrothermal vent at the East Pacific Rise, Pacific Ocean - Alvinella | ecosystem: Host-associated > Annelida > Integument > Unclassified ... | reverse complement strand
CCCCTACAAAACCCACGCCTATACCAAGCTGGAGAAGCTGATCCGCCTGGCGACGGGGGAGCAGTGCCGCCACCGGGCCCTGGCCGCCTACTTCGGCGAGGAGCTGGCCGAGTGCGGCGAGCGCTGTGACAACTGCCTGGAGCCCGCCGCCGCGCCCCGGGAGATCACCGAGGAGGCCCGCAAGCTTCTGGCGGCGGTCTACCGCAGCGGCCAGCGCTTCGGAGCGGGGTATATCATCGACCTGCTCCGGGGCAGCCGGGATCAGCGGCTGCTGGCCAACGCCCACGATAAACTCTCGGTCTACGGGATCGGAAAAGATTTCGACCGGAAGCAATGGGGCGTCGTCGTCGACCGGCTCCTGGAGCTGGAGGCCCTGAGTCTCAATGAACACAAAGGACTGGTGCTGACCCCTAAGGGGGCCGAGATCCTGAGGGGCAACGCTCCCGTGACGATCCGCCCCGATCGCATGGAGATCCGCCGCGCCAAACCCCGTGTCAGGGCGACGGCTCTGCCCGAAGATGTGGACGCGGAGCTCTACGAGCGCCTCCGCACTCTGCGCCGGGAGATCGCCGAGGAGCACGGCGTACCCCCCTATGTGGTCTTTTCTGACAAGACTCTGCGGGAGCTGGCCGCCCACCGCCCTATGAATCGGGAGGAGATGCTGGCTATCCACGGGATCGGGGAGGTGAAGTTCGAGCGCTACGGGGAGGCGTTTTTGGAGCTTTTGGAGGAGAGTGAGGTTTGTTGAGTACGCAGTGCTGAGAGGATAGATGATGGTCCTCGACCCCGACTATCAATCTCCCCCATAGGACCCGCGGATTTATCCGCGGCAAGAACGTCCGATCGCTCAGAAAACTTTTTGCCGGTCTGAATGGGCTCTACCAATCTGTGACCGCCGTTGATTCTCCCGGACGGGGATGAATCTCCGGCTCCTGTTAATTGCCGCGACTCCAGAAATTTTGTCCTGTTTTTATCAGTACACTTTGTTATACTATTGGGAGATGGGCAGATATCGGGACAAAATGTTTGGATATCGGCTCAGGGTTCAATAGCATAACATTTTTGATGTCATGCTATTGGGGGATTTCGGTACATATTGTATAAAATGTTCATACAATAAATAGTTAGTCTATGCTATTCGATTAAATATATAAGGAAATTAAATGGGAAACTTTACAAAAAATAAATTTACAGATAAAGTATTTGGTATTGCAGAGGATATGGAAAAAATTAATTCTAACAACAAAGAAATGATTGATTGTAAACATAGTAAAAATATTTCAAAAGAAAAAATTGAAAAGTTATATGATTGCCTAAATGATTTTATGAATGATAATATTGAAGATTGTTGTAGAAAAGATTTCAGAGTAATATTAGGGAAAGCTTTATCAGCGACCTACTAATTAAAGAATAAAGACTAACAAAACCTTGGATGATGAATAACATACCCTGACGGGTAGTTATCCATCAAGTCCACCGTTAGGCCGGACGCTGCGCGTCCGGCCTAACGGCCTGCGGGCGTGAACCTCCCGCATTGTTAGTCGGCGCTCCGCACCGCCTAACAAGCGGCAGCACCCGATGCCGAATAAAAAATCAAGATTTTTCATTCGACTCGGGTGTCCCGCAGGCCGTTATCTATCCCCATCCTTCAACGCCCCATAAACCCTCTCCATCCCCGAAACATCCACATCCAGCTTTTTCCCCTCTCTGACCACATACCCCACCAACGCCTCGATCTCGGCGTGTTTGCTCCGCTCCAGGTCGAGCTGCATGGAGGTTTTGGCTCCGGGGAGGGTCTGGCGCATTCTCTCGAAAGTTTTGTCGACGGTTTCATCACTCAGGGGGATGCCTTTGGCCCGGGCGAGGGAGGCGATCTCGTCCATGAGTTGCCGGAGCTCTTCGGAGTGTTCGGCGACGATGCGGTCCATCGTTTTACCGTGGAGTGACGTGAGCGCCGCCATGGGGGAGATGAAGAGGTATTTGCGCCACTGCTCCAGGGCAATGTCGGCTGTGGGTTTGTGGCGGGGGAGGGCGCGGTCGAAGAGGGTGATGATCTCTGTGTAATCGGTAGGATCGAAGCCTTCCCGCCCCCAGCAGAGGTTGAAGATCGCGCCCTTTTTGCGGATCACTCCCGGTTCGAGGATGTTGGAGAGGATGTAGATGCACCCTTCCATCACGTCGGCGTCGGGATAGAGCTCCAGGATCTCCCGGCGGTGATCCACGCCGTTGAGTAGGGGGAGGATGAGGGTCTGAGGGGCGATGTTCTCCCGGATCAGTTCCAGGCTGCTCGCCAGGTCGGTGTGCTTGACCGTTACCAGGATCAGATCGAAGGCTCCCAGTTCCGAGGGGTCGGCTACGGTATGCTCCGGTCGGATCGTCGCCTCCTCCCCATCGTCGATTACCCGCAGGCCCCGCTCCCGGATCATCGCCAGATGCTTGCCTCTGGCGACGAGACTTACTTCCGCTTTGCCGAAACGGGCCAGGCGGTAGCCCAGATAGCCGCCCACACCGCCGCCACCGAGGATCAATACGCGCATGGAAACTCCTTTCCTTTGTAGCTGAGAGCATCAGATAGATCGTAGTCTCCCGACTACGACTATACGATGTGCCCGCCTTGTTCATGAATGTTTTCGATGATTATATCGCGGTTGTCGGGTTATGTCATGTGTCGCAGTCGGGATACGGTATCTTTTGCCGCGGATAAATCCGAGGTTTCTGAATCGTTGCCCATCGTTTATGAGTTTTCAGCGTATGAGGCCCCGATCGAGTCCGTGGTGACGATCCCAATCACCTGTGCATCAAACCCTCAACCCTCGGCACTCACCGCAGGCATATCGGCCCAGAACTCCTCCAATCCCAGGAGGAAGTCGCTCAGCACGGCGTCGGAGCAGGGGAGGTGCTTGGGGTGGGCGGGGTTGCGGAAGAGGTCCCGCAGCTGAGCGCGGCTGAGAACCCGCTCGCCCATCTCGAAGATCATCTCCAGGTCCATATCCTTCAGCTCCAGGGCGATGCGGAGCTTTTTGAGCACCAGATTGTTGTCCAGTTCGATTTCGGCGTCCTCGGGGGGCGGATTTTTCGGTTCGCCCCGGCGCAGGCGGATCAAACCGTCGAGAAAGACGCCCAGCTCTTCGTAGTCGGCGGATTCATGGCCTTTGGCGGAGGGCTTTTTGAGGATCGCCTTGAGGCGCTTTCCCTCCATCGGATAGTTCTCCAGCGCGTAGATGTGCAGCATCGTCTCTTCATCGATGCGCAGGGCGGTGCGGATCCTGTGGAGGATGGAACCGGGCTTCACTTCGTGGCCTTGACGATGGCGTCGGTGGCGGCGTCGAAATCCCGGGCGAGCATGTTGATGAGCTCAATGCAGGTTTTGTCTTTGATGTTATGTTTAAGCGACCAGTACTCGGGATTGGTGTAGACCAGATTGGTAGTGCCGTTGAGTTCATTGTAGACGCCGACTTCGATGGGAAGATCCACGGCCATGGTGGGGTTGCAATCGAGAAGTTTGGTTGTGATTTTCGGATTGTCGAGGACCAGGGTCAATGTCGGTTTGAGGTACTCTTTGAGCGCCCGGGCTTCCTGCTCGTGGTTGATGATCTGCCGCAGATGGTAGTTTTTGGGGGCCAGGGCCGCGGCGAAGCGTCGGGCGGTTTCGCTGATATTGTAGTCACTGACCTTTTCTTTGAGGAACGTGCCCCGGCCGCTTCCGCCGCAGCCGGACAGCAGAAGCAGGCTACCCGCCAGCGCGGCGGCGAAAAAGCTTCGTTTCATCATAGTATCGATCCCTTTATGTTTTTGAAACTTGTGACGCATGACCGTTTCGGTGTCGGCCGATATCCCGTCAGACATTGAAACGGAAGTGCATCACATCGCCGTCCTGGACAATATAGTCTTTGCCTTCCAGTCGCATCCTGCCCGCCTCTTTGGCTCCGGCTTCTCCGCCGTATTTGACGAAATCCTCGTAACTGATCACTTCGGCGCGGATGAAGCCTTTTTCGAAGTCGTTGTGGATGACGGCGGCGGCTTTGGGGGCGGTGGTGCCCCGACGAATGGTCCAGGCGCGAACCTCTTTGACTCCGGCGGTGAAATAGCTCATGAGTCCCAGCTTCTCGAAGCCTTTGCGGATGATCTGATCCAGACCCGACTCTTCGACGCCCAGGGATTCGAGCATCTCCTGCTTCTCCTCCTCGTCGAACTCCACCATCTCCTCTTCGATTTTGGCACAGAGCTTGATCACCTCCCGGTTGCGCTCGGCAGCGTAGGCCTTGAGGGCCTGAACGTAGTCGTTGTCCTCCGCAAGGCCCTCCTCGTCCACGTTGGCGCCGTAGATGATCTCTTTGGAACTGAGCAGACGCAGCTCCCGATCGAGGATCCTGAACCCTTCGTTGTCCTGGTCGGGGAAGGTCGCGGCGGGCTGTCCCTCCTCCAGATGCTTCATGAGCGCTTCGGCGACGGGGAGCTGCAGTTTGGCGTCGCGGTCATTTCCCTTCGCTTTACGGCTCAGAGCGGCGATGCGCTTCTCCAGGCTCTCCATGTCGGCCAGGAGCAGTTCGGTCTCGATGATCTCGATATCCCGGACCGGATCGATGGAGCCTTCGACATGGGTGATGTTTTCATCTTCGAAGCAGCGGACGATCTGGAGGATCACCTCGGTCTCCCGGATGTTGGAGAGAAATTTGTTCCCCAGACCCTCGCCTTTGCTGGCCCCTTTGACCAGTCCAGCGATGTCGACGAAATCCAGGGTGGAGTGCTGGATTCGCTGGGGGTTGACGATTTCGGCCAGTGCGTCCAGTCGCGGGTCGGGGACGGGGACGACCGCTTTGTTGGGTTCGATCGTACAGAAAGGGTAGTTGGCGCTCTCGGCATTCTGCGCCTTGGTCAGTGCGTTGAAGGTGGTGGATTTGCCCACGTTGGGGAGTCCGACCAGTCCGATTCCTAAGCCCATATTTCAGTTCCTTGCAGTGTGTGAGTTTGGCGCAATTATAGCGAAACGGCAGTGGGCTCCGGGCCGAAACCCCGTCGATACCGTTCTGCAGCTTTTCGCTTTTGCTCCTTTTGTACTACAATAGTCCAGGAGAAAGGAGGCGAAAATGCGAGGAGTCTATCTGGCGGTATTTCTGGTCGGAGCGCTTTGGAGTCGGACATTGACGGTTGTGGGGACGGGAGATCTTCAGGGGGTGATGAGTCCGGCGGAACAGAAGATCGATCTCAACGGGGACGGGATCCGGGAAAAAGCGGTCCTGGGAGGTATCGCCCGACTGGCGACGGTCTACAAACGGCTCAAAAGGGAAAATCCCGATACGCTGGTTTTCTCGGCGGGAGATGATCTGATGGGGCGCTACTTCCAGACTTTCCACGGCACGGCGATTTTTACCCTGATGTCGGCGGCGGGTTATGACTATTTTGTTTTCGGGAACCATGAGTTCGATCATGGACCCGAGGAGTTGGCGAACGCATTGGAGGTGGCGAAGTTTGGCGTGATATGCAGCGATCTGAACCTGACCGGGGCTTTTGCGGGGAAGACCTCTCCCTGGGTGCTTCGTGAGATTGCCGGGACGAAGGTCGGAATCTTCTCCATGATGACCGAGGGACTGGCCCAGATGACCAGTCCGGGGACGGTCCGTCTGAAGGCATCCAACGTGAAGACGGCCCGGGCTATGGTCCGGCTGCTTCGGGCAAAAGGGGCGAAGGTCGTTATCGCCCTGACCCATATCGGATACACAAATGATGTTTCGGTCGCGAAACAGGTGAAAGGGATTGACCTGATTTTCGGCGGCCACTCCCATGTCTATCCCCGGAAAATGGGTCGTATCGGCAAAACGGCTATTGTCAACGGGGGGGAGCAGGGGCCGTTGGCGGTCCGGGTGGATCTGCCGCTGGATGATGAAGGAGGAGTTCTGCATCGGCAGGTGACGATGCGCTACATCCCGGTCGACGGAAACTATACGGCCGATCCGGCGGTCCAAAAGCTTTTGGAGAGTTATGAAAAGCGTTTCCCTCCCAAGGTGATCCTGGGCAGAAGCCTGACTCCCTGGGATCTGAGCGAAAAAACGCTGCGGAAAAACGAATCGGGTGTGGCCGATATGATCAACGATCTGTTGCGGCGGAAGTTTCATGCCGATATTGTCCTCAACAACAGCGGAGCTTTTCGGGGAAAAACACTCTATCCCGCGGGGCCGGTCAGCGACCGGATGCTCCGGGCGATCGATGCGTTTCGCAACAATGTCTATCTGATGACGCTTAAAGGAAAACGGATTCGTGAGATTCTGGAACACAGTGCGGCCAAGTACGGGACCGGCGGATGGCTTCAGGTCTCGGGTCTGCGTTTTACCGTGGATCTGAGAAGGCCGAAGCAGCGTCTGGAGGGAGAGAAGATTCTCCGGCCCGGACATAGGGTCCGTCAGATCCGGGTCTGGGAAGAGGGTCGCTGGAAAGCACTGGAGGATGGGAAAGAGTATCGGGTCCTCAGTAACGCCTTTATGGTACTCAGGGCGGGAGACGGCTACTACTGGTTCCGAAAATACGGGCGGAATCCGTACAATACCTATACGACATTCTATTCGATAATGGCCGAAGAGCTGCATCGTACGGGCGTGCTGAGCCCCCCGGCTCCCGACGGAAGAATCACAATCCTCCGATAAGCCCCAAAGCGTTACACTGTCATCAAAAAGCGGGGTGTTATGACGCGGGATAATCGACTCTCCTTCTATTTCTTCTATCTCAGCGCGCTGGTGGTCATCATCGTGGGGCTCAAAATGGCGGCCCAGGTGGTGATCATTCTTTTTCTTTCGATTTTTATCGCGTCGATTCTGACGCCGCTGATGTTGGGGATGGAGCGTCGGGGCGTCCCCCGGACGGCGGCTTTTTTGTTGCTTCTGGGGCTGGTGACGGGGATTTTTTTCTTCCTCATCACGATTCTGGTCAACTCCTTTGAAGGTTTTATCCGGACCCTCCCCCTCTATGAGCAGAAACTGAGGGAACTGATGCTGGCCTGGAGTGGGAGCCTGGGAAAACTGGGGATCGAAGTGGATCCGCAGTTGATGCTTCAGAGTCTGGACTTGAGAACGTTTGTCGCGATGGGAGGCAAAGCGGCGGGGAATATCGGGATCTTTCTCTCCAAGGCGCTGCTGGTGGTGATCGGTGTGGCGTTTATTCTCTTTGAGGCACCGCATTTCGGGAAAAAACTGGAGCGGATTTTTCAGGGGCGTCCCGAGGCGCTGGCCAATTTCGAACTTTTCGGACAGACGATTCAGAAGTACTTTACCATCAAGACCTTCACTTCCATGTTGACGGGGGTGGCCATTACCACAGCGCTGGTGCTTTTTCAGATCCAATACGCGGCACTCTGGGGTTTCCTGGGCTTTCTGCTCAACTTTATTCCGGTGATCGGCTCCCTGCTTGCGGCGATACCGCCTCTGCTGTTGGCACTCTTCTACAAGGATCCGATGACGGTACTGTGGCTGGCGGGTATCTACGTCCTGATCAATAATCTGATCAGCAATGTTCTGGAGCCCAAAATCATGGGAGACGGTCTGGGACTCTCTCCCGCGGTGATCTTCTTTTCGCTGATCTTCTGGGGATGGGTCCTGGGACCGGTGGGGATGTTTCTGGCGGTGCCTTTGACCATGACGGTCAAGATCGCTCTGGAGAGTCATCCCGACAGTCGTTGGCTGGGAATCCTTCTCTCAAACTTTCGTCAGGGTTGAAGCGTCGTCGAAGAGAAAAGTCTGATCCTTGCCGTTCTTTTTGGCGGCGTAGAGAGCGATGTCGGCCTGATGAAGCGGTTCGTCCAGGTTGTCGTACTGTCCCGGCGGCAGAAGGATCAGCCCCGCACTGAAGGTAAAAAGAATGGTCTGGTCCTGAAAATGGATTCGGGTGCGATGGATGGACTCGTGAAGTTTGTGGGAAAAGGCGAAGGTTTTGAGCTTGTCCGTATGGGGCAGGGCGATGCAGAACTCTTCTCCTCCCAGCCGTCCGGCGAAAGCTTCCGAGGGCAGGGTATTTCGCAGGGTATCGGCAAAGGCCCGCAGTACCTGATCGCCGGCGGCGTGGCCGTACCGGTCGTTGATGCGTTTGAAATTGTCCAGATCACAGAGCAGCAGGGCCATGGTTTCACCCTGCTGAGTGGAACGCTCCAGCAGTCGGGCCGCCTCCTCCATAAAGACCCGACGGCCCATCAGACCGGTGAGCGTGTCGTAGGTGGCCAGATACTGAAGTTCCGTCGCCATGTGGTGCAGGCGCAGATACATATCGATGGCGAAAAGGCTGACGGGAAATGCGAGAAAAAGTGTCGCCAGCGAAGCGATGGTGAGCATCAGTTTGGGATCGGTATCGACGCCGAAATCCTTATAGAGAAGGATCAGCAGTGATGCGACAAGTATGGCGAAAAGTACCGCTCCGGCGGTGATAATAAGAGAGGATCGCAGGATCCCGTAGCGTAGCAGAAACCGCTGCATCCGCGGATGCACCAGTTCCATTTCCTTTTTCCGGTTTTTCATAAAATGGATTCCCTCGTCTAACGAATGGAGAATTATGGCACACAGTGCCTTGAGTTGGTATTATTCGAAAAAAGTAAGGTGCGGGAGTCTGTTTCGAAGAAAGGATCGATCGGCTTTACTGATCCCCATGGGACGCGGTTGATGTCGGTTGCTTTGAAACGGGCGGCTTTCTTTTGGGCAGAGACCCGGGAAGTAGCGGGAGTGGCCCGGAGTCTGCTTTCGGCGTACGGAGCCAATCGGTTCAGAAATATCGGCGTACTTGTGCGGCGATACGTCTGCTGAGGCGTTCGAGAAGGGTGTTCTGGGTCTCAATGACCCCCTGGATACCGGGATTCCCCCGCGCGACGTCCCGGAACTTTTCTCCCGTGACAATTCTGCTTTCGGTCCGGTCGACCAGGCTCCAGTGGCCGGAGAGGGTGACGGTGCCGTTGGCGTCGCCGTCAAAGCGGTCGACGGTGACATAGAGGCGGTAGCGGTCGTCGACCGGCTCATCCCAGGGGTAGTTCAGGACCGTGTACCCGGGGAGAAGGGTTGTGAGATTCTGCTGGAGAACCTCCTGGATACTTCCGGCCAGACTCCCGGCCCAACGCTGCTCCTCATGGAGTTTCAGATGCGTTGGGGCCAGACGGGTAACCAATTCCGGTTTTTCCAGGTAGTCGGCGACCTGAATCTCACCGATGCCGAGGATTCGTCCGGGATGGAGGGGATGGGAGCCTGTCGGTCCGACGATTGTCGGTTGGAGCCGATAAAATTCGCTTTTGGAACTGCACCCTCCCAGGATCAGCAGGAGGGAGAGAAGGGAGAGAACGAAGAGTCGTTGCATAATCATTTTCCTCGGATGATGGATTCGGGATGACGTTCGAGATAGTCGGTGAGGTTCTTGACCGAGCGGCTGGTGCGGGTGATCTCATCGATGAGTCTGAGAATCTTTCGATGGATCTCCGCGTTGGAATCGAGATAGTTCTTTCGGATGGCATTGATGGTCTCTTCGCTGGTGTCGATCAGCTTGCGGAACGAGGGAAGCAGTTCTTTGTTGACCCGGTCGAGACTCCGGTTGATTCCGGGAATAGTGTCCCGATTGACCTGTTCGAGTATCTTTCGGGTCTCATCACCGATCGCTTTGAAGGGAACGCCCGCGAGACTGTCGAGGATCGACTGGACATTGTTTTTCAGCGACTCGATGGTTGCCGGGACAGAAGGGAAGACATAAAGACCATTCTTTTTGACCAGTTTGGCCGGTTTGGCATCGGGGTAGAAATCGAGATTGATCAGGAGGTCTCCCGTCAGGAGATTGCCGCTTTGAAGTTGGGCCCGGAAGCCTTTGTCGACCAGCTTTTTGAAGATGGAGGCATCGACGCCGCCTTCACGCTTCATTTTTCCGGTGATGTTGAAGCGTTCGGGTTCGAGCTTGAAGAGAATGGGGATTTTGAACTCGCCGGTTTCGGCATTGCCCATCAGATAGAAGTTGACCACTTCACCGACTTTGACGCCGCGGAACTCCACCGGTGCGCCGACTTTGAGGCCTCGGATCGATTCGTTGAAATAGACCCAGAAGAAGAGTTCCCGCTTGTAGGTGATCTTTTTGGCCTGCTTGAGGGTGTCGAAGAGAACAAAATGATGCTGCTCCTCGACCGGTTTTCCGTCGCCGAAAACATCGAAATTGTCAAAGGCGATCCCTCCCGAAAGAATGGCGGTCAACGATTCGGTCCGGATCTCCACACCGTCGGTGCCGATGGTGGCGTCGATCCCGCTGGCGTTCCAGAATCGTGTATTGGAGCTTACCAGCCGACTGAAGGGTTTGCGGATGAAGATTTCGATCAGGACTCTCCGACCGTCAGGGGTAAGCTTGTAGGAGGTGACGGTGCCGGCTTTGATCTTTTTGTAGTAGACCGGTGATCCGATCTGAAGGGAACCTTTGTTTTCGGCCTCCAGAATGAAGCGCTTTCCCTGCGTCCGGTCGACGAGAATGGGCGGCTCCTGCAGGCCGGTGAAGCTTTTGGTCGGTGTGCCGTTTTTACGGGGATCCATGCCGATATAGGCTCCCGAGAGAAGGGTATCGAGCCCTTCGACCGAGTCGGCGGTCAGTCGGGCGTGGACAACCCAGAAACGGGTTTTGTCGGTGAGATAGGGCCCCATCTCTTTGTTGAGTTCCGCTGTGACAACAACGGAGGAGAGATCATCACTGAAACGGATATTTTTCACCTTGCCGACGGTGATGTCCTTGTATTTGATCACTGATTTTCCGGCGACGATCCCGGCGGCGGATTTGAAACTGATCTGAATCGTCGGTCCCTTTTGATTGAGGTTCTGCCAGATCAGAGTGGCCCCGATGATGAGGGCTACGATGGGAACGATCCAGACGGCGGAAAAACGTTTTTTCTTTTGGGTCCAGACGGCGTCTCGGATGGGAGGTTGTTGTGAATCAGGGGTGGGCATATGGCTCCTTTGTATCCCAGATAAGGCGCGGGTCAAAGCGCATCGCGGCGATCATGGTGACGATGACCACGAGGAGGAAAAAGACGGCGCCGAGTCCTGCGGTGATCTCTGTCAGTCCTCCGAAGTGGACGAGGGCGATCATGATGGAGACGACGTAGACATCGACCATCGACCAGCGGCCCACGATCTCGGTCAGGACGTAGAGTCTGCGGCGTTCTTTGCGATGTCGGGCCGATCCGCTTTGTACGGAGATCAGCAGATAGATGAGGATGAGGATTTTGACGACGGGGACGAGGATACTGGCGATGAAGATAACACCGCCGATGAGATAGGCACCGGTCTCCATGAAGTAGATCACCCCGCTCATGATGGTATCGGACTGGGTCCCGGCGAAGGTATGGACATGCATCATGGGCAGCAGGTTGGCCGGGATATAGAAGATGATACTGGCGATTACCAGTGCCCAGGTCTGTTGGAGGCTGTCACGTTTGCGGGGAAGCACTTCGCTGCCGCAACGGGGGCAGAGGGCGTAGCGGTCTCCCTCGCCCGGCGGCGGAAAGGAGACGATCTGATGGCAGACGCTGCAGCAGCCCAGTCCGGCGTCGAGGGCTCTCATACGGCAGCCTTTCGGATGGTGTCGGGTTCGATGCCCCGGACTTCGTCGATCTTTTCCCAGATGGGGTGGGGATCGAAAATACTCTGGATATAGGC
>Ga0256843_1003133_pt1 | contig 11643 bp, 8 predicted proteins | sample AlvinellametaG_FD_191572 | JGI IMG/M metagenome (GOLD analysis project Ga0256843, IMG submission 191572) | Pompeii worm associated microbial communities from hydrothermal vent at the East Pacific Rise, Pacific Ocean - Alvinella | ecosystem: Host-associated > Annelida > Integument > Unclassified ... | reverse complement strand
TATTTGAGTGCTTTTACCACAAGTATCTATCCCTTCAAATAGTATATACATTATCTTCTTTGCTCCATTATGAGTTTATGTACATTTGGGTGTACTAGATGCTCTATCTTGCCATCATATGCCAAGATACTTCTAACTACAGATGAGCTTACAAAAGCATGGTTTAGGTTTGGCATCAGATAGATAGTTTCAAGGTCTGGTTTTAGTGAAGCATTGGCATATCCCATCTGAAGCTCATACTCAAAATCACTTACAGCTCTAAGACCTCTTACTATGATATTGGCATCAAGTTCATTACTCAAATCAACCAATAGCTTATCAAATCCTACAACTTCTACATTGTCCAAGTCTTTTGTAGCCTCTCTTGCCATATCTATACGAGTAGATAACTCAAACATAGGTTTTTTGCTAGGTGAGAGTGCCACTGCTACATAAATCTTCTCAAACATCTTTGATGCTCTTTTGATAATATCAAGATGTCCATTTGTGATAGGGTCAAAAGTCCCTGGGTATATCGCACTTTTCATATCTATCCTTCCCATCTTTTATATAACTCATTTTCTATACCTAAAGCATCATACCATTTGCCTATGATAAATCTCTCCATATCTTCTAGTGAGTTACTATCTGAGTAGTATCCCATCACAGGTGGAGATATGATAACTCCTAAGCGAGATAGTTTTAGCATATTTTCCAAAGCTATAGCAGAAAATGGCATTTCTCTAGGAGCTAAAAGTAGCTTTTTTTGTTCTTTGATGGCTACTGAGGCTATACGGGTAGGGAGGTTGTCTGCTATACCACAAGATATCTTAGCTAGAGTATTCATAGAGCAGGGGATGATAGCAGTCGCATCAACTCCAAAAGAGCCACTAGAGATACTAGAAGCTATATCAGTATATGAGTGTAGAGTGATGTTTTGGTGTTCAAATGACTCTACAACTAAAGCATTATCGCTTACGACTACATGTGCTTCTATATATGATGGTAGATACTCTACAAACTTTTTGCCAAGTTCTACACCACTTGCTCCTGTGATGGCTACTGCTAGTTTCATATATGTCCTAAAATAGTTTTGGTTATTATATCAAACTTTAAATAAGAGTGTTCATTATGTTAGATGGGAGGGGTGAGGATTGAGGTTCGAGGTTTGAGGATTGAGGATGTGCGACTTTTTAATAGGTAGGAGTGAATAGGTAGTAAGTAGTAGTGTATGGATTTGATAAATCTCGCGTAGGTCGGGGTATCCCCACCCCGACGATAATGTTACATACATAAACAAACATTTTATCTCATCCAAATATCAATGTCGGGCTGAGGACACCCCGACCTACAAACCAATGTTCCAAAGGCTTTCAGATCTATGCTATTTTCGGGGCTGAAAGCCACCAATTCCTTGAAGATATATGAGATATATCTGGAACCGATGGCTTTAGCCTCGTCTTATTAGAATGTGCGAAAGTATTTATTTTTGTTGTATGAAAAGTTTTGATTTGTAAAATTAAAAGTGGAGCGGGAAACGGGACTCGAACCCGCGACCCTCAGCTTGGAAGGCTGACGCTCTAGCCAACTGAGCTATTCCCGCGTCCAAAAGAGTGGTACCTCGGGTCGGAATCGAACCGACACGGCCGAAGCCACCAGATTTTGAGTCTGGCGTGTCTACCAGTTCCACCACCGAGGCGTATACATTTGTTAAAATGTAGGTGGAATTTTACTCTTATAAACTTAAACTAACCTTGTAGATGGTTTTTAGTATAAAAAATATAACAATTTGACATTTTTTCATAAGTGCCTAATATTTATTTGATATAATAACTCTCATTAATTAATATCAAAAAGGTTTAGAGTTGAATATCATTATTATAATTTTAGCTATACTATTTACTTATGGGACTATAGCAACAGCTTTTTCTGATACGACTATCGTAGGTGGATTGGGACAAAAACTAGGTTTGTTAAATATAGAGTACTTTGGTTATTTTGCTTATGTAGATTTTATATTGCTATTTATATTTTTATTTATATTTTTAACATCTGCTAAAGCTAGGCTTAGTTTGGATTTTTATCTTGGATGGATACTCTCTTTTATATCTATACTTTTTATACAAGCACTTTTGGCACCAGAACAATATACTGGATATATAGGTTCACAAGTGATTGACTTTTTAGAACCATTTATAGGTAAAGCTGGAGTATGGCTTGTATGGGTTATGATATTTGTATTAAATGTCTTATTTGTTTTTGAAGATAAGATATCGTTTAAAAAGATTCCTATCAAAATAGACAATGATGTAACATTAAAACCATCTACTAAAACTCATGAAACTAGTAAGATAAAAGAGAAAAAAAGTTTTAAAAATCCTTTTGCTACACCAGATATAGTTATGGATGAAGATGATGAAGATATCACTAATATCAAACTAGAAGATGAAAATATAGCACAACATAATGCAGAAATCTTACAAAAACAATATAAAGAAAATATCAGACAAAATAGAGTGGTAAAAAGTTCTACTACTAACTCTAGCACTACTTCTACTAGAAAAAAGCCAAAATCAAAAGTAAGTATCTTAGATGATATATCAAGTGTAAAACAAGATGATGATATATCTACTAAAGAGAATTTTTATGAACAAACAAAAAAAGTAGTAAATGATGATTTGGATATGGATGAAACTCCATTGATAGATGAAATCATATCTGAGACTATAAGTACTAATGATGAGGATATAAGAGTTTCAAATAGTAGAAAAACTAAAAAAACTACTACTCCAAAAAAAGAATCAGCAACTTCAAATGTAAAGATAGTTAAAGAGTTAGAGGAAAACTCTAAACTTTTAAGTACTATAGAAAAAGGTAAGATAGAAAAGCCAACAAACTTCAAACTTCCACCACTAGAGTTTTTGCAACCAGCACCAAAAGTAACAAAAAGGATAAATGAAGCTGAGATAGATAGAAAGATAGAAGAATTACTTACAAAACTTCAGCAGTTTAAAGTAGATGGTGATGTTATCCGTACTTATAGTGGACCACTTGTAACTACATTTGAGTTTAAACCAGCACCAAATGTAAAAGTATCAAAGATTTTAGGGCTTCAAGATGATTTGGCTATGGCTCTAAGAGCTGAAACTATCAGAATACAAGCACCAATCCCAGGTAGAGATGTTGTAGGTATTGAGATACCAAATGAGTCTATAGAAACTATATATCTTAGGGAGATACTTGAGAGTAAACTTTTCCAAGAGTCCAAATCCCCTCTAACTGTAGCACTTGGTAAAGATATAGTGGGTAACCCTTTTATTACAGATATAAAAAAGCTTCCACATTTACTTATAGCTGGAACTACAGGTTCAGGTAAGTCAGTAGGTATCAATGCGATGATACTATCACTACTTTATAGAAATGACCCTGACCATCTAAAACTTATGTTGATAGATCCTAAAATGCTAGAGTTTAGTATGTATGATGATATACCACACCTTATTACTCCTGTTATCATAGAACCATCCAAGGCTATAGCAGCTTTGGCCAATATGGTAGGAGAGATGGAAAGAAGATATAAGCTTATGGCTGAGAGTAGAACTAAAACTATAGATAATTATAATGATAAAGTCAAAAAAGATGGTTCTGGTGAGCCTTTCCCTTATATAGTTGTAGTTATTGATGAGTTGGCTGATTTGATGATGAATGGTGGTAAAGAGGTAGAACTCTCTATCGCTAGACTTGCACAAAAATCTCGTGCTTGTGGGATACACCTTATCGTGGCTACTCAAAGACCTAGTGTAGATGTAGTAACAGGACTTATCAAAGCTAACCTTCCATCAAGACTAAGCTATAGAGTAGGACAGAAGATAGATTCTAAAGTTATACTTGATAGTTTGGGTGCTGAGAGTTTGCTTGGTCGTGGTGATGGACTCTTTACTCCTCCTGGTGCAACAGGTCTTGTTCGTATCCATGCTCCTTGGAATACAGAAGAAGAGATAGAAGAGATAGTGGAGTTTTTAAAAGCTCAAAGAGCTCCTGAGTATGATGAGAGTTATCTAGTAGCTGGTGGTAGTGCCAAAAGTTCAAATAAAGATAATGATGATATAGAATTAGATCCACTTTTTGAAGATGCTAAACAGGTTGTATTGAGTGATAAAAAAACATCTATATCATATCTACAAAGAAAACTTCAGATAGGTTATAATCGTTCTGCCAATATCATAGAACAACTAGAAAAAATGGGTATACTATCAGAACCAAATGCAAAAGGCAATAGAGAGATTATAGTATAAACTGTATCGTAAAGTTACAGTTTTATACTCCTATGTAAAATAGCTATAAACAAAAACTATCATAAACTATATTTTTGATAATATAAAGCTACAAAATTATACACAGGAGACCGATATGGCCTTAATAGAAGAATATAAAGCACATACAGAGGAGAGAGCAAAGCTAGGTGTTCCTCCACTACCACTTACTCCAGCTCAAGTAAGCGAACTTGTAGAGCTATTGAAAGCTGACCCTATCGTTGAAGAAGAGTATCTACTTGACCTTCTTAAAAACCACATAAACCCTGGTGTTGATGATGCAGCTTATGTAAAAGCAGCATTTCTAAACGCTATACTTACAGATGATGCTCACTGTAAAGCTATAGATAAAGTAGATGCTATCAAAATCCTTGGTTCTATGATGGGTGGGTTCAATGTAGGGCCACTTGTAGAAGCATTGAAAAGTTCACATGTAGAAGTAGCTCAAGCTGCTGCTGATGAACTTAAAAACACTATCCTTGTATATGATGCATTTAACAATGTAAAAGATTTGATGGATGAAGGAAATCCTTTTGCAAAAGAGGTTATCGAGTCATGGGCAAATGCAGAATGGTTCTTAAACAAACCAGAACTTGAAAAAGAGATAACTCTTACTGTATTTAAAGTTCCAGGTGAGACAAATACAGATGACCTTTCTCCAGCGAGTGAAGCATTTACTAGAGCTGATATACCACTACATGCAAACTCTATGCTCGGTGCAAAAATGGAAAAACCACTTGAAACTATAGCAGAGCTTAAGAAAAAAGGTCACCCACTTGCATATGTAGGTGATGTTGTAGGGACAGGTAGTTCAAGAAAATCAGGTATCAACTCTGTACAATGGCATATCGGTAAAGATATCCCAGGTGTTCCAAATAAAAGAACAGGTGGTGTAGTTATAGGTTCTATCATAGCTCCTATATTCTTCAATACAGCAGAAGATAGTGGATGTTTACCTATACAAGCACCAGTTGATAGCCTAGAGATGGGTGATGTTATCACGCTTAAACCTTTTGAAGGTGTGATAGAAAAAGATGGTAAAGTTGTAAGTGAATTTAAACTTGAGCCAAATACTCTTCCAGATGAGATGAGAGCAGGTGGTCGTATCCCACTTATTATCGGTAAAGGTCTTACTGCTAAAGCTAGAGAAGCACTAGGTATGGGGCCAGATGATATATTCTTAAGACCAGAACAACCAGCAGATGATGGTAAAGGTTATACACTAGCACAAAAAATGGTAGGAAAAGCTTGTGGTATGGATGGTGTAAAACCAGGTGTTTACTGTGAGCCAGTATGTACAACTGTAGGTAGTCAAGATACAACAGGACCAATGACTAGAGATGAGATCAAAGAACTTGCAGCACTTAGCTTTGGAGCTGACTTTGTACTTCAGTCATTCTGTCATACAGCAGCTTATCCAAAACCAGCAGATATAGAGCTTCAACATACTCTTCCAAAATTCTGGACAGAGAGAAAAGGATTTATCCTTCGACCAGGTGATGGTGTTATCCACTCATGGCTAAACAGAATGTGTCTTCCTGATACAGTTGGAACTGGTGGAGATAGTCATACGAGATTCCCTATAGGTATCTCATTCCCAGCTGGTTCAGGACTTGTTGCGTTTGCAGCAGTTACAGGTATGATGCCACTTACTATGCCAGAGTCTGTACTTGTGAAGTTTAAAGGTAAAATGCAACCAGGTATCACTCTAAGAGATTTGGTAAATGCCATCCCTTATCAAGCTATCAAAGATGGTCTTTTGACTGTTGAGAAAAAAGGTAAGAAAAATGTATTTGCTGGTCGTATCCTAGAGATTGAAGGATTAGAAGACCTTAAATGTGAACAAGCATTTGAACTTAGTGATGCAAGTGCAGAAAGAAGTGCAGCAGCTTGTACTGTGAAACTAAACAAAGAGCCTATTATTGAGTATCTTGAATCAAATATAGTTCTTATCGAAGAGCTTATCAAACAAGGTTATCAAGATGCACACACTCTTCAAAGAAGAGCAGATAAGATGAGAGAGTGGATCAAAAATCCAGAGCTATTAGAGAGAGATGAAGATGCACAGTATGCTGCTGTTATCGAGATCAACCTAGATGAGATCACAGAACCGATACTAGCTTGTCCAAACGATCCAGATGATGTTAAAACTCTTTCAGAGATCAGAGAAGAAGGACTTCAAACTAAGATAGATGAAGTATTTGTAGGTTCTTGTATGACAAATATCGGTCTATTTAGAGCATTGGGTGAAGTTCTCCGTGGTGAAGGTGCAGTGAAATCTAAACTATGGGTATGTCCTCCAACAAAAATGGATGAAAAAACTCTTATAGAAGAGGGATACTATGCAGTATTTGGTGCAGCAGGTGCTAGAACAGAAATCCCTGGATGTTCACTATGTATGGGTAACCAAGCTAGAGTTGCTGATAATGCTTATGTCTTCTCTACAAGTACAAGAAACTTTGATAACCGTTTAGGAACAGGTGCGAAAGTTTATCTAGGAAGTGCAGAACTTGCAGCTGTAACAGCACTAAAAGGTGAGCTTCCAACGAAAGAAGAGTATCTTGAAGTGATGAAAAACAAAGTTCCAGCAGAGAAGTTTGATGATGTATATAGATACCTAAACTTCAACAAAGTTTCAAAAGATGAACTAGAAGCAATGGTTCAATAGTCTCCAACTATAAAGGAAGGGATAACCCTTCCTTTGTACTCCTTTTTACACTTTTTTGTATAATTTTTCTCTCTTGTATAATTGTTGTTAATATATGTAAAAGTCATATACTAGTGCTTATTTTTTCTTTTTATAAAATCTTTGCTACAATATTCGAATTATTATGATATAGGGGATTATAATGAGATTTATAAAAGTTTGTGGTTTTTTGTTTGTTGCTAGTTTAGTATTTAGTGCATGTTCTTCTAGTAGTCCAGAGTTGAATAATCAATCAAATGGTAAAGTACAAGATGCTGTTATTATAGGTAATCTTGTATGGCAAGATAATGCAGATGTAACTAAAAATAGTAGATATATAAAAGATGCTATAGAGTATTGTAAAAATCTGAATTTAGCAGATGTTAAGAGTGGTTGGAGATTGCCTACTATACAAGAGGCTGAAACTCTTGAAAAGTATATGGATAGATTTACTTATAAAGACAGTTACTATTATCATAGTTCTAGTAGTATGTGTGGATATAGTAAAGTTGATACAAGCGATCCTTTAAAGTTAGTATTTTCACCACTTTATATAGCAGCAGAAACTTTAGAAAAAACAGAATATGTTTTAAATGGTAATTATGGTAATGGTAGTTGTAATTACTCTATAGGTAAAAATGGTTTTTCAACATATCAATCTAAAAAAGCCAAAGTCAGATGTGTTGTAGAACGATCCAAGTATGATGAAGCACAACGAAAAAAAATGGCAAAGATTAGAGAGTTACAGTCTATAGATGATTTTGATGCTAATTTAGAGCTTTATAGATTGACCAAAGATATGAAGTATATAAAAAGAGCATATTCAAAAGCATCTAATATGTCTCAAAAGATAAAAGCTGAACACCTTTTGGCTAAAAATATGAAAGATAAACTGTTCGATATCATAGGTGGTAAAGATGGTAAATCCAAACTTACAACACAAAAGGCTACAGTCTTAGGTGTAGTTTCTGGTGCAGCATTAACGGATAAAGATTTTGTTAAAAATATTACAGTAAAAAGTGACTTTTTAGAGTATGGTACATATCGAGTTAAGATAAAATTTGTTTTAAAGTTACATTATCATGCTGTGATGATGGGTATAGGTACATCTACATCAGAAAAAGAGGTGAAGTATGTGACATTTGTTCTTTCTCCTAAAAATCACTTTAGACAAACAAAAGCAATTCGTTTCAAAAGAGTTCCTGCTAGTATGAATCAGTCAATATTTGGACATAATGCACTTAGTATAAAGCTTCAAAATGCTGAACTAAGTTATGAGTTGGAGAGTGTAGAGTGAAAAAGATTATTTTATTGATAGTGTTTGTTTTATCATACCTCTCTTTTGGAATGGATTTTGATAAGTTAGAACATAAAAAAGTATCTCATAAAAACTTTAAACTCAATACAAATGATGCTAATGCCCAAAATCAAGCAGAGTATAACCATATGATGAGAAAGCATAGGAAAATTATCAGCAAGATGTTACCTCCTTCTCAAGGGTCTCGTTCTGCAAGAGATATGTGTCTTGGCAAATGGGAAAAGAGTTGGTGTTATAGTAGTACACTTAATAGTACACAAAGAGATATGTGTCTTGGTAAATGGGAAAAGAATTGGTGTTATAGTAGTACACTTAATAGTACACAAAGAGATATGTGTTTAGGTAACTGGAGTAAGAATTGGTGCTATAGTAATACACTGAACCGTTCACAAAGAGATATGTGTCTTGGTAATTGGAGTAAGAATTGGTGCTATAGTAGTACACTGAACCGTTCACAAAGAGATATGTGTCTTGGTAATTGGAATAAAAGTTGGTGTTATAGTAGTGACTTGTAGTAAGTTATAGGTTTACCTCCTATAACTTTTTCTCTCTTTATGCATACTTTTGTACTCTTTGTAACTGATAGGTGAGAGTGGTTTTATCCTCTCTTTTGGTTGTTTGCTAAACTTACCTTTTTTATAAGTAGGTTTTTTGTGTATCCTCTCTTTTTGGGTTACTACATCTTTTTGTTTTTGTTTGCGAGATGGGTCTTTTTCTACAAACACTTTCTCTTTTGTCCACGGATCCATTTCAGTATAGTACATCAGTGCAGAGTAGGTTGAAGGAGTAGGGATAAAGACTTGCACCTGCTCAGGGTTGAGTTGTAACTCTTGGTTTACAAACTCTTTTAGGTTTTTCATATCTTCATACTCACATCCAGGGTGAGCAGCTATAAGATAGTATGTCATAAACTGTTTTTTGCCACTTTGTTTGTTGTAGTTGTCAAAATCTCTTTTAAATCTAAGCAGGGTATCTTTGTCTGGCTTGTTCATCAGTTTTAAAACCTTATCATCTATATGTTCAGGTGCTACTTTCATCTGACCTGATATGTGATGATCAACCAAAGCTTTGAGATACTCTTTGCCGTAAGCTTTGTCTTCTTGGATGAGATCGTATCTGATACCACTGTTTACAAATGCTTTTTTAACATGTGGAAGCTCTCTTATCTTGGAGAGTAGTTCTAGTTGTGGTTTGTGGTTTGGTTTTAGCATAGGACAAACTCTACTACTTGTACATGGTAAATCTTGGCATATACCAGCTTTGAGTTTTTTATCACACTCAAAACCGTACATATTGGCAGTAGCTCCACCTACATCATTGATGATACCTTTGAAGTCTTTATGAGTTTTAAACTTATCTATCTCTCCTACTATGGACTCTTGGCTACGACTTCTTATCTCCCTGCCTTGGTGTACTGTAATCGCACAGAAGTTACACTCTCCATAACATCCATGATGAGTAGTGACAGAAAACTGTACTGTTTGAAGCCCTCTAACTTCACCTTGGGATTTGTAGTATGGGTGTACATCTCTTTCATAATCTAGCTCATAGACATGGTCAAGCTCATTTTGAGTCAGGCTCGGTTGTGGAGGGTTTTGGACAAGATACCTACTATCGTGTTTTTGTACCAATCCTTTAGATACATGAGGCTCATTATTGGCATAAAATAGATGAAACATCTCGATAAATGCATCTTTGTCTTTAGCACACACTTCATAGCTAGGAAGCTTGATATATCCCTCTTTTGGTTCTTTGGATATGTAGCAAATACCTTTGATATCTTTTATAGATTGATTATCTCTATAGGCATTGGTTAGTTCTATGATGGATTTCTCAGCCATACCGTATACCAAAACATCAGCTTTTGCATCAAAGAGAATACTACGACGAACTTTGTTAGACCAAAAGTCATAGTGTGCTACGCGTCTAAGACTAGCTTCAACACCACCCAAAACCAAAGGTACTGTATCTTTGAAGTGTTGACGGATAAGGTTGGCATACTTTATGACAGCTCTATCAGGACGGCGATTGTTTACCGCCCCTGGAGTAAAATCATCACTTTTTCTAAACTTCTTTGTAGCAGTATAGTTAGCCACCATACTATCAACTAGCCCACCACTAATCCCCCAGTAGAGATTTGGCTCTCCTAGACGAGTTATATCTTTGGGTGAATTTATATCAGGTTGTGCTATGACACCTACTTTATATCCAGCATCCACAAGAAGTTTACCTACTATAGCTATACCGTTATATGGTGTATCCACATAAGTATCACCACTTACAAGTATCACATCCAAACTATCCCAACCTAGTTTTTTGAGTTCTTTTTTAGTAGTAGGTAAAAACATATCTATCCTTAGGTATTTTCCAACACTTCTATATAGTGTGAAGGTATTTTTGATATTTTACCATTATTTATATATACAAGCAGTATCTTTGCACTAAAAACTTTGGTGTTTTCTTTGTATATCTCTTGAAGTAGGCTTATGGATGTTTTTTTCTTCTCTATGGTAGTGGTTTTGACCTCTAAAAGATCACCTAGTGTAGATGTAGCTAAAAAGTCCAGCTCCATTTTTCTCACTACAAACCCATCACTCATACTTCCTGGATTGAGTCCTTGCTTAAAAAATATCTCACTTCTAGCTCTCTCACAAAACTTTAAATAGTTAGCATGATATACTATCCCACCTATATCTGTATCTTCATAATAGACGCGTATTAGCATATATTTTCCTTTTAAAAATTATATTATATCTATTTTTTATGTAAGTTCAATAGTTTAGTTTACGATTAAACTTCAATTAACCACACTAAAGTATACTACTTTTAATAATAAATCAATTTTATAGGAGTTAGTTTTGAATCAAACTATCCAAAATATCAAATCAGAAGTTTCTAAAGTTGTTGTAGGACAAGAAAAAATGGTAGAAGGGCTACTAGCTGGTCTTTTGTGTGGTGGACATATACTTCTTGAAGGTGTTCCTGGACTTGCTAAGACTACTACAGTCAATGCATTGGCAAAAGCACTTGGATTGGACTTTAAAAGAGTGCAGTTTACTCCAGACTTGTTGCCTAGTGATATCATAGGTACAGAGATATATGACCCAGCTAACAATGAGTTTAAGATCAAAAGAGGACCTGTATTTACAAACCTGTTACTAGCAGATGAGATCAACAGAGCCCCAGCTAAAGTACAATCAGCCCTGCTAGAAGTGATGCAAGAGAAACAAGTAACTATAGGTGATGAGAGTTTCAAGATAGATTTGCCGTTTTTGGTTATGGCTACTCAAAACCCAGTAGAGCAAGAGGGTGCTTATGAGTTACCTGAAGCACAGTTAGATAGATTT
>Ga0256843_1003132_pt1 | contig 11645 bp, 8 predicted proteins | sample AlvinellametaG_FD_191572 | JGI IMG/M metagenome (GOLD analysis project Ga0256843, IMG submission 191572) | Pompeii worm associated microbial communities from hydrothermal vent at the East Pacific Rise, Pacific Ocean - Alvinella | ecosystem: Host-associated > Annelida > Integument > Unclassified ... | reverse complement strand
TACTAAACTCGATGAGAACTTTATTCCCAAAAATTTCACCATAGAGAGTATTTATATGACTGAAACTGTCTATATTAATAAGGATACAGGAGAGACTCTCAGGAGACTCTATATCTTTAAGCAGAGCATTTCTATTTTGTAAGTTTGTAAGAGAGTCAAAATAGAGAAGTCGTGTAAGTTCATCTTGATGTGACATAATACTTGTAATATTATGACGAATGGCGATAAACTCTACAATTTCATTATTTTTATTTAGAATAGGAGATATAGTAGTATCTACCCAGTAAGTTGTACCATCTTTTTTGATATTTTTAAGGGTTCCATTCCAAACCTTTTTATTTAAAATTCTATCCCAAAGTTGTGCAAAAAGTTTTTTTGGACTATCTGGATGCCGTACTATATTGTGTGCTTTACCAATAACTTCCTCTTCTGAATAACCAGTTGTCTTAAAAAAGTTCTCATTTGCAAAGGTGATATTTCCATTTATATCTGTTCTTGTTACGATTAAATTATTGTCTATATTTGTCTTATAACTTTCTAGATATGAGATATTGTCTTGGAGTTCAACTGATTTTTTAAGGAGCGCATCATGTTTGATTTGAAGTTGTGCATCAGAATTTTTGTCTTTTTCTTGAGTAAAGTAACGAATTAGAAAATAGACACCAGAAAGAGCAACTGAGATATTGAGTATATAAAATACTTCTGTTGCTGCTTGAGGGAGCGAGCCTGTTATATGCTTCATAAGCCAAGGATCCATTGCCGCAGAAAGAATAACTAAAAAAGTAAAAGCATAGAGCCAATTTAAAGATTTTGTACTTTTATCATGAATAAGTGCTGTAATAGGTGCAAAAAATGCCCAAATAAAGATATAGCTACTCTGTGCAAAACCACCAAGTGACCACATCAGAAAAAATGGTAAAATTAAAATAAGATACATTTGTGCTCGTAAAATAAAGTTGATATCTTTTGTATAACGAAAGTGCACAAGTGTAAAAACAGAAGCAACAGTATATAACATAGGTATAGTAGCTGAAGCGTAGTGGCCAAGACCATAGTAGAGTAGTGACCACATAAACCCTACTGGACCTATAATGAGAGGAACCATACTAATGGATATTTTTTGAAGTTGAAGTGCTTCACTATCTGTAGGAGAAATTCCCATGCGAAGGATTTTATGTATAATATCTTTAATGTTATTCAATATCTTTCGTACCTTATACCGGAAATTTTATTACAATTATATCACATAATACTAAAATAAACATTTGTTCTAAAATATGGTAAAATTGCATATATAATAAATAAAGGTTATAGAATGTCATTTGAAAAAATAGGAGTTTTTACTCCACTACTTAATGCAATAGAAGATTTGGGGTATGAAAAACCAACAACTATTCAAACACGTGCTATACCTTTAGTTTTAGCAAAAAAAGATATTTTTGCTACAGCTCAGACAGGAACAGGAAAAACAGCAGCTTTTGCTCTTCCTATCCTTCAACGTTTACGTAAGCCAATAGAAGGTAAAGGTGTCCGTGCTGTCATCCTCTCTCCTACGAGAGAGTTGAGTATTCAAATCTTTGAAGATATTAGCAAATATGCTAAAAATATGAGTATAAAAACTATGATTTTAGTGGGTGGTAAAGATTTAGAAAAACAGAGACAAAAACTTAAAGATGGTGTTGAAATTATTATTGCGACACCAGGCCGTTTAATAGAACATACTGAAAAAGGTTTGAGCCTTAAGGATGTAGAAATTTTTGTTCTTGATGAAGCGGATAGAATGTTAGATATGGGTTTTACAAAAGATATAAAAACTATACATCCACTTCTTCCTAAAAAGCATCAAACACTTCTCTTTTCAGCGACATTTAGTGAGAAAGTAAGAAAGCTTTCAAAACTAATTTTAACAAAACCAGCTTTTATAGAGACCGCAAAGAAAAATACTACGGTAGATACTATAAATCAAGTAGCGTATCTTGTTGACACTGCAAGAAAAGCTGAACTTTTGGCCTATCTTATAGGTTCAAGAAATTTCCCACAAGTTTTAGTCTTTACAAGAACCAAAGCAAGTGCAGATGAACTTGTAATTGAGCTTAAAAAAGATGGTTTAAAATGTGGTATTATTCATGGAGATAAAACAAAAGCAAATCGTTTAAAAACACTAACGCAGTTCAAAGAAAATAAATTCAGAGTTTTAGTTGCAACAGACATTGCATCAAGAGGGTTGGATATAGAAGAACTACCATATGTTATAAACTATGAGCTTCCTTCCATTCCTGAAGACTATGTACATCGTGTTGGACGAACAGGTCGTGCTGGTCGTGAGGGCGAAGCGATAAGTCTAATAGATATTTATGAGAAGTATGATATCAAAGATATTGAAAAACTTATAGGTCAAAAGATACCTCAAGAGACAGTAGCAGGATTTGAACCAGATCCAACGATTCGACGTAAAGATGTTGATGAGGTAAAGTTAAAAGCGGAACATAAAAAGAAGAGTGATAAAAAAGAGCGAGCTTATTCTAAAAATACAACAGGTATGCCAAAAACAAGAAAACAGGCAAAAGTAACAAAGAAAAAGAGGAAAACTACGAAACGTGATGGCTAATGTTTGCTGATTATCAATTAGAGATACTTTACAAAGATGAGTATTTAGTCTGCATTAACAAACCAACTGGCCTTTTGGTGCATAAGTCGATGATAGATAGACATGAAATCTATTTTGCTATGAAGATGCTGCGCGACCAACTTGGTGGGGCATGGGTCTATCCTATCCATAGACTTGATAAGCCAACAAGTGGAGTACTCCTTTTTGCCCTTGATTCACATACTGCAAAACTAATGAATGAACAGTTTCAAGCACATACTATACAAAAAACTTACATTGCAGTAGCTCGTGGTTATGTTCCATCTAGTGGAGTAATAGAGCATGCTTTACGAGAAAAGCTTGATAAGATAAGTGATAAAGACGCTTCAAAGTATAAAGAAGCACAAGAAGCAACCACAGAGTATAGACTTTTAGATAGAGTAGAGATTGATGCAAGTGTGGGTAGATATGAAAAGACTCGCTACTCATTAGTGGAACTCAAGCCTCAAACTGGTCGTAAGCATCAACTGCGTCGGCATATGAAACATATCAATCATCATCTTTTAGGTGATACGAAGTATGGAAGAGGAGAGCATAATAAGTTTGTGCGTGCAAAGTATGGTATGAATAGACTTCTTTTACATGCAATAAGTTTAGAAGTAAAACATCCTTATACAGAGGAAATACTTCTTTTTGAAGCTGGATTAGATGCAACTTTTAAAGCGATGTTTGATGCATTTGGTTGGAAACTTTAGTAGAAAAAAAATTTAAAATAAAAGAGATATGATGAGTGAAATGCAAGCTATATATTTAAGAGATTATGTGAAACCTGATTTTACTATTGAGCGTGTTGATTTAGTATTTGATCTATATGAAGAGTCAACAACAGTAACAAATAGTATGAAAATGCAAAAGTTAAACGAAAGTGAAAAAAATCTTCGACTTGATGCAGTAGACTTGGAACTTTTAGAGCTTTACATTAATGACTTGAAGATAGATGATAGTCGTTACATTATCGAAAAAGAGAGTCTTACAATTCTCAATGTACCCACCTTTTTTCAAATAAAAATAGTCAATAAAATCTACCCTCAAAACAACACGGAACTAGAAGGGCTTTATAAATCAGGCGATATTTTTTGTACGCAAAATGAGCCAGAGGGTTTTCGTCGCATTACCCCTTATCTTGATAGACCAGATGTTATGAGTGTTTTTACTACTACGGTTATTGCAAACAAAGAGAAGTACCCTGTTTTACTGAGTAATGGCAATAAAGTGCAGTGTCATGATAGCTTTAATGGACGTCATGGTGTTACTTGGGTTGATCCTCATAAAAAGCCATCTTATCTTTTTGCTCTTGTAGCAGGAAATCTTGGAAATATCAGTGATGAGTTTACTACTGCTTCAGGAGAGAATGTTACCTTAAACATCTACTGTGACTTAGGAAATGAGTCCAAATGTCACCATGCTATGAAGTCACTTAAAGAAGCTATGGTTTGGGATGAACAGATGTATGGTCGTGAGTACGACTTAGAGATTTATAACATCGTTGCAGTAGATAGTTTTAATATGGGCGCAATGGAGAACAAGGGCTTAAATATCTTTAACTCAGCTTATGTTCTTGCTGATGCAGATACTGCTAGTGATGCAAATTTTATGGGTATTCAGTCCGTAATAGCACATGAGTACTTTCATAACTGGACGGGAAATCGTATCACTTGTCGTGATTGGTTTCAACTAACGCTCAAAGAGGGACTCACTGTTTTTCGTGACCAATGTTTTTCAGCAGATTTAAATTCTGCCGAAGTGCAACGCATCGAAGATGTCAAAGCACTTCGTGAGAGACAGTTTGTAGAGGATGCATCACCAACAAGACACCCAATACAGCCAAAATCTTACATATCTATGAATAACTTTTATACAGCAACAGTTTATGAAAAAGGTGCTGAGGTGATTCGTATGGTGCATACGCTTTTAGGTGAAGAGAATTATCGTAAGGCAACTGATCTTTACTTTGAAAGTTTTGATGGACAAGCAGTGACAACGGATGACTTTTTATGGGCGATAAGTGAGGCGAGTGGCATCAATCTTGATGCATTTAAGAACTGGTATCATCAGAGTGGAACACCAAAACTTATTGTACAAGAGAAGTTTGAAGAGGGTCTGTACAAACTTCAACTAACACAGGTTGTTCCTGATGCAGTAGATGGATCAAAACAGTTAGCATACTATTATCCTTTAAAGGTGGCTCTACTCAATGGAGATGGGGAGGAGATAGTAACAGAGACTCTTATCATATCAAAAGAGAATGAAGAGTTTATTTTTGAAAATCTTGCAGAAAAACCACGACTCTCTATAAACAGAGATTTTTCAGCACCAATTATTATAGAACAAGCGAGTATTGATTTTGCATTTTTAATGAAGCATGATAAAAATAGTTTTGTACAGTATGAAGCGGCACAAAATTTTGCAACTCAAACTGTTGAGGCTATGATGCAAGGAGAAAATGTAAGTGTTGATTTTGTTGATGCTTATGGTCATTTACTTGATTTAGATAGAGATCTCTCTTATAAGGCACTCCTTCTCGAACTACCAACTGTATCTAGTTTGATGCAGAGACAAGAAGAGATAGATTTTGAACTTATATATAATGCAAAAGAGAAATTGGCAAAAGAGCTAGCTGCTAGATATAAAGAGAAACTTTTAAGCATATACCATACTCACCACTATCCAAAAATAGATGCCGTAGATAGTTTAAATATGGGAAGACGCTCTTTAAAAAATAGAGTACTCAAACTTTTAAGCTCTTTAAAAACAGAAGATGTAGCAGAACTTGCACAACTTCAATATAATAACTCTTTAAGTATGAGTGATAGAGTGGTGGCACTAGATATCTTAGAAAATATCGATGCAAAAAGAGCAGAAATAGTACTACAAGATTTTTATGAGAGATACAAAGAAGAGACACTTGTTATGAACAAATATTTTTCTATTTTAGCTGCTTCAGGAAGAGAAGGTGTTTTACAAAGAGTGAAAGAACTTCAAAATGATGCAGTTTATGATGAAAAAGTTCCAAATCTTGTTCGCTCACTTATTGGTGTTTTTGCGAGAAACTATAAATATTTTCATGCAAAAGATGGAAGTGGATATAGATTTGTGGCAGATAAAATTATAGAAATAGATAAGATAAATCCTCAAATGGCTTCTGGTCTTGCTGGAGCATTTAAAATCTACAATAAAATGAACTTGCAAAATAAAGAGTTGATGCATCAGGAATTAAAACGTGTAGTTTCTACACACGATTTGTCTAAAAATAGCTTTGAAATTATCAGTAAAATACTTAAATAGTTATTGTGATATATTTGTGATTACTTTTTGATAAAGTTTTTTTAGAACTTGAAAGATAAGGATGATTATATGGCAAGATTAGTTGTTTTAGGGGGAGGGGTAGCTGGTCACACAACTGCTACCTTCGCAGCAAAATGGTTAGGTTCAGCTCATGAGGTTGTAGTAGTTACACCAAATGCGAAATGGAACTGGATTCCATCAAACATTTGGGTTGGTGTTGGTCAGATGACCAAAGAGGAAGTTACTTTTGATTTAGCTTCTGTGTATGCAAAAGCTGGAATTACTTACAAGCAAGCAAAAGCAGTGTCATTAAACCCTGAAGGGAATGAGTCTAGTGACAAATCTTTTGTTAGTATAGAGTATACAAGTAGCGCACAAGCTGGTGAAACAGAAAATATAGAGTATGATTATATTGTTAATGCTACAGGACCAAAACTAAACTTTGACGCAACTCCAGGTTTAGGAAATGGTGAGGGACAAATGGGATCGAATACTGTTTCTGTTTGTACAGCAGATCATGCAGTTCATGCTTTTGAAGAGCTTGAAAAATGTGTTGAGAAGATGAAAGCTGGAGAACGTCAGAAGTTCTTAATTGGTACAGGACATGGTATGTGTACTTGTCAAGGTGCTGCTTTTGAGTATATCTTCAACATCGAACATGAGCTTAAAAAAGCTGGTGTACGTGATATGGCAGATATTAAGTGGATTTCAAATGAGTCTTTCTTAGGTGACTTTGGTATGGGTGGTCTTCATATGAAAGTTGGAGGCTATGTAGTAAGTTCAAAACTTTTTGCTGAGTCTCTTTTTGCAGAAAGAAATGTTGAGTGGTTAATTGGTGCTCACACTTCTAAAGTAGAAGCTGGTAAAATTGAGTATGAACTCCTTGATGGAAGTAAAGGTGAAGAAGAGTTTGACTTTGCTATGCTTATTCCACCATTTGCAGGAGTTGGTCTTAAAGCATATGCGAAAGACGGTTCAGATATAACAGATACTGTTTTCGCTCCAAATGGTTTTATGAAAGTTGATGCAAACTATGCTGCAGGTGCTTATGAAAATTGGAAAGCTTCTGATTGGCCAAGAACATATCAGAATCCAACATATAAAAACATGTTTGCTGCTGGTATTGCTTTCGCACCACCACATATTATCTCTAAACCAATGAGTTCTCCAAACGGAACACCTATTAATCCTACTCCACCTCGTACAGGTATGCCTTCTGGTATTATCGGTAAAGCGGTTGCTCACTCTGTATGTGATTTAATCAAAAAAGGTGATGAAGCTCATTTACATGAAGCTTCGATGGCTGAAATGGGTGCAGCGTGTGTTGCTTCAGCAGGTAAAGGTATCTTTACTGGTACTGCGGCAGCTATGACAGTTTTCCCTGTTGTACCTGACTTTGAAAAGTATCCAGGAACAGGTCGTGATACTGACTATACATTTGGTGAGATTGGTCTTGCTGGTCACTGGATTAAGCATATACTACACCACTTATTTATTTATAAAGCGAAGCTCAATCCGGGCTGGACTTTAATACCAGAATAGAAACTAAAGGGGAAATAATGAAAAAAGAAGAATTAAATTTTGAAAAGAGTGATGATTTTAACTTAACAATGATACCAGGTGCATTTGCAAGAAAAATGAGAACTTGTGTTATTTGGCAGTTTATCCGTTTTGTAGCTATCAATATTAAAATGATTATTGTAGTACAAAAAAGTCACTAAGTTTTAGCCTTGGCATTGCCAAGGCATAATCAAAGGAATAGAAATAATGATAAAAGAGATAATTAAATATCCAACTCCTTTGAGTGTGCAGTATGGTATAGATGTAAGAATTTTTGATGAAGAGTTGTTTTCATTAATAGATGATCTTAAAGATACTATTAATGAAAACAATCTTGAGGGCTTGTCAGCATTTCAGATTGGAAATTATTTTAACGTTATAGTTGTTAAAGATAAAAATGGGGAGTTTTTAGAGTTAATAAATCCTCGTATGATTTCTCATAAAAACAAAATTACTACAACCGAAACTACTACATACTATGGAGATTTATCCGCAGAGGTCTCTAGATATAAAGATATTACTATTATTTACCAAGATAGAGAAGCTAAGAATCACTCACTAAGTGTAAGTGATGAACTAGCAATTTTAATTCAACGAAAGTTAGATTATACTTTTGGTGCTACATTTTTACAAAAACTTACACCAGAACAGAGAGATGTGTTTGAAGCAAAACTTCAATATGGTGCAAATATAGGGGTCTCAGACTATTGTCCTACTACATTTCAAAGAGATAAAATTCTTAAAGTGATAAATGTAGGAATGATTCTTATGTTACTAGTACTTATCGCGTCCTTCTTTATAAGTGAAGTAGAAGAGTTGAAAACTATGTGGGATTACCAGCTTTATGCTTCCTATGGAGTACTCACACTGAATGTTATTTATTTCTTTTATGCACAATATGAAGGCAAAAAGTACACTTCTTGTACTTCTTGCCAAATCGGAAATATTATAGGTACAGCCTCCATTGTTATGATTAAGTTAACGCTAATAATGGTTCTTTCATACTTCTTTATAAATCCATCATAGGAAACCATTATGCTTGAGAGCGTTCCTAATCTAATTTTAGTAAAAAAAATATTTATAGATAAAAAAGAGTCTATTCTTAAGCAGTGGGTAAGCTATGAGTCTCCAAAACAGATTTTAGAACTTCATGATATCGATGAACTTTACTTTATAAATAAGTATGCAAGTGGTGTTTTTGACTATTTTATGGGTGTTATCTCTGGTGATTTGGCAATAGGAAACTGTCCTGTGATGCAAGAGTTGCTAACTTATCTTAAAAAGAGAGAGATAAGTGCGGAAGAACTCTTTGCTATATGTAGTCACTTTAAACGTTCCATGGTTGATTTCTCTTATGATGAAAGCTTAAACTCTAAAGAGTTATTTGATGAGATATCCTATATTTTTGATGAAAATTTTAAGGGAATACTCAAATTTTATACAGATACAATCTTTAAAAAACTCATTGATGCAAAACAAGAAGCGATTCAGGCTTCTCAAGCAAAAGAGTACTTCTTATCCAATATGTCTCATGAGATAAGAACACCCCTTAATGCAATTTTAGGTTTTGTAAATCTTTTACTTGATGATGAAATAAATAAAAAACATAGAAATTATCTTGATATTATCCATAATAGCGGAGAAAATCTTCTAAGTATTATTAATGATATATTAGACTTTTCAAAGTTACGAAGTGGTGAATTTACACTAGAACCTAAAAGCTTTTCTGTACATGAAGAGATAAGTCATACAATGGAACTTTTTATTGCAAGTGCCAATGCTAAGGATATTACGATTGTATCTTTTATAGATCCAGCTATTCCTCTTGAGCTTTTTGGTGATGCACTAAGAATTAAGCAGATTCTCTCTAATTTTTTAAGTAATGCTATTAAATTTACATCTGTCGGTGGAGTTATAAAAGTTGAGGCGAGTTATAAAAAATCTTTTTTAAGTATAAGTGTCAAAGATAATGGTATAGGTATATGTCATGATGATATAGATAAAATTTTTACAGCTTTTGCTCAAGCTCAAAATAGCTCTTATATAAATGAGGGTGGAACAGGGTTAGGACTCTCTATCTGTAATCAACTTGCTCAAAAAATGAATGGTGAGGTGAGTGTTGAGTCTGAGGTAGGTATGGGTAGTAAGTTTTCTCTTCGTATCCCTCTTGATTCATTGAATGATAGTACACTCATATTCGCAGACATAGAGGAGTTTCAGAAACTTAAAATGGCACTCTATGCTAAAAATAAAAAAATAGGCTACAAACATGACTCTTTTTTGAGGTATGCAAAGTTTTTTGGAATGGATATTACTGTTGTAGAAAATTTTGATGGAGAGTTTGATGTAGGCATCTTTGTCAATGAAGAGTGTAGTCATGAGTTTTTAGATCTGATAAAATCAAGTGAGAAAAAATTTATAGCACTTATGAGTAAAGAGTATGATCTCTATGATAACTATCAACATATTGCTTCTTTATGCTTTCCTCTTTACTGCGCTAAGATACATAGTAGATTTGATGAACTACTGAATCATCCTGATTCAAAGGTATATAATAAAAAAAGTTTACGTCAGTATAGTGGGCATATTTTAGTTGCTGAAGATAACGAAGCGAATCAAGAGCTTATTAAAATACTACTCAATAAGTATGGACTTAGTTACGATATAGCAAATAATGGACTAGAGGCATTTAATCTTTTTAAAATTAAAAAATATGATTTGATTTTAATGGATGAGCAGATGCCTGTTATGAATGGTAATGAAGCCGTCTTAGAGATGATAAAATACGAAGAACAACAAGGACGGGTACATACACCAATATCTGCTGTAACAGCAAATGTCATTAAAGGTGCTAAAGAGAGAGGTCTCTTAAGTGGTTTTGACGCATTTTTAGGCAAACCTATTGTTTTAAAAGATTTAGAGAGAGTATTTGCAAGTTATTTAAAAGTGAAGGATAGTACTACTTTCAATGAAGTATTTGTAGAAACACCAAATGAAGATGAGGAAATAGTAGGGCTTGATGTTCAAAAACTGCAAGAGTCATTAATGCTTGAGTATGATGAACTCCTTATGCTTTTAAAACTTTATGTTAAAAAAATGGCAACAATATTGCCTAAGTTAGATAGTGCAATTAAAAATAAAGATTATAAAAAGATAGCGCTTTTAGCACACTCTATTAAAGGTTCAAGTGGAAATTTTAGAATTAAAATTCTTCAAGATACTTCGAGTCAGATGGAGCAAATGGCTAAAAGGGAAGATACGCATTATGATTACGAAGAAGCATTAGAAATTATATCTTCAAAACTTGGAACTATACGAGTAGAGTAGCCATAACTACTCATCTTCTATATAGTAACCTATTCCTGAAGCATTTTTGATAATATCTGTTTCGAGTTTATTTCTGAGTCTCCACACCAGTGTTCTGACACTGTTTTCAGTAGCACCGTTCTCTTCCCAAACATAGTTCATCGCTTGTTCAAAGTTTACAACACTTCCTAGTTGTGCAACAAGAAGTCTTAAAAATGCATTCTCTTTTTTTGTTAGTTTTATTTTTTTGTTTTGGTAGTAGGTTTCACATACACTAATATCTAAGTGATAATCACGGGCAAAAGGAACTATGGGCTTATCTGTTGTTCTTTTTGAGTAAAGAAGTTTTTCAAGATTTATTTTATCTATTTTGAGTGTATCAATGTTCTCTTTTCTTTCATTTTCTTGTTCAAATTTAAACATTGCCATTTGAATGGTTGCATGAAGAGAACCTGGATCAAATGGTTTTACTATATAACCATAAGGTTCTGTCTGTTTTGCTTCATCTATGATTTTATCATCAGTATAAGATGTGAGATAGATAAATGGAAGGGAGTGGTTCTCTTTTATAAATGTGGCGAGTTTAATTCCATCATTAGATTCATCTAGTGAGATATCAATAATAATTAAATCTGGATTTGCTGAGTTTATTTTTTGTTTTGCTTGGGTTACACTATCGCAGACAGCGACAACTCTATAACCATGTTTTTGTAGTGACATATTTAAGTTGAGTGAGGTTATCTCATCATCTTCAACAATTATTATTTTATACTGATCCATAAGTTCACTTCCTAATATTTTTGTAAAATTGTGATGATTTTACTTGTTATTATATTATAACTTTTTA
>Ga0256843_1003131_pt1 | contig 11646 bp, 9 predicted proteins | sample AlvinellametaG_FD_191572 | JGI IMG/M metagenome (GOLD analysis project Ga0256843, IMG submission 191572) | Pompeii worm associated microbial communities from hydrothermal vent at the East Pacific Rise, Pacific Ocean - Alvinella | ecosystem: Host-associated > Annelida > Integument > Unclassified ... | reverse complement strand
TAAGTAGAGATAAGACAAAAGTTATAGCTGAATTGAAAAAAAATATATCAAAAGATACTATCATATATCTAGCAGCCGATGAGGATAGGGAAGGAGAAGCTATAGCTTGGCATCTTATCCCTGCACTTAAAATACAAAAAAATCCTATAAAAAGGATTGTATTTCATGAAATCACAAAAAATGCAATAATGAATGCTCTAGAAAATCCAAGAGAGGTAGATCAAAATCTAGTAGATGCTCAACAAGCAAGAAGAATACTAGATCGTGCTGTTGGATATAAATTATCACCTTTATTATGGAAAAAAGTTAGATATGGATTAAGTGCTGGTAGAGTACAAAGTGTTGCAGTTAGGATAATTGTAGATAAAGAACGAGAAATAGAAGCTTTTAATCCAGAAGAGTTTTGGAAAATTAAAGCTTGGTTTAGCAATCCTGATTTTAAAGCTGAACTTGTAAAAATAGATGGAAAGACAACTAAAGTAAAAAATGAAGCTCAAGCTAAAAGTATAGAACAATCTTGTCAAGAGGGTAGTTATATCCTTGATAATATTGAAGAGAAAGAGAGTAAAAGAAATCCTGCTCCCCCATTTACTACATCAACACTACAACAAGAAGCAAGTAGAAAAGCTGGATTTGGTGTAAAACAAACTATGATTGTAGCTCAACAACTATATGAGGGTGGTATAAATATCCCAAATCATACTGGCGGACTTATAACATATATGAGAACAGATAGTGTTAATCTATCTAGTTTTGCTACATCTATGGCTAAAGATGTAATAACTAGCGAATATGGGAAAGAGTATACACTATCAAAACCTAGACATTATAAAAGTAAAGCAAAAGGGGCTCAAGAAGCTCACGAAGCAATTCGTCCTACAAATCTAGCACTAAAACCTAGCGATATAAAACCATATCTTGATAATGCCCAATATAGACTATATTCACTAATTTGGAAAAGAACAATAGCAACTCAAATGGCTCAAGCTATTGTAGCAAATACTACATATAAAATAAATGCAGGGAAAAATAAAGAGTTTGAATTTCAAAGTAAGGGTACAAAGATTATATTTGCTGGATTTATGAAAGCATATACAGAAGGTAGTGATGATCCAGAAGCTTCACTTGATAATACTGAAAAGTTTTTACCAAATATCAAAGAAAAAACTATATTAGATATCGATAATCTTGAACTTGAACAAAACTTTACAAAACCACCAGCAAGATATACTGAAGCTAGTTTAGTAAAAAAACTGGAAGGTGAAGGTATAGGAAGACCATCAACTTATGCTCCAACTATTGCAACAATTATTGCAAGAGAATATGTAATAAAAACAGAAGATAAAAAATTAAAACCAACTCTAATAGGAACAGTTGTAAATGACTTTTTAGTTGAGCATTTTTCACATATTGTTGATCTTGGATTTACAGCACATGTAGAGGAAGAATTTGACCAAATAGCAGAGGGTAAAATTGCTTGGACACAAGTATTGAAAGAGTTTTATGAACCATTTATAAAAAATGTTGAAGATAAACTTGAAAATGCACCAAGAGCAAAATTTAGTGATATTAGAGAGTTAGGAGTTGATCCTAAAACAAACAAACCAATAACTGCAAGGGTAGGACAATATGGCCCTTATGTTCAATTGGGTACAAAAGATGATGAAGAAAAGCCAAAAATTGCTTCAATCCCTAGCAATATGAGTGTAAATAGTATCACATTGGAAGAAGCACTTGTACTACTTCAACTACCAAAAGTACTTGGAGTTGATGAAAATGGAGATAATATAAAAGTTGCTATTGGTAGATTTGGTCCATATTTGCAAGTAAAATCAACATACTATAGTATAAAAGAGGATGATCCATATACAATCACTTTACAAAGAGCTTTGGAGGTTATCCAAGAACAAAAAGAGGCAAAAGCAAAAGCTTTGATTAAAGATTTTCCAGAACACGATACACAAATATTAATAGGGAGATATGGAGCATATATCAAATCTAAAAAGAAAAATTATAAATTGCCAAAAGAGTTAGATGATCAAGATATAAAAGCATTAAGTTGGGAAGAGATAAAAGAGATAATAGACAACCAACCAACAAAAGGTAAAAGAAAAACTACCACTAGAAAAAAAACAACAACACCTAAGAAAACTACTACTAAAAAAACTACAAGAAAAAAAACAGCTACTAAAAAAGAGGAAAAATAGTGATGAAAATTGCTATTTTATCCGATAGCCATCAAAAACCAAACTTAACTTTTGAAGCTATTGAACATCTCAAATCACAAGGGGCAAAATACCTTATCCATGCTGGGGATTTGGAGATTGTAGAAAATCTTGAGATATTAAAAAATTCAGGACTTATCTATGTTAGTGTATTTGGAAACAACGATAATGCTTTAATCAAATATCAAAACAACTACACAATAAAACAAGAGCCATACTATTTCAAAATCAAAGATATAAAATTCAAACTTATGCATATACCTTTTTATATGACACCCGATAGTGATATAATAATATCTGGACATACCCATATATTTGAACACAAATATACAAACTATACATTATATATCAATCCAGGTGAAATTTGTGCTAGAAATAAACCACTTACAGAGTGTGCAATGCTTGAAATTAAAGAAGATAAATATATAATAACATATAATTATAAAAAACCAGAAGCAAAAATTTGGGAAACAAAGGAATTTGTATATGATAGATAAAGTATATTTATGTGCAATATGTAATATTCAAAGTGGTACTTGCAATGAAGATTGTAAATTTTGCACACAAAGTGTAAAATATCAAGCAGATATACAAAGATATAAAAATAAACCAATAAAAGATATTGTTCAAGAAGCTATTATCGCTAGACAAAATAAAGCTATTGGATATTGTTTGGTAACTGCTGGTGCTGGACTTGATGATAAAAGGGTAGAATTTGTATCTCAAGCTGCAAGTGCAGTTAAAAAAGCTGTTCCAGATATAAGTATCATAGCTTGTAATGGGATTGCATCAAAAGAACAACTTAAAGAATTAAAAAAAGCTGGTGTCGATAACTACAACCATAACCTAGAAACATCAAAAGAGTATTATAGTTCTATTTGTACCACTCATACTTGGGAAGATAGATTTCAAACTTGCTTAAATATTAAAGAGGTTGGCTTACATCTTTGTACTGGTGGAATTTTCGGTATGGGAGAAACTCAACAAGATAGAATAAGTATGTTAAATTCTATCAAAGAATTAAATCCAATGAGTATACCTATTAACTTTTTTCATCCAAACAAAGCTCTACCTCTTACACAAAATACATTATCTAAAAATGAAGCATTTTCATTAATAGAGTTATCAAGAAGAATTTTAGGCAATGATGTTATGCTGATGATTGCAGGTGGTAGAGAGCTAACATTTCAAGAGCAACAATATGATATTTTTAAGTATGGAGCGAACTCTATTGTAATTGGCAACTACCTTACTACAAATGGGAAATTAGCATCTCAAGATTTAGAAAATTTAGAAAAACTAAATATACCTATTGCTACATCTTGCCATAACTAACAAAAGATAATCCAATGACAAATGAAGTATCAATTATATTATTTTTATCTATTATAATTTTTACTTCACCATTATTATCTAAACTTACAAAGATACCAACTATACCTATTGAGATAATATTAGGCTCTACTATTATCTCTATGGGATATATCGATGATAATCATATATTTACAATAGTAGCTGAACTTGGATTTTTATATCTTATGTTTTTAGCTGGATTGGAAGTTGATCTTAAAAAACTATTTAAAGTATCCCCTCATATACTAAAAAAAGGTTTGCTTTATACATTTTTACTATATCTTATATCTTCAATATTTTGTTTTTATTTTGATTTGGAGATTATATTTGTAGTGATATTACCACTTATATCTATAGGATTACTTGCTGCTCTTAAAAAAGAGTATGGGGAACAACCTTGGATAAATCTTGCTATTACAGTAGGATTAATAGGTGAGATTGTATCAATTATAGTACTAACTATAGTAAGTGCTAGATTAGAGTTGGGTATTGGAAATGAATTTTACCAAGCACTATTTGAATTGGTTATTGTATTTATTACTATTGGATTATTATATAAACTATTTCATAATATTATGTGGTGGTACCCAGAGATAAAAACATACCTTATGCCAAAATATGATACTCAAGAGCAAGATATAAGAGTATCTATGTCAATATTTTTCTTAGTAATTGCTATTATGTTATATCTTCATCTTGAAGTGGCTCTTGGTGCTTTTATCGCTGGTGTATTTATAGCTACATTTTTTGCTCACAACAAAGAATTACCTCATAAATTAGAACATTTTGGGTTTGGATGGCTTGTACCTATCTTTTTTATATGGGTTGGAACATCTTTCAAACTTACAGCTTTAATGCAACCAGATTTGATAAAATATGCTTTTATCTTAACTTTTAGCATGATAGGATTAAGAATAGTTAGCTCAACTTTATTTATCAAAGAGTTAGGTATAAAAGGTTCTATCTTATTTGCACTCTCACATTCTATGCCTTTAACTCTTATAGTTGCTGTTGCTACACTTGCTTTACACTCCCACTCTATTACACATTTTTACTACTATATGTTTATATTATCTGCTATTTTAGAAGTTATTATATCTATGTTAATTATCAAGTTTTTAAATATTTTAAGAACTTCAAAAACAACTAACCATTAACACTTCATTAAGACTAATGTGTTAATATTATAACATATTTTAATAAAGGTATAAAATGCAAAATATCCAATTTAATTTAAATAATTTTTTATTAGCAATAACTGAAACTCTTGATTTTGTTGAGATGGATCTTTTAGGTATTACAACACATCATTCAAAAAGAGTAGCCTATATAGCAAGTAAAATTGCTCAATCATTAAATCTATCCCAAGAGGAGATATTTGACCTTATCGCTTATGCAGTTTTACATGACAATGGACTTTCAAAAAATTCAAATTTAGTGATAACAGATAGATATGAAGAACTTATATTTGAAGATAAATCAATAATGAAATTTCAAAAAGTATTTAAAGAACATTGTATAATAGGGGAAGAAAATGTAAAAGGCTTCCCTTTTTTAACAAATCAAAAAAATATCATAAAATATCATCATGAATTTTATGATGGTAGTGGAATATTTGGTATCAAAGGTGATGATATACCTATATTAGCACAACTAATTGCATTTTCAGATGTTATAGATGGTTTATTTAAATTAGATAAAACTCATTATCAAACAAAAGATAAATTAAGAGAATTTGTCAAAAAATATACAGGTACATTATTTAATAAAAAGATAGTAGATATATTTATTGATCTTAGTTATCATACATCTTTTTGGTTAGATATGCAAGATGATAAAGTTATGGTAGATTATCTATTAAGTGTCTCACCATCTGTCAAATTTCAATATAGTTATAATAAACTTTTATCATTAACAAAAATATTTACAAAAATAATAGATACAAAATCTACTTTTACAGCAAATCATTCAAATGGTCTAGTTGATAAATGTAGTATTATGTCAGATTATTATAATTTCTCAAAACAAGAAAAATTTGAGATGATGATAGCTGCATCTCTACATGATTTAGGTAAATTAGCTATCTCAAATAATATTTTAGATAAAAATGGAAAACTTACAGATGAAGAGATGGATTTAATGAAATCTCATGTATATTATACTAAAAAAGCATTATCCAATATTGAAGGATTTGAATATATATCAAAAATAGCTGCAAATCATCATGAGAAATTAAATGGTAGCGGATATCCTTATGGACTAAAAGAAGAAGATTTAACTTTTAAGGAAAAACTTATGGGTTGTTTAGATATATATCAAGCTTTGACAGAAGATAGACCATATAGAGATGGTCTTGGTCATACAAAAACTATTGAGATTATGAAAGATATGGTTAAAAATGGTGAAATTGATAAAAATATTACCGATAATTTAGATAATATTCTTAATCCCAATAGGAATAAAACTTCAGCTTAACGAAAAGAAAACTTTCTCAAAGATAGTGCAAGAACAAAAGTCCCGTATATTGTAATCATAACAATACAACATATTGGCGAGGCTGAAGCCTCACTTCCAAGAATAAAAGCCTTACTTCCATATCATCGGAAACGGGACTTCAGTCCCGCCTTTAATAGAAAGAGCCTCTCTTCCAAGAATTATTATTGGAAATGGGACTTTAGTCCCGTCTACTTAGACTAAAATCCAAGTTCCAAAATACTACTAAATCTTAAATATGATACTTTCTACTAAATAGATGTTTTCTATACACTTGTCCATAAATAGCTTCAAACAATATAGATATAATAATAAAAGATAAAAATATTATCACCGATTGTGGATTTGAGCTATATGTATGATACAATAATATCACCAATGCTATAAAGCTAAAACTAGATGAGATATACAATATAAATCTTTTTGCATTAATAATTTTAGATAACTTAATAGCACTAATATTCACTAAAAAGAAAATAAGCAAGAAACTAGCACTACCAATAATAGCTATAGAGTTCAAATCTATAGTATTAGCTATAATCAAACTCAATATAGTAGTCAAAATAACACCCATAAAAGGGACATCATGTTTTTCCAACATAAGAGTTTTAGGTAACTGTCCCTCTTTTGCAATAATATACCCAAGTCTTGCATTTCCATACATAGTTGCATTGATAGCTGAAAATGTAGATAACAATGCAGCAATAGAAACCAATACAAACCCAGTCTCACCCAATGCTGGTTTTGCAGCTATTGCTAAAGCATAATCTTTTGCTTTTACTAAACTTGCCTCATCAACATTTCCAACTGTTACAAATGATATTAAAATATATAAAATAATCACAGTTATCACAGATATATAAAAAGCTAATGGTAGATTTTTATCTGGATTTTTTAAATCTTTTGCAGAGTTTGCTATAAGTTCAAATCCCTCATAAGCTACAAATATTATCATACCAGCGGTTACAATAGATAACATTGGAGCATAATTTGTACTACTTAATCTTGTAGTATCTATATGTGGAGTAGCTACAATAATAATAAAAATCAATAATGAAACTTTTAGTATCACGATAATTGTCTCACTTTTACCCACAAGTGAAGCACTAACTATATTGATAATAGCAGGTAAAATAATGGCTATACTTATTAATATGTGTTTTATAAGAGATGTTGGTGCATCAAAAAAAGTAGCACCATAAGATGCAAATGCAGTAGAATATAATGAGATTGTAACTAAATAACTAAGCCATAACATTACATTGATAGATCCTGATAGAAGATTATTACCAAATGCTTTATCTATAAATGTTACAGTTCCACCTTCACTTTGATACTGTAATGATAATTTTGCATAAGAATATGATGTCAACAATGCAACAATACCAGCTATAAAAAATGCTATTGCTGTAGCTCCATGAGCCAAACTTACAGCTTCACCCAAAACAGCAAAAATACCACCACCTACCATACCACCTATACCTATTGATACAGCTCCTAAAAGTCCAATTGTTCTCATATTATAAATCCTAGTAATAATTTACAAGCCAATATATACAATATCGCCCCCATAAGTTTTTTTATATGATTTTGTTTAAGTTTAAACTGCATCATATAATTACCAAAATACCCACCAATAATAGCACTAAATGATACCACCATCAACAATATCCAATCCATCTTTACAATACTTAGATATGTAAAAAATGAACCTAAAGTTGAAAATGGTACTACAAAACTTACAGATATTGCTACTTTTTTTGGTTCAAATCCAAATATTATAAGTAAAGGTATAAGTATATTTCCACCACCCACACCTAATATACCTGAGATAAATCCAACAATAGCACCTATAATAAAAAGTAAGAATTTAGTTTGTTCTAGTTTTAATATTGCCTCTTTTTTACCAAATAACATCATTGTAGCACTATAAAAAAGTAGTATCATAAACATAAATTTTACTACCTCTTGATTTATATAGATACTAGCATAAGCACCTATAGGTGAGAAGCCCAACATCCCTATAGCAATAGGTATTACAAAAGTAAAATCTATAACTTTTCTCTTTAGATTCATAATACTTGCAGTTATAGTTGTACTAGCTCCTGCAAAAAGCCCTATCGCTTTTGCTAAGATAAAATTCAATCCCATAAAATGGAAAATAGGTATAAGTGCTATACCAGCCCCTGCTCCACCAGCTGAAAATATAGTTGATAAGACAAAAGTGATACTACCAAATATTAAATATTCTTGCATATTTATAAATTTATCTTAATTTGTGGTAATAATATATTTGAAATATCATTATAAGTTTTTTCAAAAGCACTATATTCTTTCCCATCAGGATCATCAAAACCTATATGGATTACCTTTGTTTGTTTTGGAAATACTGGACATGTTTCATTTGCATTATCACAAACAGTAACAACCAAATCAAACTCAATATCCACAACCTCATCTAAATGTTTAGAATAATAACTATCTTTAAAAATATTATTCTTTTCTAATACTTTTTGGGCATTTGGATTTATCTGTCCACTTGGTTTTACACCACAACTATAAGATTCTATACCATCTAACTTTGCATCTATTAAAGCTTCAGCAATGATACTTCTACAACTATTTCCAGTACACATCACCAAAACTTTTTTATTATTCATAGATTAAATCCCTTATAAAATATTTTGAAGTATAACATTTTTAATATTAATTTAATCATATAAATATTATAATTAACTAAATAGTTAGTAAAGGAATTTTATGGCAAAAAAAAGAGATGCCAAACTTACAAAGATAAAAATTATATCAACAGCTATGGTACTATTTGCCAAAGATGGAATAAATGGTGTAAGTGTTGATGAGATAGCACAAAAAGCCAATATAAATAAAGCTATGATATATTATTATTTCAAAAACAAATCAAAACTATACGAGATAACAGTATCTTATCTTTTAGATGAAATATGCAATAGTATATCAAATGAAATAAAAGATTTACCAACAGCTCAAGAGAGATTAAAGACTTTTATTTTTACATTTGCCCTTTTTGCAAAAAACAACCCTCATCTATCATCATTAATGTTAGCAGAACTAAGTGTAGGTGGAAAACATCTACCAAAAGATATGTTTGCAGGATTAAAAAAAATATTTACACTATTAAATGATATATTAAAACAAGGTGTTAAAGAGAAACAATTTGAACAGCCAATACCTATTGTAATACATTTTATGATAACAGGTACTATAAACCTTTTTTTAACTACCAAAGATTTAAGAAAAAATGTCCATAATGAATTTGGAGATGATATTTGTGGAGATTGTGAGATAGATACAATTTCACAATATATATTTCAAAAAGTATTAAAGATGATACAAAAGGATAAAATATGATAAAAAAACTCATACCATTAACTCTAATATGTGGGGTTATGTATGCAAATGATTTAACGATAAATGAATTATTTGAATCACTAAAACAACAACCAATATCACAAAAAGATATTACTAATATCAAACAAGCCCAATTAGAGAAACAATCAGCCCAAAATGCACTATATCCAAAACTATATGGAGAATTATCTTATGAACATTTCAATCGTCCATCTAGTTTAAGACCAGTATTACCAACTGAAACATCTACACTTTTAGCAAATGATGAACCATTGCCTTTTAGTAATGATATATCAAAAGTTGGTGTTAGTCTTAGTTTCCCTATTTTTATAAAATCACTTTATACTATAAAAAATAAAGCTGAACTTTTAAAAGTTGCATCAAAAGATAAACAAAAACTAAATCTTATACAAAGAGAAGCTACTATCTTAGGAGCAAATGCAAATCTTAAATATCTTGAAAATCTATTAATTGCACTAGATAGTAAAAAACTATCTATATCTAAAGTTAGAGATGATATAGCTATAAAAGTACAAAATGGACGATTAGCTCAAATTGCACTTATAAAGATGGATAAAAGTTTAAATGATATAGATATATCTACAAATAATATCAAAACAAAAATAGATGAACTAAAAAGTACTATTTTTACATTAAGCGGCATAGATATTTCACATAGTGTATCTTTAGAAAAAATATCAAATATACAAAAAGATACAATCTTAGCACTTTTACCATTAGAAGCTTCACTAAAAGCAAAACAATTAGGATTAAAAGCTTCAAAAGAATCTTTGTATCCAGCACTTACACTAAAAGCAAACTATTCAAGAAGTTATGCAGATGGTTATAACAATGATAAATCATTATCTACAGATTTTGGTTCTGTTGGTTTATATCTAAAAATACCACTTTTTGATAATTCAAAGTTTACCAAGATACAAAAAGCAAAAATATCTTATGTAAATGAAAAACTTAATATAGAAGATGTTAAACATTCACTTACTGTAAAAGCTTCAAAACTTGAAAAGAATCTACTACTATTAAAAAGAAGTAAACAATTAGCTAAAAAAAGTATAAAAATAACAAAAGAACTTTTAGATGTTGCAAAGATTTCATATCTAAACGGAAGAATGGATGAAGAGGAGTATCTAAGATATGAAAATTCACTATTTGATGCTTATGCTTCATTGTATGAGATTGATGCCAAAAAATGGGAAGATATAGTTCAATTAGCTGTAATATATGGAAATGACTTAAAGGGGATAGTAAAATGAAAAATAAAAAAAATATAATTTGGATAGTATTAACAATCATATTAGTAATAGGTGCAGTTAAAACAATTAAAAATAAAAAAGCTCAAGAGGCAAAAATAGGTATAGCAAAACAATATGCAATCAATGTAGATACAAAAGTATTAAAAACTAATGATGTAATTTTAACACTACCTTATCTAGCTACAATAAATAGTTCACAAGATACCCAGATATTATCAAAAATATCTGCAAGAGTAATATATATAGCTCCACTTGGTACAAAAGTTAAAAAAGGTGATATTGTATTAAAATTAGATAATAAAGATATCCTCTCTAAAATTGAAAGTTTGAAATTAGCTATAAACTCTACAAATATTGATATTATAGCCAAACAAATGGTACTAGATAATCTTATCTTAACACATAAAAGAACAAAAGAACTTTTAGATGTAAAAGGTGCTTCGATTGAACAATATCAAAATGAACAAGATAAAATTATACTAACACAAGCCTCTATAGAAGCACTAAAAAACAATATCAAAATAAATCAGGCTAAAATAGATGAATTAGATACTCTAAATAGTTATTCTATACTAACTTCTCCAACCAATGCAATAGTATCAAAAACTATGATAAATCTAGGGCAAACAGCTATGGCAGGGCATCCATTGATTTTCCTATCTAGTACAAAAGGTAAATACTTAGAGTTAAATCTTCCAAATAGTATAAAACCAAAACAAATCATTTTTAACAAAAAATACTATACACCAATCGTATTAAACAACACTAAAAATGGTCTAAATCAATATAAAATTGGTATAGATACAAACTTAAATGTTGGTAGCAAAGTTGATATAAAAGTTGTAATATTTCATCAAAAAGCTATTAAGATACCTACAAATGGAGTATTACAAAATGGTGGCAATAATTAT
>Ga0256843_1003130_pt1 | contig 11647 bp, 11 predicted proteins | sample AlvinellametaG_FD_191572 | JGI IMG/M metagenome (GOLD analysis project Ga0256843, IMG submission 191572) | Pompeii worm associated microbial communities from hydrothermal vent at the East Pacific Rise, Pacific Ocean - Alvinella | ecosystem: Host-associated > Annelida > Integument > Unclassified ... | reverse complement strand
CCGCCCGGGTTCTGGAGCTGAGAGGAATCAGATCATCTCCGTGGGGACCGGCCAGACGGGAACCGAAAACATACCATGCTTTTTCAGCGGGAATTTTCGTACCGTCGAGATAGTCATGCACATAGAGCCCGACAATCTCTTTCCCCTTGGGCCCGACACCGTAACCGGGAAACTTCTCCGGATGATAGTAGAAGTTCATCAGCGCCTTGACCGACACGAAACGGAGCGTCTTGCCGTTTTTCAGCTGCATCTCCGCCGTAAACTTCGGATATTTCTCCAAAAGAAGCTTGTAGACCGGATCACGCTGCCTCTGCCACTCTCCGGCCTGCTGTGTTCCGACAGCAGTTCCACTCTTTGCCGTTGCGTTGTTCTCTCCCGCAAGCAACGGCATCAATGCCGCGCACAGGAGAAGCAGTAAACTCTTTTTCATCCTTCATTCTCCCTTTTTAATGATAATGGATTCATGACCTGTTACAGCAGATCTTTTTTCCGGAACATACGATACCCAACCAAAGCAAACACCCCTCCAAGCAGGATAGGATAAAGTACCGCATAAAGCATCAAAAAACCGTGCCCGAGTGAGTCAAGCAGATAATAGGCCACCGGTCCGATGACGGTCAGTTCCGGATCAAAAAGCGCAATGGCCCCGATCCGAAACGCCTCAAGAGGATTGAGCATCGCGATGGTGATGATCACGCTGTCAGGCATACGGTTTTGCATCATCAGTCCGATCAGGGCCACATCGATAAACGCCAACAGGACGATCCAGACAGCGAAAGAGAGCCCCAGCCCGACATCATGACTTTTGACCAGCGTCGAAATGAAAAAGGCGATCCCCAGGAAAACCACACAGAGTGAAAGAATCAACGCCGAGTAGAGGCTGACCATCGCCCAGGGGAGCTCTCCCTCTTTGGTCATTCCCCAGGCCACACCGATCAGCAATGCCACAATAACCGGGAAAAAAACCGTTACAAAGCGTCCCAGAAGCTTACCCCAGTAATACTCCTTGAGCGAAATCGGAAAACTGAGCATATACTCCAGAATATTGCTCTCCCGATCCCCGGAGATCGACTTGACCGTGGTGATCAGGATAAAGATGGGCAGAATGATGATCGTCACCTGCATAAAAACCAGCAAGAGACGGCTCAAACCGGTAAATCCCATCACCACCGAATCGGTAATACCGCTGATAAAAAAGAGTCCCATCAGTCCGCCAAAGACAAAAGCGTAGACATAGAACCATCGGGAACGCAGCGATTCCCGGATATCCAGATAAGCCACCAAAAACAGATTGCGCATCGCCCCCTGACGCGACCAGGCAACAGCCCGGCGCACGATCCGGACCAGCAGCCCCAGTCCCCAGACCAGACTCTTCCACAGCAGCGACAAAAGAAGAAAAAGTGTCCTGCGCCCCCGTTCTATGATCTTATTCATGGCTGCTTCAACCCTCTCTCTTCATTATTTTTCGCTTCGATTTTTTTGATCAGTTCCACCACTTCGTCGAAATGGAGGGCTTTATGGCCTTTGGGAAAGGTCTTCTTGCTGAAAGCCGCCACCCCATAAGCCATCGGCGTAATAGAGTCATCCGTATATTCAGCCGTCCGGGCGTCGAGCCATTGACCGGTCTTGGCGTCGGTCACCCAGATTTTCGCCTCCTTGGCCCAGGGGATCTTCTCTTCACTCAGCCAAAGCACGGCGCAGCCGAGATCGTCAAATTCATAGACTTTGTTGGTCCTGGGATTGACAACCTGCGCCGCGTACTTCCGCTCACTCAGAACCATCTTGCACCGTTCACACATATCCCGGTCCCAATGGACTTTGGCCGGTCCTCCCTTTTTGCTGCCGCCGTCGCAGGCCGGCAGAAAGAGAAGGAAAACCAAAGATAGTACTGAAAAGAGATACTGTTTAAACCCGTTCATCTTCCACTACCCTTCCCAGGTCCATGTAGATATGACGATTGACCAATCCCTCAAGCTCTTCGGCCCGGTGGGTGATATAAATCGCCGCATAATCATGACCGATCTCTTCCAAAAGCCGGTAGAAATGTTCCCGCGCCCGGGGATCCAGGCTGGCGGTCGGTTCGTCAAAGACCAGCAGACGACTCTGCCGTGCCAGGGCGATAGCGATCAGAAGCTTCTGTTTCATACCTCCCGAGAGTTTGAAAAAAGGTTTGTTCCGATGCTTTCGCAGATCCAGATCCATCGCCGCCGCCTGCTCGCTGATCCTCCGGGCAGGTGTTCCCGTACTCCGCTCCACAAAGGTCAGAAGTTCGCCGACGGTCAATTTGACCGGAGGCGGAAGCTGGGGAATAAAACCGACCTCTTTGAGGACTTCCACCCGTTGCCGGGAGGGGTCAAACCCCGCGACGGAAATCCGACCGCTGTCCACATGATAAAAACCGAGCAGGCAACGCACCAGTGTCGTCTTGCCCGCGCCGTTGGGTCCCATCATCGCCACCCGGTCTCCCGCAGCGATCCGAAGGGTCACATTGTCGAGCACCGTCGCTCCCATAAAACTCTTGCGGACCGCCTGAACATCCACAATGACATCGGAGGACATCAGACCAGATCCTTCAGCCGGAAGGTGTAGTTGTAGGCATCGGTATGACAAACGTCGAAACAGCGGGCACAGAGGGTACAGTCACCGTTGACGACGATCTGCTTGGTAATGCCTTTCTCCTTCCGTTCCTTGTCATACTTGGGTTTGATAAATTCGATCACATGGTTCTCGAAACAGGCATCCAGACAGGCGCCGCAGTGATCGCATTTGTCCATATCCCACTGCACCTTGGTGGCACTGACCCAGCCCAGGAGGTTGTAGGTGGTTCCCACGGGACAGATATATTTGCACCACATACGCCGGGAATAGAAGACTTCAAAGGCCAGGATCACCAGGACCCAGACAATCGCCAGACTCCAGCCGTAGACGATGAAACGGCTCAGAATCCCGATGGGATTGATAATCTCGAAGACCAGGATCCCGTCGATAAACGTGACAATCAGAAAGACCGCCCAGAAAGCAAAACGGATCCGGGGATCCCAGCTGCGCTCCTTGATGATCTTTTTACGGACCAGCTGCTGGTGCCAGTATTCGCCGATCTCACTGAGTATCCCGTAGGGACAGGCCCAGGCGCAGAAGGTCTTTCCGCCCACCAGCAGATAAAAGACCAGGATCGTTACCGACCCGATGATCATATTGGTGTGGATCACGTGGGTTGCCGCCCAGGTTTCGATGGCGGTAAAAAGATCGATCATATGAAAGCCCAGGAGGCGTGAACCATTCATCGTCCCCTCCAGCAGCTGGATATCAATATGATAGGAGAGGAAAAAAGCGATGTTGATGACAATCACGCTCATCCAGCGCCAGAAACGCCAGGTAGGACGAATCTTCCCTTCCCGGGTCCGATAGTAGAAGGTGGAAAAGAACGAGGCCCGCAGTATGTCGCGGATGCTGCCGTTATATCGATCCATGGATTATCCTTTGGCGCCTCAGTTGGCTGCGGCTTTGGCTTTTTCCGCAAAGGTGGAGATCTCTTTGCTCAGATCCTTGAGCTGCTGATCGTTCATCTTGGAGAGCAGACCGTACATGACGTAGTTCTTCCGTTTACCCGACTTGAAATCTGTCAGATCCTGATAGACCTTGGCTTCACTGAGTCCCACCAGCTTGGGACCGATGATCCCTTCACCGTTGACGCCGTGGCAGGAAGAACACTTCTGCTTGTAAAGCGGACTGACCTTGAAGGCCATGGCATTCCCCGCCCGTTCACGAAGCGCTTTCAGCTTTTTCGCTGCCTCATCCTCTTTTTTCTCCCGTTTTGCCTGAGCCGACGTCGTCTGCTTCTGCTGCATCGGTTGAACCGTATTGGTCACTTTGACCTTTTCCATCTGTGTCTTCTGGATAATCTTCCGGATATTCTGGAACCGTTCCGCTTCCCGATCCTGCTGTGCCATAAACCAGTAGGCCCAGAGTGCCAACAGTGTGGCGATTGCCGCGATGATATGTCGAATCATTTTTTCCCCTTTCTAAGTTGCTGAACCTGTTTGTTGAATGCCGCGATTTCATCGGCGATGCTTTTGAGTTTCGCATCATCGATCTGACTGACCAACTCTTTCATCAGAACGTTTTTCTTCTTGCCGGTTTTGAAATCCATCAGATGCTGATAGATATAGTTGCCGTCCCGTCCCAACAGCGACGGACCGATCACACCGTTGGCGTAGTCGTCGTGACAGGGTGAGCAACGGACAATAAAATCCCGGCTGAGCCGTTTGATCATCAGTGTGATCTGGACACGCTCATAGGGCGAGTGGATATTGAGGTAGGCATCCAGGGTCGTACGCACCTTGGGTGCCTCACCTTCACTGGCATTTTTCTCTTTGTTGTAGGAGTAGTAGAACTGCCCGCTGTTGGCTTCCGACTTTTTGACCGCAGCCGTCTCATGAACCACCCCTTTGGTGATCTTGATACCCGAAGAGTCTGCCGTACCCGCCGAGGCGGTCTTCTCTTCTTTCTTTCCGCCGCAACCACCTACGACTCCGGCGAGCGCCAGCACCGTCAGGGAATGCCTCATCCCTTTCATCAATCTATGCATTCTTCGCATCCTTTTTTCCGTAGATATCGGCATAACTCTTTCGGGGAATCACCTTGATGACATCCGTAGGACAAAGCTCCACACAGGCGCCGCAACCGTTGCACATCTCCCGAATCTCGGGCAGAAGCCCCCCGCCCTTGGCGTCAACCATACCTATGGCTTTGCTGGGATCGGGGTGGAAAGGACACATATCGGCACAGATGGTACAGGGCTCTTCTCCCCGATGCTTCTCCAACTTCTGAAGCAACTGCTTTTGCAGGACCACTTTCTCCGGATCATCAGGGTTGACCGTTACCTTGTGGTCCCGACGCTCCGCATCGGTCAGCACCTTTGTATGCTCGTAAATCCGGTTGATCGCTTCATCGGGAACCGGCTTGCCGGTTTTGGCCAGACACCCCTGGGGATCATGAACCACCGCGATACCCATGTGGACAAATTCGATACTGTCGTGTTCATGATCCAGTGCTCCGCTGGGGCAGGCCAGAATACATGGGAAGGCTTCACAGAGATAGCATCCCCGGTCGCGGGGCTCAATATAGGCCATCCCAACACTGGCTTTCCCATCGACATCTTCCAGAATAATCGAATCGTAAGGACAGACCTGCAGACACTGCCCGCATTTGATGCACAGCCCCAGGAACTCCTTCTCGGGCACCGCTCCGGGCGGCCGAAGCCTCTCTCCCTCCGCCTCCAGATAGGGGGCACCCAGGATTCCTCCGGCGGCCACCAGTCCCAAAACCCCCAGTCCCGTCATCTGTTGCATAAACTGACGTCTCTTCTTACTCTCAACTGCCATCAGACCTCTCCTTTTTCAAGCTGCGATTCCCGCATCACCGGTTTGGGATCCACCAACAGCTCCACCGGCTGCGACAAAGGCGCCAGTTTCGCCAGAAAGTTCATGATGGAAACCACCGGTGAGGCGTAGAAAAATTTAACGTTGGGATTGAGCATCCACATTCGGTCGGCATAGTAGAACAGGTGGTAGGGCGTATCACCGATCCCGTCACCGTTACGATCAAACCCCTGATAACTGTCCCAGTAGTTTCCCTCCCAATGGTTTTTGATGGAGTGGAGCGTCACCTGGTCGTCATCGTAGACATCGTCGATATTTCCCTTGAAAATATTGCCCACGATATCGTTGGCGATACTCAGGGAGTGAAAGTTGATCCCTATGGAGTTGTAGAGAATCCGGTTGTGCTCGATCCGATTGCGCTGATCCGGCTGAAAGGGACTGCGATCGATATAGAGTCCCCGGGCACAATAGATCATCGTATTGTTTTTCAGCGTGAAATTACTGCAATCCTTGAGCCCGATTCCCAACCCCGTCGTTCCCAGAGAACTTTTGACCACGTTATCGGTGGCAATGGAATCCTGGGAGTACATGAAAAAAATCCCTACGGAGTTATGCTCATAGGTGTTACGATGGACATAGTTTTTGCCCGCATACATAAAATGGAGCGAATAACGGCTGTACTCTCCGAAATTGTCGGCAATGACATTTCCATGGCTGTACCAGACCACCATATCCCGGGAGTGGGTAATGTGGTTGGCACTGATGTTGTTGTCGTTGCTGTACCAGAGCCGTACCGCGTCTCCCCGAAGTCCCAGACTGAAAGGCTTGGAACGAATCCAGTTATGTGTCACCGCCGAATCATGAACCTGCTCCATATCGATACCGAAAAGACAGTTGTCAATATGGCAGTGATCCACGGTGACATGGTGGGCCTTTTTGATGGAGACGGCCGCATCGACCCGTTCGTGCTCTTTGCCGCTGTTGAGAATCGTCAGATTTTTCAACGTCACATATGGACTGCGGATGGTAACGACCGTACCGTTCCCATCACCGACTATGCGGGCTTTTTGATTTTTTCCGTCAATAATCAGGGGCTTGCGGATGACAATGTTGCCATGGTAGTCACCTGCCGGCAGCTCCAACAGCGATCCGGGTTCCGCCCGGTCAATGGCTGTCTGAAGTGTATTGCCGGAGAGTAACGCCGTCACACTCCACAGCATGGCCATCCCCACCTTTCTCATGATCTCGTTCCGTCCCTTCGCGGTATCACTCAGGCCTCTTGGGCCTGGCGCCGGGCTTTACGCTTGGAAATAATCGCCAAAAGACTGAAAAGACTGATGGCCAGCAGCAACCAGAAACCGGTCGTCGGATAGGAGTGGGTCGTAAACTGGGCCACCTTTCCGTCTCCGAAGACTGTCGGGGTAAACGGCTTGATTTTGAATGCCCCCCACTCATGCATATGGTGACCAAACCAGTAGAGCCAATAGGAGTAAAAGCCGATGAAGACCAGAGGCAACACCACAGGTACGAGCATCAGCAGATCCAGAATCTTGGAATCGTAGAGAATATAGAAAACCATGAGCAGCGCCAGACCGATCAGCGCATAGGGAGCCAACGCCCGCAGATAGGGGGCACCCCGCTCCATGGGGTCCATCCCGATGAAGTGGTTGATGGTATTCATCTCATGGACATCTCCGCTGAATCCGTCAAAATGGTAATAGACGGGAATTCCGTTGGGAAATGCCTCTTTGGGGTAGTTGGGTGCCTCAAGGGCCACATACCAGATCGGGGCACTCACTACGGAAAGTTCCGCATCTTCATCGATCATCTTCTTCAGATCTCCCACCGCCTCTTTCGGAGTATTGGGACTGACATACTGCCCTTTGGCGTAGTAGTTCCATACTTTATACGAGATGGGGGGGATTTTGTCCGCCTTTCCCTCCCGGACCAACTCCACCACATCATGAGTAAACACCGCAGGAATCACAAACCAGTAGAGCAGGATTCCCAGAGCGATCAGGGTAAAGATACGCGCTTTCATCATCGAACTTTTCATTCCACGTCCTTTGCAAGATATCGGCTGATTATACTTCAACCTTTACCAAAAAGATTGACTGACGTCAATAGAAAGAAAAACTTAAGTTTTTCCGTCAACTAAATCATTTTGGAAAAAATTGTATGGATAAGCATTGCCGGGAAGAGCCCGGCTCTGTCGGATCAGAAGAGGTTGGCGTTCTTGTCGATCCACTTGAGGTATTCGATAATATCGTCAACCTGTTTCTCCGTCATTCCCTGGTTGGGCATCCGGAGGTTGAAGTAGTTGGTCATAGACTTGATATAGGGGTTGTCATACATCTTCTCGGGATGCAGGATCCACTCTTTGACCCACTTCTCACCGTTTTCATGCCGCTGCAGGACTCCGACCAGGTCGGGACCGGAGGAGACTTTACCGATGACGTGGCATCCGTTACATCCACCCTCCAGATAGGCCTCATGGCCGCGCTGAGCCGCAGGACTCATGGGAGTCGCCAGCTTCTTGACCAGCAGGTCACGGGCCCGGATACCGACGTCAGCGGTCTTGACCATGTACTGCCAGATCATGTTTTCAAAGAGAATCGCTTTATTCAGATCACCGGCTTTGTAGGCTTCGTCAGCCTTCTTTTTCTGCTCGGGAATCTTGCCATACTGATCCAGGGCGTCTTTCACCAGGTTGGCGACGACAGGGAACTTCTCATAATGGTTCTCTTTAAGGAACTTGACGACGCTCTGGATGACTTTGTCAGTCGCCGCGTTGGTCGCCACGATCTTTTTATACTCTTTCTCCAGCTCCTCTTTGGACATTTTGGCCATTTTGAGCTTCTTGGCGGAGATATAGTGCTTGTTGGGATCTTTGACCAGCAGATATCCCATCATCTCCAGGTGCAGCGCCGAACAGAACTCCGTACAGTAGTAGGGGAAGACACCTTCCCGATCCGCTTTGAAGGTCACGGCAACCGTTTTACCCGGCTCCAGCGAAGTGTGGACATTGTAGAGGTCGACGGTAAAGCCGTGGGTCTCATCCTCTGCCCGCTCCAGGTTGGTCAGATAGAAGGTAACCGTATCTCCCAGGTTGACGGTAACGTGCTCCGGGTTGATGTGCGAGCGTACCAGGGTTCCATAGACGTAGACATGGTTGCCTTTGCGCTCGATATGCTCCTGACCGGCCAGTGTCTTACCGACATGGGGCTTGCCGGTGAAGGGGCTGGTTCCCATCTTGTAGCGAACTTCGGGATGCAGCTTGCTGGCCCGGATCGCGACGGCCTGGTGCGGCTCGCCCAGCGGTACAGGCATATCATAGAGCAGCTGCATCTTCTTGCCGCGGATATCGATCAGCTGGTGGTTCTGGGGATGCAGAGGTCCGATTTCGTTGAAGCGGTCGATGGCCAGTTTGTTGAGCGCGATGATGTACTCACCCTGGGGATCTTCCGACTTGCCTTCCATACCGCAGAGGTGCCCGATGTTGTAGTTGACGTTCTGGCGATCCTCCACTTTACAGGTCAGATAGTTCCACTTGACTACCTGGCTGTCGACGTAAAGCGACGTATAGATCTCACCCTGATCTTTCCAGTGCTTGCCGTACTGGTTGTGCAGGGGCCCGAGGCCCAGTTCAGCCTGGCAGTGCATCGCTTTTTTCATATCGATAATGGGGATTCCGTAGGGATCTTTCCCGACAAAATCTTTGTTGTCGATCGCTTTTTTGATCTTGTCCCAGCTGTAGACGGTCGCGTGGGTATCCAGTTTTCCACAGACGACGATGTATTTTCCGTCGGGAGAGACATCGACACCGTGGGGAGATTTGGGCTCGGGAATCAGGAAAAGGGCGTTGTTCTTGACCGCCACATCCATGGGAATGACCCGGGCACCGTTGATGATCTTGACATTTTTGGGATCTTTCGCGAGTTCCGCCAGTTTTTTCCAGTTGTAGACATGGAGGAAGTCGGTATCGTTCCGCGAACAACCTGCTTCAAACGGAGGCAGGCCCTTCTCGATTCCCCCGGTATACATCTCGGAGTTGAAGCTGTTGGTAAAGCCCCAGCCGGCGCAGGCCTCTTTACCGGCATCGGAGAGGTCCTGCATATAGGGGGGCATCTCGATAAAGAAGGATTCCTTGGGCTTGATCCGACCGATCTTGGGATCGAAACGCCAGACCATCACACCCCCGCGATAGGTCTCTTTGTACTCGTTCATGGGGTGCCAGTTGTTGTCCAGAGGCGCCGCATACTGGCACGCTTCAAGGATCCAGTTACTGTTGGGGGTAAAGAACGCCCCTCCGTGGTCGGATTTGAGGACCGGGTTGACGACGATCTGCTTGGTAACGAAGTCGTTCAGGTCGATCACCGCGATCCGGGGGTTGGCCTTGTCGTTGATCACCAGCCACTTTCCGTCATAACGACCGTTGGTTTCGGAGAGCGCGGGGTGGTGGGTGTCTCCCCAGGTGATCTTCTTGCCGCGCATATTCCCTTCGGCCAGAATCTTCTTGGTATCGTCGTCATAACCCCAGCCCTGCCACGGCTCGGGGGTAAAGACACCGATATACTTCAGAATTCTCATGGAGGGGACTCCATAGACCATAATCTGCCCCGACTGCCCGCCGGAGCTGAAAACGATATATTTGTCCCGTCCGCCACTGGGAGTATAGGTTTTGGCTGCCGCCAGCAGATCCTGCTGGGTCAGCCCCCGCTCTTTCATAATCTTATCAAGCTCCGACTGCGCGGAAGCCATTGAGACGCCTACCAGCATCCCGACGGCTGCCATGGACAGCCGTTTGACCATCGAATTCATTCCTTGCTCCTTTTCATCATTGGCTTACAGAGATGGATCATAGGGATCCACACTGCTACAAATGAAATTTTAGTTAAAAAAGTGTTAAAGGAAGTTGATCTATGTTAAGTTTTTTTAACAAAATTGAAGAAAGAAGTGATGTTACAGAGTTGTTACAGATTCCCATTTCATGGGAAGCCTTCTTCTGAGGGCTTCCCCAGGGCACCCCGGGATAAAGGAGGCTTTTAAATTAGTTTCTTCTTGTAAGAATTTCTTTAACTTTACGCTCCTGCTCTTTGGAGACGTTCAGCCTTTTGATCATACAGCCATTTTTGTTGACAATGGCGAAAAAAGGTGTATTGGGGCAGCGATCGCGTTTGTCGATCACCCCGTCAAGATCTTTGTCCTGATAGGATTTTCGTATCTTTTTATGGTATCGGGCCTGCAGAGATGAGGCCCCGACGGCAAACAGAAGGGCAAAGAGCAGAATCTTTTTCATCAGAAGCCTCCGCCCATACCTCCGCCCATGCCGCCCATGCCGCCCATGCCGCCCATGCCGCCCATGCCGTCACTCATACCGCCCATATCACCCATGCCGGTGGCACTGTCGGAACTTCCCATTCCGAAATTTCCGTTCAATGCATCCATAGGATTCATATGGTGACTGCTTCCCCGGCTGCTCAGCGCATCCAGAGCGGAACTCTTGCGACTGCTGACCCGCCCTTTGGTCTCCGACTGCTTGGCCTGAACCTGCGCCTGCATCTCCTGGGCTTTTTGCATAGCGACACTCTGGAGACCGGCGATGGCCTGTTTTTGCTGTTCAACATTCATCGAAGCGATCTGCGCCTTGATCTGATTCATGACCGCATACGCCTGCTGCTGTGCCGCTGCACGATATTGAGCGATCAAAGCATCCACATTGACTCCGTTCGTTTCGGTTGCTGTCGTGTCATCGGTTGTCGTGTCATCGGTTGTTGTATCATCGGTCGTCGTGTCATCAGTTGTCGTCTCATCGCTGGTCGTGGTGTCATCGGTCGCGGTGGTGTCACTCTGCTGGGTATCGTCGGATGTGGCGGTCTCATCACCGTTCCCGTTTGCGGAATTCCCGCTCATACCCGCAGCCATACCGCTTGCCTGGGCAGCGGCCGCTCCGGCCATCGACTCGCCGGTCGCCGCCGCTTCTGCCGCCATCCCCATACCGGCGGCCATCGCCTGCTGCGCCATCGCACCGGGAGTGGAGTTTTGCTGGGAATCAGAGGTCTCGGATGTGGACGCGGTATCATCTTCCTGTGCCGTCTGATCACTCGTCGTCGTCTCATCGCTGGTCGTGGTGTCATCAGTCGCGGTGGTGTCACTCTGCTGGGTATCGTCGGATGTGGCGGTCTCATCACCGTTCCCGTTTGCGGAATTCCCGCTCATACCCGCAGCCATACCGCTTGCCTGGGCAGCGGCCGCTCCGGCCATCG
>Ga0256843_1003129_pt1 | contig 11648 bp, 8 predicted proteins | sample AlvinellametaG_FD_191572 | JGI IMG/M metagenome (GOLD analysis project Ga0256843, IMG submission 191572) | Pompeii worm associated microbial communities from hydrothermal vent at the East Pacific Rise, Pacific Ocean - Alvinella | ecosystem: Host-associated > Annelida > Integument > Unclassified ... | reverse complement strand
GGCCGAAGTGCCCCACGTTGAAGGGCGAATAGCTGGCTCGGCGCAGGCTCTGGATGATCAGGGCGTCCACTTCCGCCTCGATCCCCTGGGCGGCGGCCTCCTTCTGGATGGCCCGGATCACCGCTCCGGCGTCAGCCTCCTCCTCCATCTCTACGAAGATCCCCACGGTGGCCAACTGCTCCAGGAGCTCCTCGATCTTGCTCATCTCCGGGGCTTCGTGGATCCGGAAGATCGCGTCTCCGTCTCCTTCGAAGCGCTTGGCGGCGGCTTTGTTGGCCAGGAGCATACACTCCTCGATGAGGCTGTGGGCGGGGGTGCCGGTCTCGATAGTGGTCTCCTTGAGCTCGTGCTCCGGGTCGATGGCCAGCTTCACTTCGTCGGTACGGAAGTCGAAGCCTTTTTTGAGCCGCTGCTTTCTCAGGCGCACCGTCATCTTCTGCAGGGGCAGGAGCCAGTCGAGGATTTTCTGCTCCGTCTCGTTGAAGTGGGTCCGCTTCCCCTCCAGGATTGCGTCGATCTCGTCGTAGTTGAAGCGGCGCTTGGAGTGGATCACCCCTTCGAAAAACTCCTCCTCCAGGGGCCGGAGAGTTTTGGGGTCCAGGGTGATTTTGGCGACGAAGGCGAGTCGGTCCACATGGGGCTTAAGCGAGCAGATGTTTTCGCTCAGCTCCCTGGGGAGCATCGGGAAGGCCTTGTGGGGCAGGTAGGTGGTAAAGCCCCGGAGCTTCGCCTCCTTGTCGATGGGGCTGAAGTAGGGGACATAGTGGCTGACGTCGGCGATGGCCACATAGAGGATATGGCGCGTCAGATCCAGATAGATGGCGTCGTCGAAGTCTTTGGCGGTGACGGGGTCGATGGTGCAGAAGGGCAGGTGGCGCAGGTCGACGCGCCCCTCCAGTTCCCGGGGAAGGACCTGCGAGGGAATCTTCAGCGCCTGCAGGGTGCAATCTTCGGGAAATGTGTCGTCCCGGCGCTCGTAGAGCAGCAGACTGATGCGCTCGTCGACCCGGGGGTCTCCCAGGTGCCCCAGCACCTCGATCACTTTGGAGCTCATGGCGTCGATGAGCAGCACGGTGCCCAGCTTGAAGGCCTTCAGATCCATCCCCGGCATCTCGGCGGCGATGGGCTGGGCGGTCTTGATGTGCAGCACCGCGAAGTTGCCCGCTTCGTCCCGGTGGGTGTAGCCGAGGAGGCGGATCGCTTCGGGGCGGGTGACCAGGACCACCTTGGCCGCCGCCCGGCCCCGGCGGGCGATGATCCGTTTGACCACCACCTCGTCACCGTTTTTGGCGTCGTTCAGATCCCTGGGTTCGATGAGAAGGTCTTTCTCCTCCTTGTGCTCGCCCTCGACGTATCCCTTGCCGTCCTGGCTGATCCAGAGCCGACCGACCCGGTAGAGGGAGCGGAGCTTCAGTACTCCCCGCTCGTCCTTTTCCAGCGCCCCCAGCTTCTCCAGCACCTCATATTTGGGGTAGTCCTCGGGCTCCAGGTCAGAGGGGAGGAAACCGCGAGTCAACTGGATACCGAAAGGACTCATTTGAGACCTTTCGGTATCCGGGAATTTTGGATTTTGGATGTTGGATTTTGGATGTTGGTAGGCGTTGCTTCGCAACGCTTCTTTTTACTCTGTCGCCGGAGGCGACCCTGCGCACTGTGCACTGCGCACTGAATCCTTTTTCCCAATGCCCAATGACCGCAGGCGGAGCCTGCAAATGACCGTGGGCGGAGCCCACAAATGACTGCGCCCATCAGGCGCTTCTCAACTGATATTTGATCTCCTCCAGCCGCTCGATCCGCTCTTCGGTGGTGGGATGGGTGCGGAAGAGGTTGCCCAGTGCGCTGCCGACGCCGGCGAAGGGATTGACGATGAACATATGGGCCGTCGAGGGATCGGCGTCGTGGATCACGGCGCCCCGGCGGGCGTAGTTGTCGAGTTTGGCCAGGGCGCTCTGGAGCCACTCGGGGTGGCCGGTCATGAGCGCAGCGCCTTTGTCCGCTTCGAACTCCCGGCTGCGGCTGATGGTCATCTGGATGACGGTGGCCGCCAGGGGCATGATGATCATCAGGGCGAGGGTGACGATGGGGTTGCGGTCCCGGTCGCCGCCGAAGAGCATCCCGAAGTTGGCCAGCATGCTGATGGCTCCGGCGATGGTGGCGGCGACGGTGCCGATGAGCATATCGTAGTGTTTGATGTGGCTTAGCTCGTGGGCGATGACCCCTTCGATCTCCTCCTCGTCCAGCAGATCCAGCAACCCCTCGGTGACCGCCACGGCGGCGTGTTCGTAGTCGCGCCCGGTGGCGAAGGCGTTGGGGACCGGATCGGGGATGATGTAGAGCTTGGGCATCGGCAGCCCCGCTCGCTGGGTCAGGCGCCGGACGATGGCGTAAAGCCCCGGGGCGCTCCGCTCGTCCACCGGCACCGCGTCGTAGTGGGCCAGCACCTGCTTGTCGCTGTAGTAGTAGGCGTAGAAGTTCATCCCGGCGGCGATGAGGAAGGCGATGATCATCCCGCTCTGTCCGCCGATGAGCCCGCCGAACCAGATAAAAAGCAGGGTCAGGCCGGTCATCAGAAAATAGGTTTTGAATTTTTCCATATTCTCTTCTCCTTATTTTTCACATCTTTTGTCATAAATTTGGACTTCATTATAATATATTCCCCGTTTACCCAATGCAAACCCGGTTGCAACGATTCACTCCTCTCTTACCGATTCTTCGATATAATCCCCCCAAATTCACGATGCAAGGACACTACATGGCACTCAACGTATACTACGACAAAGACTGCGACATCAATCTCATCAAGAGCAAAACCGTCGCCATGATCGGCTTCGGCAGCCAGGGCCACGCCCACGCCGAAAACCTCCGCGACAGCGGCGTGACCGTCGTTGTCGGCCTCAAGCCCGGCGGCAACAGCTGGAAAAAAGCCGAAGCCAAGGGCTTCGAGGTTCTCCCCGTCGGTGAGGCGACCGCCAAGGCCGATGTCGTTATGATCCTCCTGCCCGACGAGACTCAGGCGGAGGTCTACAAAAACGAGATCGAGCCCAATCTCAAGAGCGGCGCCACCATCGCCTTCGGTCACGGCTTCAACATCCACTACGGCCGGATCAAGCCCGCCGCCGACATCAACGTTATGATGGTCGCCCCCAAGGCCCCCGGCCACACCGTACGCAGCGAGTTTGTCAAAGGCGGAGGAATCCCCGACCTGATCGCTGTCGCCCAGGATCCCAGTGGCAGCACCAAAGAGCTGGCCCTCTCCTACGCCTCCGCCATCGGCGGCGGCCGCACCGGGATCATCGAGACTACCTTCAAAGATGAGACCGAGACCGACCTCTTCGGCGAGCAGGCGGTCCTCTGTGGCGGCGTCACCGCCCTGGTGCAGGCGGGCTTCGAGACCCTGACCGAAGCGGGCTATCCCGAAGAGATGGCCTACTTCGAGTGTCTGCACGAGCTCAAGCTCATCGTCGATCTGATGTTCGAGGGCGGCATCGCCGATATGCGCTACTCCATCTCCAACACCGCCGAGTACGGCGATATGGTCAGCGGCCCCCGGGTCATCAACGAGGAGTCCCGCAAAGCCATGAAGCAGATCCTCAAAGAGATCCAGAACGGCCAGTTCGCCAAAGACTTCATCCTCGAAGGCCAGGCCGGCTATCCCCGGATGACCGCCGAGCGCAACAATATGAAAAACCACCCCATCGAAGTCACCGGCCGCCGTCTGCGGGAGATGATGCCGTGGATTCAGGCGAACAAGATCGTCAACCAGGAGGAAAACTGATTTTTCGTCCCGGTTCACCGCATCTTTGGATGATTGGCTCAGTCAGCTACTATTTGTAGCCTCCTTCGCCAAAACATCCAAACCTACGGCAAACCGAAACGAAATTTTCACTTTTCCCGATAGGTTTTACGATATGCACCCGTCTTTCCGGGATGGGTGCAGTCACTTACTACCCGTAAGCTCCTTTACCCAAACCCGAAAGTCCGGGCATGTCTCGTTAATTTCCAGGTGTAGCTTCCTTTGCCGAAACATCCGAATCTGCGGCAAATCGAAACGAAATGATCACTCTCCCGATTGGTTGCACGAGCTCTCCCCGCCGTTGCGGGATGGGGACAAAGCATTTACTCCCCGTAAGCCCGGAAGAGTGGAACTTTTTTCCCGCGATGGGAGCAGGATCGGCCGCTGTACGCCTTCTTTCCCCGACAGAGTGTTCTTGAAGAACACTCCAACAGGTCCTGTCATCAAGCATTAAAACCCTTGGCGCTTGGAATTTCTCCGATGCGGCGGAACAACGGTTTGGAATAGAGAGGGGAATCCCCTGGCGCTTTTACCAGTAGAGGACTACTCTTCTGCGTCCCCAACGCAACGCTTTTTTCCGATTGGTTCCCATATAGATATCGATATGTTTGCGCATGCGGTGATGCATTTTGTCCCGAACGGTGTAGATACCGGGAAGTCCGGATATTTTGACTTTGGTACCGTTGGTGATTCCGTATTTCCGAATCAGATCCGGGCTGACGGCGATAATTTTCATACCGGGACGGATTCGATTGTTCCAGGCCGCCAGGAACGGGGTACGGTCTGTCTGGCCTCTATGGGAGGTATAGGCGGTGGCTACGACTCTGAGCTTGTGTTTGAATCGTCGGTTGGAGGTATAGGTGAAGCGCCGCTCTTTTTTCAGAATATTATCGATTCTCTTCTGGCTCAGGGGAAGCATCAGCTTTTGTCCGATACGGAGATGACTCCGGCGTGTGAGATTGTTGAGCTGAAGAATTTCGTTTTTTCCAACCCGGAAGCGTCGGGCGATGGCGATCACGCTGTCGCCTTTTTTTACCCGGTAATGGCCGAAACGCTCCCGCCGAAGAGTTTCACGGATTTTTTCGGGTGGAGTCTTTACTCCCGGATGGATCGTCAATTGTTCTCCGATTTTAAGGAGATGATCTCTTTTGAGATGATTCCATCGTCGGATATCGAAAACCGTGGTCCGATAGCGTCGGGCCAGACCGCTGAAGGTTTCCCCGGCGGCGACGGTATGGCGGATCGGTTTTTCGGAGCCGGTGGCGGAAACAGAAGGTGACGTTTCGTTCGGATTTTTGCCGAGTTCCTGACGGGGGGGCTTCGGAGGCCTGATGCTTCGGTACTCCATCGGCATCAGCATCGTCTCCATATTCCGCTCGCCAAGATACTCGGCCAGAGTCGGGAGTTTCGATGGTTGCTTCCGGTCGCTTTCGGAAGCAATGTTTCCGGGTCGGGTTGTTTTACTTTCCGTGGTTTCGATTGTTTTTTTTGGGAGAGGGTGATTCGGCTTTTTGCGGGAAGAGGTGCGACGCCATTGAAGGATATTCTCTTCATAGTCGATATATTTTTCTACCAGTTTCTGAAAACTGAGACGCTGTTGGTATGGAGAGGGACGGGGGGTGGAGGGGGAAGAGCTCTCCGGCGTGGAACGAACGTGGGAGTTCCGTTTTTGGAGTTTCTGCCGAGTGACTCTGAGAAAACGGACCGAATAGGGGTCACATCTTCTGAGTATCAAAAGATTCTCCCGGTCCTGACAGCTGGTTGTCGGCAGTTTGTCTCCGGCATAAAGAGGTGCACTCACGATCGTTCCCCCCAGGAGGACCAGCTTGAGTCCAGCCTCCGTGATCTGCTTCATAGGAACGATAACATCTCCCGCATAATCTCTTTTTTCTCGACGACTCGGTCATGAATCACCGGTTTATCGAAAAGTTCGGCGATTACCGGAGGGATTTTGACCTCCATTTTCTCACGGATCGCCTCCAGAGCTTCCCGGTCTGATGAAGCTTTGATCCCCAGGGCTCTGGCTACTGTGGGGCTGAATTTGGTCCACTCCGCCGTCGAGTAGATGACCGTAGGCAGTTTCTCTTCCCTCAGGTTTTTCCACGCTTTGAGACAGGTGGCTGTATGGGGATCCATCAGGTATCCTCTTCTTGCATACTCCGCGATCTCCCGCTCTCCCTCTTCATCACTGCTGTAGATGGCATCGAACTCTTCACGGAGTGCTTTGAGCTCTTCCGCGTCAAGCCGGTAGACGTGGTCTTCGCTCAGCTGCCGCATCAACTCCCGGGTGCGTTCCGGACCGAATTTGTCGAAAAGTACCCGCTCCACATTGGAACTGATCAGTATATCCATCGCCGGAGATTCCGTCTGGATCAGGTGACGATCCCTCAGGTCGTACTCCCCTTTGGTAATCAGATCGGTCAGGATGTTGTTGGCGTTGGAAGCGATCAGGATTTTGCGTATCGGCAGACCGGCCTTTTTGGCATAGTAGGCCCCCAGTGCGTTACCGAAATTTCCGCTGGGGACCACCAGATAGATCTCTTCACCCAGCGCGATGACATTTTGGCGTACCAGTTCCAGATAGCTGTGGATATGATAGATGATCTGGAAAATAATCCGGCCAAAGTTGACCGAATTGGCTGCGGAGAGTCGAATTTCCCGTTTTTTCAGCTCTTTCCGAAACGCTTCGGAAGCCAGAAGTTCTTTCAGGGCGTGCTGGGTATCGTCGAAGTTGCCGCGAACTCCCAGGACTTTGAGATTGGGCGCCGTTTCCGTAACCATCTGGAGTCTTTGGACATCGCTGGTTCCTCCGGCCGGGTAGAGACAGGTGACCTTGATGTTTTCCCGGTTTTTGAATGTTTCCAGGGTCGCGGGCCCCGTATCTCCACTGGTGGCGGCCATAATCAGATAGTGTTCCCCCCGATTTTTGGCCAGTGTACTCAGGATGACTCCGAAGGGTTGAAGGGCCATATCTTTGAACGCACGGGTGGGTCCGTGGTAAAGCTCGCTGACGTAGAGGTCGTCTGCGAGTTCGACGACGGGGACAGGGTTGTTGGGGTCGTCGAAGCGGTCATAACGCTCCAGCGCTTCAAGAAGCAGCTCCTCTTCGATGTCAATTTCAAAAGCCTTGAGCAGGGCGTGCGCCAATGTTTTGTAGTCGCTTTGAAGATATTCGGAGAGAAAACCGATGCTCATATCGGGGAGGGATTCGGGGACATAGAGTCCACCAAAACTTGCCCGCGGATTGAGAATGGCATCGGAGAATGAAACTTTGGCGGGGCTTTTCCCGTCGTTTCCTCTCGTTTCGATAAATTGCATAGATTATCACCTGTTTTTAGGCGAATTATAGCGAAAACGGGAACTGTGGGAGGTTGACCTTCAGAGCACGGCTCCGGAAGAGATACTCCGGAGTGTAAAATCCGGCGCGTTCACTCCTCTGTTTGGAGAGATCGGGAGTCCGGAGACTGATGCGTCAAAGCTCAATACAGGTACCGATGCCCATACTTGTCAGAATTTCAAGGAGCAGAGCGTGCTCAATACGTCCGTCGATGATATGGGCTTTTTTGACGCCGCCTCTCAGCGATTCGATACAGGCGTCGACTTTGGGGATCATCCCGCCCCGGATTACCTCTTCCTCTTTCAGTCGCCGGGTCTGTTCGATACTCAGGCGGCTGATGAGTTTCCCGTCGCTTCCGAGAACGCCGGGCGTATCGGTCAGAAAGAGAACCTTCCGGGCCTTCAACGCTACGGCGATTTTGCTGGCAGCGAGATCGGCGTTGATATTGAATCCGGGATGTCCCAGGATCTGACTTCCCGCAATGGGAGCGATGACCGGGACGAAACCATCTTCGAGAATATTGGTGACCACCTCGGTGTTGATGTTTTCGATGACACCGGTAAAACCGAAATTTTCGCTGTCTTTGGGTACCGCTTCCATGAAGTTGGCATCCTTGCCCGAGATCCCGATCGCCCGAGCCCCCTGGGAGTTGAGCAAAGCAACGATCTCTTTGTTGATTTCGCCGCTGAGCACCATCTCGGCGATTCGCATCACTTCCCGGGTCGTGACACGCTGACCGTCGACAAAACGGGTCTCCACTCCCAGATCGTTCAAAAGTCGGGTAATGTTCTTCCCGCCCCCGTGGACGATGACCGGCTTCATGCCCACCGTGTGGAGCAGGACAATATCCTGGGCGAACTTCGCTTTGAGCTCATCACTCTCCTGGGCCGATCCTCCGTACTTGATCACGATGGTTTCGTTGTGAAACTTTTTGATATAGGGCAGTGCCTCGAGCAGGGTCTGAACGATCTCAATTTTGTGTTGCATTCGCAGTCTCCTTCAGATAACGGTCTACGGCGTCCCGGACTCCGTGATCGATCTCTAATTGTAACTTCAGGCGGGAGAGGGGGAGCTGAAACTTTTCCAGCTTGACCGCATCTTTTTCGGTGACAAGAAGGCTTTCGGCCCCATACGCTTTCATCAGGGCGTGCAGTTTCTCTCCGTCAAACCAGGCATGATCGGGAAGGGTGATTCGGCCAAGCAGTTCGGGGGGAAGCCAGGGGTCCAGACGGTCCGGCCGGGCGATGGAAGTCACGAGCAGCATCCGCTCCGTCGGATCGCTCAGCCTCACGCGACGCCGATACTCCCGTCCCTCTCTGAGTTGCAGATCGGCGACCGAAGCCGTGGCGGGAAACTCCCGGAACGGGCCGGCGGGCAGTACCCGACGGTTGGGGATCCCTTCGGGTTCCAGAAGGATCTCGAACTTTTCGATCTCCACCCGGTTGAAGCCGTCGTCAAGGATGATGATGCCGGCGCCGCGTTCGAGTGCTTTTTCGATTCCCTGGTGCCGGTCTTCCGATACGATCACTCCGGCCCCGGGCAAGGCCCGGGCCATCTCCATCGCTTCGTCACCGCTCGCTTCCACGTCGCAGAGAATTCTGCCGGGATGACTCACTTCCACCAGGCCCCGACTGCGGCGCCCGTAGCCCCGGGAGACGATCCAGACCCCTTGATCTTGATAATGGGAAGCCAGCGCAATGGTAAATGGGGTTTTGCCGCTGCCGCCTACCACCAGATTACCCACACTGAGGATCGGAACCGGATAGCGGCGCCGTTTTGCCAGGCGCCGTCGCAGCCACATTCCGCCTCCATAGAGCCAGGAGAGTGGGCTCAAGAGGAGGGAAACGGCCCGTTCGGTCGGACCCGGATCGTAAAACATCCGTTCGACAAAGGAGATGAGTCCCTTTGTTCCGTCCTCCGCCTCTTTCACGTTCAACACCGAAAATCAGATATGCTTCCCATCGATCTCCCGCACCGCTTCACAGACCCGCAGGACCTCCGCGTCACTCATATCGGGACGGTTGGGCAGAGACATCGCCCGCTGATAGGCTCCCATCGCCCAGGGAAAATCAAAGAGTTTGAGCTCGTATTTGTTTTTGTAATAGCGGGTCGTATGCAGCGGCACATAGTGCAGCGCCACCTCGATTCCCCGTTCGGCCAGCGCCCGGGCAAAGGCATCCCTGTTCTTGTCGATCTCCACAATGTAATAGAAGTAACTGTGATCCTCATGGCGCAGAGGAAGACGGAGATGATTCAGGCCTTCCAGCTCCCGAAAATAGATCTCCGCGATCTCCATCCGCCGTTTTTTCTCCTCTTCCCGCCGGGCAAAGAGCACTTCGGCATAAAGCGCCGCAAAATCGTTTAGACGGAACTGGCAGCCGATATCTTTGACATCGTAGAGGTACTCCACCGTTTTACTGCCGGGGATCCGGGCATGGTTGCGCAGCAGCTCTCCCCGCTCATGGCAGTCGGTATTGGCGCTCAGGAGCAGACCCGCGTCGAAGCGGTTGTCGAATTTGTTCCCTACGGAGAGGACGCTCATCAGAGTTCCCTCCAGATTGCCGACCGCTCTTCCCCGGTAGGTGGCCGCCGGAGCGTCGGTGGCCTCTTCGATGACCTCCACGTCATACTTTTCCGCCAGCTCGTGGATTCGACCCATATCCGCCGGAAGTCCCGCCATGTGGTTGACAATCACCGCCCGCAGCTTTTTGCTCCGGTTGGCTTTCAGGGCCTCTTCCAGTTTGGCGGGGTCGATGTTGTAACTGAACGGATCGCAATCCACAAAGATCGGCTCCGCGTCAAAGTGGCGTACCGATTCGGGTACATCCAGATAGGCGTTGACCGAGCAGATCACCTTGTCTCCCCGTTTGAGATCCAGGGCGCACATCGCCAGATGCAAAGCCGTACTGGAACTGGAGGTACTCAAGGCACAGGGGGCGCCTGTCGCTTCCTTCGCCATCGCTTCCAGTGACTCCGCCGGGCGTTTCATCCCCGTTTCTCCCGCCTCTTTGATCTTTTCGATCAATGCTTCGGGAAGTACTCCATTCTCATAAAACGCTATTGTTTCCGCCGTCATTCCACTATCCTTCAAACCGAGACGCTCTTTGAGCGTCCATCTTGCTTTTAATGTACGATTCTAACGCAAGTCGTGTTTCGGAACCGTTAACACTCTGCTCACTCTTCACAATTTGCGGCCCCGAGTTCCCGTAACTCTCCACAGCTGAAGCCCGCGGCTTTTCGTCCTTCCACATTGAGATTGGGGCGTCGTTTCTTTTTCAGATCGTAGCGCTCCAGAATATGTGTGAAGGTCGATTCGGGTGCCAGGCCCCTCTGCGCACAGCACCAACGGAACCAGTAGTCTCCTTTGCGCACATGATCGATCTCCTCGGCATAGATGATCTCCAGTGCCGCCAGAAGCTTTCCGACTTTCGGATTCTCCGCATGGGGGCGAAGCTTCTTCATGATCTGGGGATTGACATCCAGCCCTGTCGCTTCGTAATGGCGGGGGATCACCGCCATCCGTTCCAGCACGTCTCCCGCCGTATGAAGCGAGGCGTCGAAGAGTCCCCGGTGGACGGGAAAGTCGCCGTAGCGGTGTCCCAGCTCCTCCAGAATCGTGTGCAGCATCCGGTAGTGACGGATCTCATCGTCGGCGACGACCAGCCAGTCCCTTTTGTAGGCCATCGGCATCTCCGGAAAGCGGTAGACCGCATCCAGAGCCAGATCAATGGCACTGTACTCGATGTGGGTGATGGCGTGGACCATCAGGGCCAGTCCCTCCCGACTGGCGAAGTTGCGTCGTTTGGGCAGCGCCTTCGGATCCACGATTCGGCAGATCCCGGCGTAGGAGGGGTCGCGGAAACGCTCCGGGACAAACCCCTTCGGCTCCTCCGGCTTCTCTGTGTTACAATAGCGCAGCAACTGCGCGACGCCTTCGGCCTTCTCGTCGATGTCCGGGCTGCGAAGCAGCCGGTGAAGTGTTGCATAGAAATCCATAGGGAGATTATAGCCGATGCAGATCCTGTCCCGCCCCATGGGGCCCTATCAGACCAACTGTTACCTGGTGACCGTCGACGGCAAGACGCTGATCATCGACCCCGGCGTCGGAGCGACGGAGTGGGTGATGCGGCATGCCGAAGATCCGGTAGCGATCCTCAACACCCACGGCCATTTCGATCACGTCTGGTCCAACGCCGAACTCAAAGAAGCGCTGAAGCTTCCGATCCTCTGCCCGGAACAGGACGCCTTCATGCTTGCCGCCGACCCCCTGGGCCAGGGGATGCCCCCCAGTACGCCCGATCGGCTCATCCACGGCGATGAAGCTCTGGAGCTGGAGGGGATTCCCGTGCGCTTTCGCCATTTTCCCGGGCATACTCCCGGCTGTTCGGTCATTGAAATCGGCGAGGTCTGGTTCAGCGGCGACTTTCTCTTCCGGGACTCCATCGGCCGATGGGATTTTCCCTACTCCAGCGCCGAAGCGATGGCCCAAAGCCTGGAGAAGGTGCTGAAAATCCCCGG
>Ga0256843_1003128_pt1 | contig 11650 bp, 10 predicted proteins | sample AlvinellametaG_FD_191572 | JGI IMG/M metagenome (GOLD analysis project Ga0256843, IMG submission 191572) | Pompeii worm associated microbial communities from hydrothermal vent at the East Pacific Rise, Pacific Ocean - Alvinella | ecosystem: Host-associated > Annelida > Integument > Unclassified ... | reverse complement strand
ATGTGGCTTCTAAAAGCACTTCCTCTTTTAATTTGACCATTTTTCTTAACTTTGAATCTTTTTAAAGCTCCACTATTAGATTTCATCTTTGGCATAGTTTGAATCTCCTTTCTAAAATTTGTAAAATCAGATTTTACAATATGAACGCGAATAATACTTAAAATTAACTTTATTTTAGGTTAAGTTAATGTAAACTAGAAATTATTTTTTACAAAAGGTATATAAAATGAAACTATTTTTTTTAATATTTATTTTTGCACTTACACTAAATGCAAACAACTTTTATTCTATAGGTGTTGGAAATAACACTTTTGATTACATAGATAAAACTACAACTAACTACAAAACAAAAACAAATAAAGAGCTAATGTTTGAGTATGGATATGATAATATGCAAACTTATAGATTATATTTTGATGGACAACTAAGTAGTGAAAATCAAAGCATTGGTGCTATGGCAGAATATGCTCAAAGATTAAGATTTTTACCATCTTGGATTAAACAAGCAGTTGGTTTACCTACAATATCATTTGGTATAGGTTATGGCTATAATAGTACTGAAATTCAAAATGACACTATAAACTCTACATCATTTAATATGAACTATGGATTAATGTTTGAACTTGATAGATATATTTTAAAAATTGGAAATAAAATAAAAGATTATCAATCAACTACGGTTAATAGTCATGATTATGATTTAAGTAGTGATGTTAAATATATTATGATTCAGATAAATTATTAGATTTTATAAATATTACTTCAAACTCTAAATATAATTTATCATAATTTTTATATAAGTTTTTAGCATCTTTGTATGAAAGTTTAACATCACCTTGAACACCAGATTTTTTGATATATGAAAATAACTCTTTTTTTGTATCAAAATTTATTTGGTAATTAAATACTTCATAAGTACTATTGTATTTATCAAAAGTATTTTTAATCTCTTTTTGACTTAATATAGCAGCTTTTTGATTTGTAATTTTATATATACTTTTAAATGTATTATCTGTAAAAAGTACACAATCAATTTTATTTGTTACTTCAAAAAGTCTTTTTACAAGTTTATCTATATCTCTACTCCATTGCATTGCAGAAGAAGATATTACTAAATCATAATTGTCATTTTTTATTTCAGTATAAAATTCATCACTATCAAAATCAAAACATTTAACTTCTAAATTTTTTGCTTTTGGATGGATATTGCACATATTTTGTGAAAAATCTATAGCTTTATATTTATTTATTGGCCATTTTATTTCTCTAAAGATTTGTCCACTTCCACAACCTAGTTCTAATATATTTTTAGGATTATCTTTTATCTCTCTAACTAGGGCTTTTGATACTATTCTTTGAATAATATTATAATTGTCATACTCGTTTGCATGTGTACTGAAGTGTTTGTCTATTGTCATAATTTAATTTTATCTTTATATTAGTAAAAATTGGATAAAATGGCAAATATTTAGAGATTAAGGGAAACAATGGCATCAACATTATTAATAGTACAATTTGTACTTGCAGTTATAATTATCATTGCAGTATTACTACAAAAGACTTCAGGAATGGGTCTTGGTGGATATTCAGGAAGCAATGAATCAATGTTTGGAGCAAAAGGTCCAGGTGGATTTTTAGTAAAATTCACATTTATTATGGGTTTAGTTTTTGTAATAAATACTATTGCACTAGGTTATTTATATAACCAAGATACTCAAACAAGTGTTGTTGATACTATTTCAACACCTGTACCTACAGTACCTGCACAAAATGCAGCTCCAACAATACCTGCAACACCAACAAAATAATATAAAATAAGCTATTTAGCTTATTTTATTACTTTTTCAAATTACTTATAAAAACATAATTTAATTTTGATAATTTACCCAAAAAATGGTATATTATCAAAACTAAAAATATAACTGCTAAATTAAAAACAAAAGGACAAAAATGTTAAACGAAATATATAGTGAAACAAAAGAATCTATGGATAAAGCTTTAGAAGCTTTAAAAAGACATTATCAAACACTTAGAACAGGTAAAGTTCAAACATCAATTTTAGATGGAATTACTATTGACTATTATGGAACACAAACAGCACTTTCACAAGTTGCAAATATTTTAGCTCCAGATGCTACTACTATTACTATTGCTCCATGGGAAAAACACTTAGTTGGTGATATTGAAAGTGCAATAGCAGCAGCTAATATTGGAGTAAACCCAAATAATAACGGTGAAGCTGTTCAATTATTTTTTCCACCAATGACAGTAGATCAAAGAAAAGAATCTGCAAAAGGTGCAAAAACTATGACTGATGATGCTAAAGTTGCTATTAGAAATATTAGAAAATCTGCAAATGACAAAGTTAAAAAACTTGAAAAAGATAAAGAGATAACAGCAGATGAAAGTAAAGCAGCACAAGCTGAAGTTCAAAAAATCACAGATACTTATGTAGCAAAAGCTGATGAAATTTTCAAAGCTAAAGAAGCTGAAATTTTAAAGGTTTAATTATGAATGTTGAACAAATATATAAAGATTCATCTGCATTATTAGAGGGGCATTTTTTATTAAGTAGTGGTAACCACTCAAAATATTATTTACAAAGTGCAAAAGTACTAGAAGATCCTAAAACAGCTAAAAAATTAGCTGAAGCTTTAGCTCTTCAAATTAAACAATCTGGAATTAAAGTAGATGCTATTTGTTCACCTGCACTTGGTGGTCTTATTGCTGGATTTGCACTTGCAACTGCACTTGATGTTAGATTTATATTTGCAGAAAGAGTTGATAAACAAATGACAATAAGAAGAGGCTTCGAAGTAAAAGAAGGTGAAAATTATATTATTTGTGAAGATATTATTACAACTGCTGGATCTGCACTTGAAGCTGCAGGGCAAGTTGAAGCTGCTGGTGGAAATGTAGTAGCATTTGCAGCATTAGCAAATAGAGGTTTTTGTACAAGAGTTGGAAATGATGCACCACAAAAAGAAAACTGTAAACTTCCAGAAGGTACAAAACTTTTTGCATTAGATGATTTTACATTTGAAATGTATGCTCCAGAAGACTGTCCACTTTGTAAAGAGGGAAAATCTCAAGCAATTAAACCAGGTTCAAGAGGTAACTAAATGTCAAGATGGCGTGATGTAAAAAAAGGTAAAGTAAAAGAGCAAAATAAAACTAAAAAATCTAGTGGAAATAAACAAAATAATCTTATATTAAAAAATGCATCTTTAATGCTTAGATTTAAAGCTTTTTTAACTGATACTTTTATGCTTACAATGCCATTGATGTATATTGTTACTTATATTGTTATGGGAAGTTTACAAGACTTCTCATCTGCTAAAATATTAGGCTGGTTTTATATACTAATGCCACATTTTATAATTGTTGTTTCATTATGGCATTTTAAACGACAAACTCCAGGAATGAAAGCATATGATTTATATCTAGTAGATAGTACAACAGGTTTAAAACCTAGTCTAGCTTCTGTAATTAACAGATATATATTTACTACACTTTCTATGCCACTTATATTTCCTATACTTCTTCCATATTTAAATAAATCAAGAAGATCATTACAAGATTTCGTATCTGGTACTATTTTACAAGAGATTCAAAACACTAACCTAGAACAAAAATAAATGCTTTTTTTTAAATTAAGTGCTTTTTATTTTTTTTATTTTGCTGCTGTTGGTGTATATATAATATTTTTACCAAAAGTATTAAATGACATAGGATATAGTGCAAAAGATATAGGATATGTTTTAGCACTTGCTCCACTTATGAGATTTCTAACTCCTTTTTTATTTTTAAAATATATAAATCTAAATGAAACAATATTTAAACTCACTTTATTAGGTGCTATAATCTCTTCTGCTTATTTTTACCTTAGTATTGATAGTTTTTACTTATTTATGTTTAACAATGCCTTATTGGGTATTTGCTTAAGTGTATTACTACCATATATAGAAGTTATTGCTATAAATAATCTAGGAAAAGAAAAATATGGAAAATCAAGACTTTTTGGCTCAATAGGATTTATGGTAATAGGTTTGATTTTAGCAAAGTTTCTAAGTGATCCTTATAGAGCTTTAGATTTTTATTTAGCTACTACTATATTTACAGCAATATTTTCATATACTCTTATCAAGCATGATGTAGAACATAAAGCTTGTAAAGATGATGAGAGTTTTTCTTTAGTAAAATACTGGCCTTTTTGGTTAAGTTTATTTTTAATGCAAGTTAGTTTTGGTAGTTTTTATAACTTTTTTACAATATATGAAACAGCACATGGTATATCACTAGAAACTACTAGTTATTTATGGTCATTTGGTGTTATTTGTGAAATTGCAATGCTTTATTTTCAAGCACCTATTTTAAAATATAATCTTATTAAAATAATAAAATTCTCTATTTTAATCACTGCTTTTAGATGGTTATTATTATACTTATATCCTGATAATTTATATATTTCATACTTTACACAGTCTATTCATGCTTTCTCTTTTGGACTTTATCATAGTGCTGTTATTATATATTTATATAAAATATACTCAAATAAAAAACTAGCTCAACAGTTTATGCTAGGTGTGGCTTATGGATTAGGTGGATTTATAGGTTCACTAATAGCAGGATATACTTATGGTGAATATTTATTTTTATATTCTGCTATTATTTCTATATTTGCTTTTATATCTTTATATTCTTATTGACAAGGTGTAACTTCTTTTACTTTTACTATAAAATCTTTTGCTTCACAGCCAATATTTTTTTCTACTTTTGATATATCTCCAAAACAACCACCCATATTACTTACCATATTTTTTAATACTCCTTCATAAGTATTATATGAATTACTAGGACAAGAAACTCTATAATGTACATCAATACACGATACAGGCTTAGGACTTATATTTGGAATTTGACCTCCTACATAGTTTGAACCATAACATCTTCTTCCAGCTAAATTTATACCATTTTCTAATTGTTTTAAATATCTTTGTTTTGCTAATCTTTTATCTTCTTTATCTTGAGCTATTTTTTGTTGTCTTTTTAATTCTTCTAGTCTTCTTTTATTTTCTAGTGCAAGTTTCTGTTTTTGTTTTTCTAGTATTAATAATCTTTGCTGAGCTAACCTTTGATTTCTATCATATTGTTTTTTTAATTGAGTTTGCTTATATGTTATTTGTCTATTTTTTTGTTCTTTTATTATTCTTTGGTTTTCATTATATTGTCTCAATCTTGCATAGTTAGCTTTTTTTTGTTCTAAACTAGCTCTTTTTTGTGCAATAATTTCATCAGTTGCAACTTTTAGGCTTTTTACAAACTGATCTCCCCAACTTGAAGAAGATTTATTTCTATAATTATCATTATAACTATTTTGTTGTTCTAATATTCGTCTTTGTTCTTCTAATCTTTTTTGTTCTTTTTTAAGCCTTTCTTGCTCTTTTTTCATTTGATTTTTTAATCTTTTAAGTTCTTGTCTTTTTAAATAAATAGAGTCTATTCTTATATTGTTTTCATATTCACAAGCCTCTTCTATTCCTTGATTGTAACAAATACCTTTTCCATATTTTTTTCCATTTTTAAAGTTACCTTTATAAACTGGCTTATTGTTTACATAATATTCTGCATAACCATCTAATCTACCATTAAATAATGATCCTATATATTTTTCATTTTGATTAATATATGTACCTTTTATAAATAATCCATTTTTAAATTCTCCAGAAAAAGACATTGTACCATCTAAAGATATTGCTTTTCCAAATCCATCTGCTTAATGATTTGAATTACATTGATCACCTAGATATATCCACTTATTATATGTTGTACATTTTTGATTTTTATAATCTTTTTCTCTTTCTTTTTGTTCTAATTCTTTTTGATACTTTTTTGTATATAATAAAACTAAAGTTTCTGGTTTTTTAAAATCACCTTGATATATATGTTTCCCATCAGAAAATACTAATTTACCATATCCTGTTGCATTATAATACTTATCAACATAACCATAAAATTTTGAATGTTCTGGAACTAAAACTTTTTTTCCATTATAATAAAAATGTTTTTTAGTTAAATATTCTAATTCAACTTTATTTGGCATATCTATTGAATAAGGTATTTTACCTTTAAATTTCCCTCTTATAATTTTATCTTTAAATATTGCTGTAGATTCTTTTGTTGTACTTATATTCCAACCATGCCAATATGCTTTATATATTGTTCCATATTTATTTACAAATGTACCTTTACCTGAAGCTTTTCCATAAGAGAAGTAACCTTTAAAATAAGCATAACCATTTTTATGACTTTTAGGCCAAATCATAGTTCCTTGACCTTCTTGTTTACCTCTATACCAGTTTCCTTTATATGTAACATCACCAGGCCAAATAAAAACCCCATACCCATCTCTTCTACCATTATGATAATTACCTTTATATACATAGCCCTTGTATTTTCCAGTATAATGAACTTCGTGAAAGCCATTTTTAGCACAAGATGTAAATGTTACAATAACTACTACTAATATTAAACTTAATTTTATAATACTTTTTATCATAATAAATCCTTATAATATATTGTACTATTAACTAAATATAAAATTAATAAAATAAATATATAATTTAATACTTACTTTCTAAACTACAACTAATAGCTTTTGTTATTAATTTACTAGCTACTATTTCATTTTCATTTATAAAGTTTTTTACACCCAAATCAAGTAAATCATCTATTTGTGCTTTGTGAGATATTTTTATCACTATTTTAATATTTTTATCAATACTTTTTATTGCTTCTACTATTAGTCTTACTTTTTCATCATTATTAATTGCAATTATAACAGCACTAGCATTTTTAACATACAAAGAATTTAACATTGTTTTTGATGATGCATTTCCAAAAAATACAGTATGTCCAGCTTCAAAACCTTCATTTACATGATCTCTATCATGTTCAACTGCCATATATGGAATATCTTCTTCTATAAGTTTTTTTACTACTTTTTGTCCAAGTGTTGAGTATCCACATACTACAATATGATTTTTTATCTCTGCTGTTACTATTGGTTCATCTAGTAATTCACTTTTATTTACAAAGAAATAATCAGTAAAACTTCTTACATATTTTATTGCTATAGAAGTAAACAATAAAGATAATATTACAACACTAAGCATAGTTTGATGTAAAGTTGAATCTATAAGTGAGTTTGCACTTGCAAGTGCAAATACAGCAAATGAAAATTCTCCAACTTGAGCTAAAGCTAGAGCTGTTTTAAATGCTCTTTTTTTCAATGTAAATAGACTAATTAAAGCAAATATTAGTAATGCTTTTAAAAATAATATTGAAACTGCTAAAAATATAATAGTAAATATATTGTTAAACACAAATTCTAAATTTACTTGAATACCAACTGTAATAAAAAACAATCCTAATAATATATCTCTAAAGGGTACAAGATCTGCTTCTATTTGGTATTTGTACTTAGTTTCTGCTATTAGCATACCAGCTATAAATGCTCCTAATGAATAAGAAAAACCAAATTGATGTGCTAATAATGCTGAAGATAAAACAATCAAAATAATAGTACTTATAAATAGCTCTTCTGTTTTACTATCTACAACAAAAGCAAGTAGCCATTGAAGTACATATTTTCCAAATATATATAGTGTTACAAGTACTATTAAACCTGATATTAGTGTTTGAGTAACCATATCACTTAAACTAGCATTTTCATTTGTAAATAAAGTAATCATAATAAGAATTGGAATTACTGCTAAATCTTGGAAGATTAGTATTCCTACACTATATCTTCCATAAGGTCTATGAATATCTCCATTTTCATTTAAACTTTTAAGTACTATAGCAGTTGAAGAAAGGGAAAGTGCTGCACCAATTATAATAGAAGTTTTTACATCAATTCCAAAAAAGTGATTAGATATAAATCCAAAAAACATTGAAGTAAAAATAACTTGTAAAGTACCATATATAAATACTTCTTTTTTCATTTGCTTTAAGTGCATCAATGAAAATTCAAGTCCAATTGTAAACATCAAAAATACTATTCCAAATTCTGATATATGTTCAAGTTCTTCTTTTGTGATTTCTGAAAATGAGAAAAAGTAAGATAAAATAATCCCAGTAAATATATATCCAACAATTGTAGATATATTAAGTTTTTTTAAAAATAAGTTTAAAATAAGTGCTATTACAAGAGTAATAACTATAATACTTAATAAATCCATTTGTTTAATATCCTAAATAATTTTAGCCTATTATATCATAGTTATTAAAGATGCTATTATTTATAATTAATATCGTCTTTTCCAATAAACTCTTTTTCATTTGCATTATTTATAATTTTAAGAGATATCTCTTGTGTTTGATGAGCAATATCTTGAGTTTTATTAGAAATATCTGCATTTTTTTGAGCTTGTTCTTTTAGAGATATAACTGTTTTATTTATATCTTCTATTGAAGTTTGTTGATTTTTACTTTGAATTTCAACATCTGATATAATATCTAAAGTAGTAGATATTGATTCATTTAGATTGTTGTATCCTTTTATCATCTCATCAGCAATATTTTTTCCATTATCTGCTTTTTCTCTTGCATTTTCTACTAGTTTTTTAATATCATTTGCTGCATCTGCAGATCTACTTGCTAGGTTTCGTACCTCTTGAGCTACTACTGCAAATCCTTTTCCTGCTTCACCTGCTGTTGCTGCTTCTACTGCTGCATTTAAAGATAAAATATTTGTTTGGAATGATATTTGGTCAATAACACTTATTGCATCAGATATTGCTGTTACTTCTATATTTATCTTATCCATAGCATTTGTAGTACTATTTGCAAGATTTTGTCCTTTTGAAACATAACTTTTTACTTCATGTCCATAGGTATTCATTTTTATAATATTTTGAGTATTATCAACTATTGTTGATGTTATTTCATCTAATGAACTAGCTGTTCCTTCAAGTGAATTTGCTGTATCATTTGAAACTTTTGTTAAGTGTTTAACATTATTTACTAACAATGTAGTTCTATCTTCTAATGTTAATCCATTATGTTTATTTTCAACAAGCATTTCATTTATAATATCAGCCAAAGAATTTAAACCTTTTGATACTTCACCATTATCATCTTTTATTCTATGAGTAAAGTCTAATGATTGGTATTTATTTAGTGCAAAAAGTATTTTATTTGTATCAGCACTTATTTTTGTAGATACTACTTCTAAAAGCTCATTAAATACAGTTTTAAGTTCATCTAAGGCTTCATTTGATGTTGATACATTTACTTTATTATTCATAATACCAGTTTTTGCTATTTCAACTGCATTTTTAACTGATTCTATTACTTTTTGATCTTCTTCCATTGATGATTTTATTTTTATAATATTTTGATTTACTATTTTAGACATAGTACCAATTTCATCTTCGCTACTATCATCTAGCATATTAACTGTTGGTGATTTTTTCTCTAAATATTTAAAAAAGCCAATAATTCCATCTTGAAATTTAGAGATTGAAGATACTATTATTCTAATAATAATAATCCCAATAACAATAGCTAATATAATAGATACAATATTAAATATAATACTATTTAATCTTGAAGATGATATTTCATCATTTACAGATAATAAATCTTCACTAACTTCATCAATTTTTTTATTAAACTTTTTACTTGTATTATTTGTTAGTAATACAACAGCTTTATTTAAATCTTTTTCTACTGGTTTTACATCTTCATTTAGTACTTCTATTCCATACTGTGCTTTTTCATCAAATTCTTCTTGTAAAGATTCTAAAATTAAGAAAAATGCTATTAATCTTTTTTTTAGTTTTTTTGCTGTTTTTTGAATATCTTTTTTCTTATATTTTACAGAATATTTTAGTATTTGCTCTGCTAAATTATTTGTTTTATTTTTTGATTGAATATATAATTTATTATCTAATATATTTTCTTGTTTCAATAGTGTTTCAATAGCTATAGATTTTGTTTTTGATACTTGATATTTTAGCTTTGAAGCTAGATTATTTAATTTAAATGTTTCTTCTTTTAATACTTTTGCATTTGTTGCAACTGCATTTGTGTGTTCTGAAATATTATTTATTGAAACATATGCACTTACTCCAATAATTATATTAAATATTATTGATGAATATAGTATTAAACTTATTTTTTTTGCTATTGATAGATTTTTCAAAAATCAACTCCTTGGATTAATAAAAATATATAAAATATAAGTAATTTATCTCTTATGTATTTTTATTAATAATAGGAAGAATCCTATTATTAATTATTAAAATAATACATTAAATGTTAAGTAAGTATTTGTTTTTTCTTTAATTGCATTTGTTGTACTTGTAATTTTTCTTGCTTCACCAATCCAACTAGCACTTCCTGTATAATCATAATCTATATCAACATATCCAAATCTAACATTTGCATATTTATTGATTTTCTTGCTAACATAAATCTCTGTTGCTGTTCCTCTTGTTGCTAATTTATTAATAGAATCATTTGGAGCTAAAGTATAACTAAACCAATTTTGGCTTCCTTTATTGTATTCTGCTCCTACTGACCAAATTTTATTCATATTGTATCTTGTACCAAGCCATATTGCATGACCAGTTTTTTCTTCTGTATCACCAGCTGTTGAAGTAAGTAATCCTTCTGTAGCTGTCATTCCCATCGTACTTAAATCAACAGTTTGTCCATTTGGTTTTGCAACTGAATATGAATAATGTGCAAAGAAATCAAATCCTTTAACATTTTGAATTTCAAACATAGCACCAGAAATATCTAAATCACCAACATTTTTATCTAAACTTCTACCTTGATTATCAGCTAAAATAGGATTAGCCATTAAATCTTTTGATTTTACTGTATATATTTGAATTAGATGTTCTTGTGAAATTTTATCACATGTTTTATCTATGAAAAATCCAAGAACTGTAGTGTCTTTCATATTAGAATTATATGTAGAACCATTATTTGGAGTACCATAAGCTACTCTAAATGATGTAGTTCCAGGTACTGCTTTACTTAAATTTGCTGTAAATACAATACCATCTGCTGCACCATCAAAAGCTAGTGCATCATAAGTACCTTTTCTTGCTGTACCTTCTTTGATTTGGTAAGATGGTCCATCACTTGATGCTTGTCTTCCTATTGTAAGATACATAGGATAATCACTATTTTCATTTAAAGACCAGTCTAAATAAGCTCTTTCTACAAATAAAACACTATTATTATCTGGTGTTCTACCTTGCCTAGAGTCCATACTAGCCATTGCAGCTCTATCTGTATTTGAATCACCCCAGTTTTTATATGAAGATAATCTTCCTGAAAATTTTAAGTTATCAGCAATTTTAGATTTCATATTTATATTTAACTTTGTTCTATATACAATATCTTCATATTTAGGAGATGAACCATCTGCATAAGTAGTATCAAAGTTATTTGCTTCTACTCTCATACCAAGACCAAGTTTTATTTTATCTACAAGAATTTTTGTTTCTGCTTTTTCTAAAGTTTCTTCAACTTCTTCTATATAAGCTTGTAAATCATTTACTTGAGCTTTTAATAATTTAATATCATCTGCATTATTTGCATAAACTTGAGTTGATAAAACACTCGCTGT
>Ga0256843_1003127_pt1 | contig 11653 bp, 12 predicted proteins | sample AlvinellametaG_FD_191572 | JGI IMG/M metagenome (GOLD analysis project Ga0256843, IMG submission 191572) | Pompeii worm associated microbial communities from hydrothermal vent at the East Pacific Rise, Pacific Ocean - Alvinella | ecosystem: Host-associated > Annelida > Integument > Unclassified ... | reverse complement strand
GCATCTTATATAGACGAACTTCCTAAAAAAAAGGATTTTATAGAGTTTGCAAAAAAAATGAACATCGGCAAGTATATTTTTGTTTTGGATAAAATTTACGAAGTTGATGCGTACAGTTTTTATGTTTTAAACAGTTTTGGCTCAAACAGTGATAAATATAAAAAAATATTCTTTACAACTTATCCGGATTTCGATATAAAATCAGAAAATATAATCAAATACTATAAAAAATTTATAAAGGAATAAAATGTTGGATTCAAAACATATAGAGGCACTGAAAAAAATTGTCGGAGATGAAGACGTAAAATCCGACAAGCCGCATTTAAGGGCGTATTCTTATGATGCGACAAAAGAACACTATGAACCTGACGCAGTTGTTTTCCCTGCCGATGAAGAAGAAGTGAGCAAAGTTTTAAAATACTGCAACGATAACAAAATAGCTATTGTCCCAAGAGGGGCAGGAAGCGGATTTACAGGCGGGGCACTTCCCGTAAACGGCGGAATTGTGCTTGCACTTGAAAAATATATGAATAAAATACTTGAAATAGACGAAAAAGATATGGTTGCCGTAGTACAGCCGGGAGTTATCAATGCCGAACTTCAAAAAGCCGTTGAAGCAAAGGGACTTTTTTATCCGCCTGATCCTGCAAGTATGGACTATTCCACAATCGGCGGTAATGTCAGTGAAAACGCCGGAGGTATGAGAGCAGCTAAATACGGACTTACAAAAGATTATGTTATGAGTCTTAAAGCCGTACTTCCAAACGGTGATATCATCAGAGCCGGTAAAAGGACAATTAAAGACGTTGCCGGTTATAACGTAGCGGGTATTTTAATCGCAAGTGAGGGTACACTTGCCGTAATTACCGAAATTACAATGAAACTTCTTCCAAAACCGAAACTAAAAAAAACGTATATGGGTATATTTGAAAATGTAGAACAGGCTATGAATGCTGTATATAAATCGCTTGCAGGCGGTGCGATGCCTGTTGCTATGGAGTTTATGGATGCACTTGTGGTTAAGGCGCTGAGAGAAAAATTAGGCGTAAATCTTCCTGAGTGGGCGGGTGCTTTGCTTGTAGGTGATGTTGACGGTAATGTCGAAGAAGAAATAAACTATCAGCTTGAAATTCTTGAAAAAAGTTTTAAAGAAGAGGGCGCTAAAGAGTTTAGAATAGCTAAAAACGAAGAAGAGGCAAACGAAATATGGTATGCAAGAAGAAACGCGTCACCTTCGATTACAATGTACGGAAGTAAAAAAATCAACGAAGACATTTCGGTTCCGAGAAGCAAACTTCCTGAAGCATTAAACGGAATATATGCTATTGCTGAAAAATACAATGTTTTGGCTCCGTGTTTCGGTCATGCCGGTGACGGAAACATTCACGTAAACGTGATGGTTGACGGAAGCAGGGAAGACGAAGTAAAAAGGGGATATGAAGCTGTTGAGGAGATTTTCAAACTTGTAGTGGAGCTTGGCGGTACTCTTAGCGGCGAGCATGGAATCGGTATAAGTAAGGCTCCGTTTATGAAACTTGCATTTACCGAAGCCGAATTAGATCTTTTCAGAAGAATAAAAAACGCTTTCGATCCAAACGGAATATTAAACCCTGGTAAAATGGGGCTTTGATTATAAAGCAGGAGCATTTAGCTGGTTTTTTCCTGTTTTATGAATAATTAGTGATATACGTACCGACAATAAATTATTAGGAAGATGAGTATGAGGATATGTACATTTAATGTAAACTCTATAAGAAGCAGGCTTGAGATAGTCCAGAACCTGCTTAAAGAACATGATATTGACGTAATGTGTATGCAGGAAATAAAAGTTGAAAACGACAAGTTTCCCAAAATTGATGAAGAATATGAGTGTGTTATTCATGGACAAAAACGTCTAAACGGTGTGGCGACGTGTTCGAGACTTCCTATTGACGATTACAAAAGAGGGTTTGAGGGAGAAAAAGAAGAGGCAAGGTTTGTATATACTCTCATTGACGATATCCATCTTATAAACGTTTATGTTCCTTTAGGAGATAATTATTCGGAAAGATTTGAATATAAAATGTTTTTTTACGAAAAACTTTTTGAGTTTTTGCAAAAGTTCGATCTTGAAAAAGATAATGTGGTTTTATGTGGCGATATGAATGTAGCATACAGCGATCTTGATGTATGGGATCCGGAAATATGGGAAGGTGAAGTTACTTTTTTACCTGAAGAAAAAGCAATGATAAACAGACTGTTAAACATGGGGTTTGTAGATATAATAAGAGAGTTTCATCCTGATGAAAAAGTGTACACTTTTTATGATTACAGAGGTGCTAAAGTCTATAAAAACGAAGGCTTAAGGCTTGATTATTTTCTGCTTAGCAAACCTGCGGCAAAAAGGGTTTCTTCTTTGGAAATCCTAACTTCGGTTAGAAGAAAAAGAAAACCTACCCCTTCGGACCATGTTCCTGTAATTATTGAATTGTGAGGTTGATATGTTTAATGATATAGTGCATTTCTTAGTGGATTTTTGTAATTCGATAGGGTATTTGGGAGTATATTTATATATGCTGCTTGTGGGTACTTTTATACCCGTTCCGAGTGAACTTGTACTGCTTCCTGCAGGGTACCTTGCTGCAACAGGTGAAAAAGATCTTTTGCTGCTTTGGATTTTCGGCTCACTCGGATCGCTGACAGGGGCTCTAATAAACTACTTTCTTGCCAAATATCTTGTAAACAGGGTTTTAAAAAATAAGCCTATAATAGAAAAAGTAAACAAATTCTGGAAAAAACACGGAAAAATTTCAGCATTCCTGGCTCCGTTAACGCCTGGGCTTGGGCAGTATATTTCAATACCCGCTGGGCTTTCACATATGCCTCTTAAATGGTTTATTCCTCTAACCTACAGTGCAAACCTTATATGGGTCGGGTTTATGCTTATGATAGGATATCTCTTCGGTGCCGGGCAGAGCGCTCACAAAGAAGTGGTTTACGGAAGTCTTATACTGTTTGGAGGGGTGATTGTAATTGCAAGTGTGTATGTTTTTATTGATTTGAGAAAAGAGAAAAACAAAAATTAATTACTGATAATAACTTTGTCTTTTCCTGCTTTTTTGGCTTTATATACGGCTTCGTCAACCCTTTCGATAAAAGAAAACATCCCTTCACCTTCATATGTACCGACACCCATACTGACAGTTACGGGTTTGCCGTTGACGGTGATTTCTTCTTTGATGCTCTGTCTTAACCTCTCGGCAATCTGAAACGCTTCATATAGCTCTGTTTCAGGCAGGATTATCACAATCTCCTCACCACCGTATCTGAAAGCAAGATCGGTGTTTCTCAGTTTTCTCATAATATGTTTCGAAAGGTTGATCAGTACTTCATCACCTTTTTGATGTCCGTAAGTATCGTTAATCTGTTTAAAATTGTCAATGTCAAGGAATATTATAGAAAAAGGTCTTTGGTATCGTTCGTAAAGATCTATGAAATAATTGAAGTTTTCTATGAAATGTCTTCTGTTATAAAGTTTTGTAAGAGGGTCTATTATTTTTTCTCTTTCAAGTCCTTTTTTAATCATAAAATAGACAAAGAAAATTATTATAAGAATAATCCCGGCGGTGGTGAGTGTGATGTATGAAACCTTTTTCAACAGCTGGTTGTTTTTATATTCGGATATTCTCTCAGCATAATTTGTAAGTTCGTCCGCATACCTCCAGCATACTTCGCTTAAATTTAATATCTCGTCTTTTGTCTGGATTATTTTCAGTTTGTCCCATGTTTTTTTTACTCTGTTGTACATTGAGTTGAATATCAGTGTCTGTTCTTCAGAAAGGTGGGATCTTTTCATAAGTTGCGAGATGATATTGAAATCGTTTTCAATCTGTTCTTTAATAGGGTCGCAGTATTTGTCTGCGATTTTTAATTTTGCGTATCTTTGTATAGAGCCTCTTATATGACCGAGTTTGTTAACTAAAAAAGTATCTTTGTATATTGAAGTTTTAAGAGAGTTGGTTAGCAGGAAACCGTTAAAGAGTGTTATTCCCAGGATGATGATCAATAACACTATAATAGGGGATGAAACGGCGATTCCCCTTTTTCTTAATCTGATAAACATTTTTATACCTTAAAGTCTACTACTTTCCTTTCCGTGATATATGGTTTAATAAACTCTATTACTTCTAAATGATCCGGGTGTTTTGCGTATATTTCCAAATCTTTTAGATCTTTTACGTCTGTTATTACACAAAAATCGGAAGAAGCCGGATCAAAGTTAATATCAATACCGACTTTTATGTCTATAATTTCTGGAATTATGCTTTTAAGATTTTCAATTTTTTCTTTGAAAAGCTCAAGAGGTGCATTCTCTTTTGCTTTAAAGATTACAACGTGTCTGATCATTTAAGACCTTTTACAAATTCTGCAATTCTTTCAATACCTTTTTTGATAGTATCCATATCTGTAGCAAACGAAAATCTGAAATATCCTTCGCTTCCGAATCCGATACCCGGTACAACCGCGACACCTTTTTCGTCAAGAAGTGTAAGTGCGAATGCCATAGACTCTTCCATAACGTCTTTATGGTTTACGTAAATGTAAAACGCACCCTGAGGTTTTGCCGCACTAAGACCAGGGATTGAGTTAAATGCTTCATATACGTAATCTCTTCTTTTTTTGAATTCTTTTAACATATTGGCTACGTCTTCGTCAGCTTTGCCTAAGAGCGCCGGAATAGCTGCTTTTTGAGTGATTGAATTTATGTTTGACGTCATTTGAGACTGAAGTTTCGTCATAGCTTTGATTAAATCTTTGTTTTTGCTTGCAAGATATCCGAATCTCCATCCGGTCATTGCATGTGATTTGCTTAGTCCGTTTACCGTAATGGTTCTACTCATCATATCTTCATTTATGCTTGCAGTTGCAGTAAATTCACCTTCGTATATGAGTTTTTCGTACATTTCATCACTTACAACCCACACGTTTGTATCTTTTAATACATCTGCGATAGCTTCAAGCTCTTCTTTTGAATAAACGGCACCTGTAGGGTTGCTCGGGCTTGTAAGTATTAGCATTTTGGTTTTTGAAGTTAGCACTTTTTTAAGCATTTCAGGAGTGATTTTAAATCCGGTCTCTTCCGTTGTTTCTATCGCTACTGGTTTACCGTCGTGATATTTTACAAGTTCTGGATATGTAACCCAGTATGGTGCAGGGATAATTACTTCGTCTCCTTCTTCTATAAGACACGCCATAATGTTGTATAAAGACTGTTTTGCACCGTTGCTTACAATGATTTCATCAGTGTCGTAATCAAGGTTGTTGTCTCTTTTCAGTTTTGTTTTAATAGCTTCGAGTACTTCGGGAATACCCGCTACGGCAGTATATTTTGTAAAGCCTTCATTGATGGCTTTGATTGCTTCGTCTTTAATGATCTGAGGTGTGTCAAAATCAGGTTCACCCGCACTGAATGCAAGTACGTCGCGCCCCTGCGCTTTTAGTTCTCTTGCTTTTTGGGAGATTGCTATTGTCAGTGAAGGGGATAATTTTTCTATTCTTTTGCTAAACATATTCTGACCCTTATATTTTTATCATAATTATATAATATTTTTTTTGTTTTGCCGATTTATTTATATGAAATAAAAAGGAAACACATGAAAACTATATTCAATACGATAGACGAACTCAAACAAAAAATCTCCGATGAAGAGCTACTACCGAAACTCGAATTTTTAGAAGATTCTTTTAAAAAATTACGGACGAAAACCGGATTAAAAGGACTTGTAAGAAAGAAAAAACTGCGAAAAGTTTTAAGAGATGTGGAATATGAAGATGAACTTATCAAACTGCAGATCGAGCTTATTAAACTTCAAAACTGGGCTTATGAAAATAAAAAAAGGATTATGATTATTTTCGAAGGAAGGGATGCGGCAGGCAAAGGAGGTGCGATCAAACGTTTTACCGAACACCTCAATCCACGTAAATATAGAGTCGTAGCACTTCCTAAACCTACAGAAATAGAAACGGGTCAGTTTTATTTTCAAAGGTATTTCAAACACTTACCTGATCCGGGGGAGATAGTGTTTTTTGACAGAAGCTGGTACAACAGGGCGATCGTGGAGCCAGTATTCGGGTTTTGTACAAAAGATCAGTATGAAAAATTTATGATGGAGGTACCTGAAATCGAACATGCACTTATTGATGACGGAATAATAATGATTAAGTTTTGGTTCAGTATTTCAAAAGAGACTCAAAAAAAGAGGTTCGAAGAAAGAATGAAAAATCCTCTCAAACAGTGGAAACTTTCCCCTGTTGATAAAAAAGCGCAGGAGTTGTGGGATGAAATAACCCATTACAAAGAAGAGATGTTCAGCCGTACGCATACCAGCTATTCACCTTGGATAATAGTCAATTCAAACGATAAAAAAACGGCAAGACTTGAAAGTATAAGATATGTCTTATCCAAGATACCGTATACAAAAAAAGAAAATTTGACAATTTCATTACATCCAGACCCTGATATTGTACAAAGATACCACAGGAAAAATTTACAACTCGATTAGAATTGTGTTAAAATTTTAAGAAAAAAGGTTACAAATGTTTAAAAACTTAAGTATTAAAAAGAAACTGTTGATTGCAGTCGGACTTCCGCTTGCGTTTTTGATACTGCTTGCAGGAAATCTGCTTTATTCTCAGTATCAAAACCTTCAGTATGAAAAAAATTATCAAAAAGTGCTGACACTTTCTATTAAATACATGTCAAACGCACTTGTTGAACTTCAAAAAGAGAGGGGGCTTAGTTCAGCTTACATTGCAAGTAACGGCAAAAGTTTTAAAGACCAGCTCGACGCGCAGAGAATGAAAACGGACAAAAGACTTGCGGAACTTAAAAATTACATCAATAAAATTAACCTTAAAAAAATTGATGAGCAGACATACAGTGAATACAATAATGCTTTTCGTCTTTTAAACAAACTGCCTTTAATCAGGGCTGACGTGGATAACTTAAAAATCGATGTTGCTGATGTGATCGATTACTATTCAAAAGTAAATGAAACGTTTTTAAATACTAAAGACGAAGTAATGAAATTTTTTATCGACGCGCAGCTTAGTGATGATGTAAATGACTTCTTTAAACTTTTAAATCTAACAGAGAGTGCCGGTAAAGAAAGGGCGTATATCGCATATATGCTCAAAACCGGAAATATGAGAGAAGATCTATTAACGGCATGGAACTCAACAATTGTAAGCCAAAAAGATCTGCTTTCTGACCTGCCTAAAATCAAAGCCGCTACTGAAGCTCTTAATGCCGAAGTTGAAAGGGTAAGAAAAGACTTTCAGGTAATTCCTCAAAAACTTGCGGTTGTTTCAAAAATGAAAGATATCGCAGGATACGGCGGACTTATCCATAACTTCAAGAATTATGTATTAAGAGGAAAACCTAAATACGAAGCAAAATTTAATAAACTTTATGTTCAGCTATTAAATGAAATTGAAAAATACAAAAAATTAGGTGCGTCAGAAGCCGAATTAAAACAGCTTGATAAAATTAAAGATGTGTTTACAAAATACTACAACGGGTTACCTAAAGTTGTTGAAGCGTACAATAACGGTATGAGTATTAAACAGCTTGATAAAATTGTTAAAGTTAACGATACACCTGCAATTAACGCATTTAAAGCATTAAGTGACGGTAAACTTGTAAGTAAAATTACAGTTGCAGACTGGATTAGAATTTCCACTCAAAGAATCAATAAATTCAAACAGCTTGCTGACAAAATCGGTCATGAAATCTTAGAAGAGGTAAAAGAAGAAATATCAGATACTTATACATCAATTATCGCAATCAGTATTGCAACGATATTGATTATTTTAATAGTTGTGTATATTGGAATTGTTATTTCCAAAGGTCTTGTTGACTCAGTGGAAAAACTTAAAAACGGACTACTTGAGTTCTTCAGATTCTTAAATAGAGAAAGCAAAGAAGCACAAAAAATTGAAATAGACAGTAATGACGAGCTTGGTGTGATGGCAAAATTAATTAATGAAAACATAGCTAAAATTGAAGAGAGTCTGATTCAGGATGCCCATATGATCAGCGGCCTTGTAAGAGAAGTTGAAAAAATGAAAAGAGGAGTGCTTCAAGGTAGAATTGACGAAAAAGCGGCTAATCCGGAACTTGAAAGGGTAAGGGTACTCTTTAACGAAATGCAGGATGCCTTAGAAGGTATTATAGGTGAAGATGTAAACAAAACGGTTGTAGTTTTAGACAGCGCAATGAAAAAAGACTTTACAAAAAGAATCCAAAATGCGATAGGTAAAGTTGAAATTGCCGTTAACAGTGTGATTGATACGATTGTAGAGATTTTAAGAATCAACAAAGACAACGGAGAGCTGTTAACCCTTAAATCAAATGAACTAAAAGAAAAAATGAATCTTTTAAAAGATGTTGCAAAAGTTTCATCTGAAGAACTTGCAAACCTTTCAAGCGTAATGCAGCATCTGAATAATGAAATAATCGATATTTCTAATCAGACAAGAACAGTAGTAGACCAGTCACAGGATATTAAAAACGTTGTTGGTATTATTCAGGAAATTGCAGATCAGACTAACCTTCTTGCGCTTAACGCGGCAATTGAAGCTGCAAGGGCTGGTGAACACGGAAGAGGGTTCGCGGTTGTTGCGGATGAAGTAAGAAAACTTGCAGAAAAAACACAAAAATCTCTTAGTGAAATTGATGCTAATATCAATATCCTTACTCAGTCTATTACAAACATCGGTGATGCTATTATCAAACAGACAGATTCAATTTCTAACGCTACGGTTAAAATCGAAGAAGTAAATCAGAAAACTCAGGAAATGGAACAACTTGTAAGTGAAGTTGACAACGTAGCTGAAGAAGTAGATGAAATGGCGGATAAAATGCTTAAAAACGTAGAACAAAACAAGTTCTAACGTTTTTTTATCTGTTTTTAAACGCTTCTAAATAATCTCTGTATTTTTTTTCTATTTCCTCATCTTTTTCAATAATGTTTTTATCGCTGTTGATAACCGCCTCTTCAAGCACTTTGATTCTGTCCATCAGATATTCGAACAGCTCTTTTTCAATATCAGGCAGTTTGTCGTGACCGAGTGGAGAGTAGTCTTTTCTTTTGATAACCTTGCCGGGAATACCGACTACGGTTGAATATGGAGGTACGTCTTTAACTACAACCGAATTTGCTCCTATTTTACTGCCTTTTCCTATTGTAATGTTTCCAAGAATCTTGGCACCTGCGCCAATTGTTACATCATCTTCAATTGTAGGGTGTCTTTTTCCCGGGTTCAGGCTTACACCGCCGAGGGTGACGCCCTGGTATATTGTTACGTTGTTTCCTATGATTGTCGTTTCTCCTATTACAACGCCGATACCGTGGTCGATAAAGACGTTCTCACCTATAGTGGCTCCCGGGTGAATGTCCATATTGGTAAAGAGCTGGTTTACGGACATTATAAACCTCGCGAATCTTTTGAAACCTTTTTTATAAATGGCATTTGCAAATCTGTAATTTACAAGCGCCCATACCCCCGGGTATGCGTATAAAAGTTCGATTTTGTTTTTAAATGCCGGGTCTCTGTCTTTTACCGCATTAAAATCTTTTTTAATCAATTCCCATATACTCACGTACAACCTTTTTGATTCTGAAATTTATCTCTTCGATGCTGTTTGATGCGTCAAGCAGGAGGTAAGGTATTTCGAGTCTGTTGCATACTTCAATCATATTGTCCTGAATGCTTAAAAGATAATCAATCCCTCTTTTTTCAATATTGTCATGGCTTTTTTGAGAGAGCCTTTGAATTAATGTCTCTTTTTCGAGTTTTAATATTATTACGTGTTCGGGAAAGATTCCGTTAGTTGCGAATTTGTTTAAATTTACAAGCATGTTAAAATCAAAAAACTCCATTGCATAAGCTATACCGCTTATTACGCTTCTGTCGGTGATGATGTTTTTATTTAGATTAGGTTTTACTACTTTTTCTATTGTTTCCGCCCTGTCGGCGAGAAACATAAAAAGCTCCGCTTTTTTGGATATGTCGTCATTGAATATTATATTTCTGATTTTTTCCCCAAGCGGAGTAAAGCCTGGTTCTTTAATAAAAATTACGTCGTTAAACTCTTTTTTTAAAAGATCTATCTGCGTTGATTTTCCTGCGGTGTCGATACCTTCTATGGCTAAGTACATTACAGATCCTTGTGTATTTCTTTTGGTATGAGGTGTTTGACGTCACCGTTGTATTTTAAGATGCTTCTTACCACGCTTGAAGATATAAAGGCGTTTTCGAGGTTCGGCATCAGGTAAATAGTATCAATCTCGCTGTCAAGGCTTTTGTTTGCATAGCCCATTTGAAGTTCGTATTCGAAATCACTTACAGCCCTGAGCCCCCTTATGATTATTTTGCACTCTTTTTCTTTTGCAAAATCTACAAGCAGCGAATTAAAACTCTCAACTTCTATTTTCGGAAGGTGAGCGGTTGCTTTTTTCATAAGTTCAACTCTTTTTTCAAGGCTGAACATAGTGTTTTTGTCTTTGTTGTCGGCTACCGCTACAATTATTTTATCAAACATTCTGCATGCTCTTTTAATAATATCGATATGTCCGTTCGTAACCGGATCAAATGTCCCCGGATAAATCGCTTTTGTATACACTATTGCCACCTTTTAAAAAGTTTATTTTCTATTCCGGCCAGGTCAAACCATTTGCCGATTAAAAACATTTCAATATCCTGTATGTTTTCAGGTTCGTTATAATACCCGAATATCGGTGGTGCTATTATAACATTTTGTATTTTTGAAAGTTTTAGCATATGCTCGAGATGAATTTCGCTAAGAGGCATTTCCCTTGGTGCGATTATCAGTTTTTTCTTTTCTTTAATAGCCACCTGTGCCGCGCGTGTTATTAGATTGTCGGCAATTCCGAGTGCTATTTTGGCAAGCGTGTTCATGCTGCACGGCACTATAAACGTTACGTCCACTCCGAAACTTCCGCTTGCAGGAGGCGCTGATATGTCTTCGTTTAAATAGATCTTTTCCTCTTTTTCAAACACGACCTTCGCATGATCGCTGATTACAAGATACCTTTTGTGCTCCGGAGGTATGAGGTTGTATAGTTTTAATCCGAGATTTACCCCGCTTGCACCGCTTATACATACGAGTATTTTCATTGCCTGCCTTTACTTGATAATCACGTTGCCGTTTTTATCGGCGTAACCTGAATATATTTTTGATTTTATTTTAACTTTTACATTTTCTCCTGCATTTGCGTCGTTTAAAGCAGTTCCTTTTGAATAGATTTCTATATTCGTATCTTTAAAAACGACACTGACGCTGTCACCTTTTAAAATAAGGGGTTTTATTTTGGTATTGGATCTGTTGATAACAGCGTTTTTTGAAATAATTTTTGATGCAATGAGATTATAAGGTATTTCTGTAAGAGGAGGCGAGTAAAACGTTTTGAATTTTACACTCTGCTTTATGACGTTCGGTTTTACAAGCTGGTTAACTCTTATCACGTTAAGAGCTTTATACACGTCTATTGTGGCGTTTATTGTAAAAAAATAGTATTTGTTGTCAATTATCAGAGTGGAAGAGGGCATTTTATAGTTTGTTAGTTTGAAACTTATATGTTTGTAATGT
>Ga0256843_1003126_pt1 | contig 11654 bp, 11 predicted proteins | sample AlvinellametaG_FD_191572 | JGI IMG/M metagenome (GOLD analysis project Ga0256843, IMG submission 191572) | Pompeii worm associated microbial communities from hydrothermal vent at the East Pacific Rise, Pacific Ocean - Alvinella | ecosystem: Host-associated > Annelida > Integument > Unclassified ... | reverse complement strand
GTGTCATCATCAAAAAGAGTATTGCGAATCTCTAGCTTTTGACGCTTCTCCTTTTGTGCAAGAGAGAGTATCTTGTATGCAGTAGCAGCTATAATCTTGTTATCTGCAATATCAAAGTAGATAACATTGTTAAAAGCACTCTCCGATGAGACAATAGTGGTACGAAGTCTCTTTTTGAGTTTAGAGTTTATAACAACAACCTTCCCATCGAGTGTCGAAAAAATCACCAAGTCATTTAAAAAGTATGGCGGTGTCACTCTTGAATCAACGGCTATAGATTTACCCCCTTGCTCTTTAAAAAGAAGGGCTTTTGACTCTATATTATAAAGAGCCATCTCATCATTTGCAAAGAGAACAGCTAAGGTATCACCATCGACATTTGCTGTTGCAACTGTCTTTTTAAGCTCAAACTCCTCTTTTTTTTGTGGTTTGCTCAGTGATGTCAAGGTGAGATTACCATCAACAGATGCAGATATCAGCCACTCTTTACTCAAAGCTAGTGCATCTTGGTTTTGCGGTACCGTTACATTAAGCTCACCACCCTTTGTAACTATTTTTCTGTTATCAAGTAGAGCAACATTTGATGAAGTCTCTATAATTTCATGGTCAAAATCTTCATACTTCTGCCAATCATCAGCTACAACTTTTGGCTCAAAAATCTCTTTTGTACTACAACCACCAAAAAAAAGTGCTAAAGTGAGAGCCGTAGCAATATATATATCTTTTTTCAAAGGATTACTTTACTCCATAATGTTTTAGTGCTTGAGCAACTTGAGCTAAAGGTGAAGTTGCACTTACTAGGCTAAGTTTAGCATGTGCCTCATCTACTTTTCCTTCACGAATAAGTAAAAGAGCAGCTTCAACCTGTGCCATATCTTTATAGATAGCATTTTGATTCTGAGCATACGACTCTAAAGCTTTTATATCCGCTCTATTTTGTGCCACCTCATAAGATGCCGCATCACTGATAATTATCGCTTTTGTTGCTGCACTCTTTTGTAGAGCATCTACATCTGCATTCTTAATCGCTTCTGAGTAACTCCATAGATTGTAAAGCTCAGCAGAGAGAGACTCAAGAGTTTTTGCTGCCTCTTTATCCTCTGGATTCTTTTGGAGTGTGAGAAGTGCCTCATTTGCCGCAGCAATTCTGTTTTGTTCACTGATGTTATACCCGATATTAGCTGCTACAACTAAAACGACACCTACTACAGCACCTATCATCACTTTTTTATACTTTTTGACAAACTTCTCTGTCATTACCGCTTTTTCGAAAAACTTCTCTTCTGAGTTTAGTTCCTCTTTTACCATCTCTATATCATTTTTTAAGCTCAAGAATCATCCCTTAAATATTATCTATTTTTAAAAAGTTCACAATATTATCGCATAGTTTGTTAAAGTTTCATCAAACCAAGACCTTTTTTTTGTTACAATAATAAAAACATATTACAAATATAGGGATTTTTATGCAAGTAGATGACGCACTATTGACACGTTTGGAAAAACTATCTTTTTTAAAAATAAGTGAAGACAAAAGAGAAGAGATTATTAATCAACTCTCTGAAATTGTGGGTTTTGTTGAAAATCTAAGTGAGCTAAACACCGATGGAGTTGATGCTAACTTCGCAATGGATGATAGCGCAACACCACTTCGAGAAGATATACCTGAGTGCAATGCAGAGATTAATGATGAAATCTTAAAACATGCACCAAAATCAGCTGACCACTTCTTTATCGTACCAAAGATTATTGAGTAGTTTATGATTCAACTCTACGGTATTAAAAACTGCGACAGTGTAAAAAAAGCAGTTAAGTTTTTCAAAGCACATGAGATTGAGTTTGAGTTTCATGACTTTAAAGAGACTCCGGTTGGATCTCAAGAGATTGAGAGATGGCTAGAAAAAACAGATATCAAGACTCTTTTTAATTCGAGAAGCACTACCTACAGAAATTTAAAATTAAAAGAGATGAATCTCGATGAGCAGGGACAAAAAGAGTGGCTCTGCAAAGAAAATCTCCTTATTAAACGCCCGGTTATTGAGTATAATGGTGAAATTATGGTAGGATTTAACGAGCAAAACTATACAAGGAGCTTTTTATGAGTGAAGCAACAGCTGCACCACAACAAGATAGTAATACTAAAAGATTAGATATTAAAAAACTGCTAAAGAGTGTTCTCGCATTTAAATCATCTGACCTGCACCTCGTAGTAGGGAGTGAACCACAAATAAGAATAGATAAAGAGCTACGTGCTCTTAACCTTCCGGTTTTAAGTGCTAATGATGTTGAAGAGATGGCCTACTCTCTTATCGAAGATAAACAGAAGAAAGAGTTTGAAGAGCACAATGAGCTTGACTTCTCGTTTGAACTTAAAGATATTGGGCGTTTTCGTGCCAACTACTACCGCACTATTCATGGTATTGCTTGTGCCTTTCGTATGATTCCTATTGAGATTCCAACTCTTGATGAGTATGGAAATCCTCCTATCTTTAAAGAGCTTGTAAAAAAAGAGAAAGGGCTCATTTTAGTAACAGGACCAACCGGTTCTGGTAAATCGACTACTCTTGCTTCAATGCTCCATGAGATAAATATGACAGAGCGTCGTCACATTATCACTATTGAAGATCCGGTAGAGTTCGTTCATAAAAATAACAAGTCACTCTTCTCTCAACGTGATGTAGGAAGCAACACAAAGTCATTTGCTGCAGCTCTTAAATATGCTCTTCGTCAAGATCCAGATGTTATACTTATCGGGGAGATGCGTGATGCTGAAACTATCGGTGCAGCTCTAACAGCCGCGGAAACGGGTCACTTGGTATTTGGAACACTCCATACCAACTCAGCACCTGGTACTATTAACCGTATTATTGATGTTTTTGAAGGTGAAGCTCAAGCACAAGTTAGAGCACAACTTGCTACCTCACTTGTTGCTGTTATTTCACAAACACTTATTCCTCGTATAGGAAGTGGTAAAGTAGCAACACAAGAGATTCTCATTACAAATCCGGCAATTCAAAATCAGATTCGTGAAGATAAAGTACACCAAATCTACTCACAAATGCAGCTTAACCAACAAGAGTCAAACATGACTACACAAACACAGCAACTCATTGAGCTTCTACAGAAAAATGTTATTACAAAAGAGAATGCCATTAAAAACTCCAACCGTCCAGAAGAGTTGGTAAAAATGATAGACAACCTTTAAAATCTGCCACTTCAGGCAGGTTTTGTTTCAAAGACTCCCACTAACTCCTCTTTTAAATTCTTAAACAAACTTTATAAAAAAAAATTAACACTTTTGTAACACTTTTTTATTATACTCCTCTTAGATTTTATAAAGAAGAAGGAATATAAAATGAAAAAAAGAGTCTATCTCTCTCTTATATGTGCAGTTGCACTTAATCTATCTGCAGCTGACTTGGGTGAAATACAAGTTGAGTCTTCAACTATTGAAGATCTCAGTTACGATAAAAAGACAGAAGTCTCTACAGTAAACACCATAGACGCTGAGACTATCGAAAAAATAAATCCAAAAAATATTAACGAAGTATTACAGAGTATACCTGGTATTACTGCTGATGTGAGAAGTAATGTAGTTGAGATTCATATGCGTGGTGTAGGCCAGCAGGAGTTTATGTGGGAAGATACGGGAGTTGCTATCGTCGTTGATGGTGTACCGGTTCTTCAAGATGGAGGAAAAGTTAGACTCAATATGAATGAGATAGAGTCCATTAAAGTTGTAAAAGGAGGAGCGAGTTACCTCTATGGAAATACTGCTCTAGCCGGTGCTGTAATCATTACAACAAAAAAGCATAAAAACAAGTCTGGTGCAGAGCTGGAAGTAGAGCGTGGTAGTTATGGGTATGAGAACTTTGTCGGTAGAGCCTATCAAAGTACAGAGCAATACTCAGTAAACGTAATGACAAGTTATGAAGAGGAGGAGGGGTACTGGGCCAACTCTAAAAACTATAGAAAAACTGCAAATGGTCTCTTTACCTACTACATAGATGATACAAGCGACATCACACTCTCACTCGATTATGTAGATAGTTTTGAGCAGAGTGGTAGAGGGAGTGTAACAGGTGTAACAGAAGCAGATGAAAATCCTACCGGAGAGGGAGACTACTCTTGGAGTGCTGATAACTATATGGAGTTTCAAAAGCACTATATTACATATAGCAAAGATTTTGAAAATGGTGGTAATTTAAAAGCAAATACTTACTACTATAAAGATTTAACAAGTAATCTTGCATCGCCTGTTGTAGCAAATGAGACAAATGCATCTTTAGCTACTGAAGATGATTATAATGCTTATGCAAGAACTATAGATGAAGATATTGAACAGTATGGTATAAAACTAGAGTATAAAAACAGCTGGAGACAACTTGCCTATATGTTCGGTGTTGATGCAGGTAAAAGAAAATCAGAAAGTAACTCAAAGACTATTGTATCTGGTGTAAGTACAAGTAGTCGTGATCCTTACTATGCTGTTGGTGAATACAATAATGAAGAAGCAACAGAAGAGCGTTATGCAGCCTATACTGAGCTAAAATACAAAATAAATCCAGATATCACGACAGTAGCAAATGTTCGTTATGATAAAGACATCTACAGTACAAGAGAAGATGATTTAAATTATGATGGCACAGAATGGGAAAAAGAACTTACTAATCCATCAACAGATTTTGAAAATATCTCATATAGAGTTGGTGGTACATATACTCTAGATAAAGCAATGACAAGTTATGCAAATATCTCAACTGGTTTTAGAAATCCAACTGCAACTCAATATGTAACAAATACAGATTTAACAACAGAGACATCTATCACTTATGAGATTGGACTTCGTGGAAACCTCAATTTTGGGATCTCTTATGAAGCATCTTTATTTCTTACAGATACAAAAGATATTATTGCTAAAAAAGATGGTACCTACTATTGGACAAGAACTACAGTTTATGACAATGTAGGAGATGCTAGAAACCAAGGGCTTGAGTTAAGTGCAAAAAGTGATAGAAGCAAAGAGTTCTCATTCTCTTTAGCCTATACATATCTTGATGCATACTATACAAAACATAATCCATTTAAAGTATCATTAGAAGGAGATGATCCTGCATATGACATAGATGGAAATCAACTCCCTCGTGTTCCACACCATAAATTTGATTTGATTGGATACTACAAAGTACTTAAAAATCTAGAGTTAATGGGTGAAGTCTATGCACAGTCTGACTACTATGCAGATGAGACAAACCTTGTAAAGATGCCAGGATATGGGATCTTTAATGCAAAAGCAACATATAAACATAAAAAAGATCTAGAACTCTTTTTCCAAGTCAAAAATGTCTTTGATAAACAGTACTATCGTACAGTATATCTCTTTAGTGATCGAGATGGTGATGGTGCTCTTACTGCAGAAGATGCATCTATTACAGTTGATCCGGGTCGTGTAATGTATGCGGGATTAAAATATATCTTTTAACAGAGGAAAATGATGAATATAGAGCTACTTAAAAATATAGTTGATTATGGTGTTATTGGGCTTTTAGGGCTTATGAGTTTTATGGCTCTTTGGTTTTGGATAGAGCGACTCCTTTTTTATAAAGGAGTTAAAGTTGAAAGCTATGAGACTAAAGAGGAGCTTGAGATTGCTCTTACAAACCACATTAACATCATCTCAACTTTTGGCTCTAATGCTCCATATATCGGTCTTTTAGGAACGGTATTTGGAATTATCATCACCTTTTATGCGATGGGACAAAGCAGTGATTTGGATGCAAAGATGATTATGACATCACTGGCACTTGCACTCAAAGCAACTGCGATGGGGCTTATCGTTGCTATTCCATCCATCGTCTTTTACAACCATTTAGCTCGCAAGATAGAAGTTATCTTAGCTAAATGGGATATCCACCAAAAGAAGAATCATGCAGGTTAAAAAGTTTGACTCCATCAATGTCGTTCCCTTTATTGACATTATGTTGGTTCTGCTTGTCATTGTTCTCACAACGGCTACATTTGTGGCTAAAGGTATCATTCCTGTTGATTTGCCAAATGCAAAAAATGCAACAAAACAGGACAACAAAAAGACGCTTATCATCACCATAAAAGCAGATGGTGAGATTCTTTTTGATAAAGAGAAGGTACAAAAAGAGCAGATAAAAGAGAAGCTCTCAAGCTATAAAAACGATACCCCTATTCATATCAACTGCGATAAAGAGGCGAAGTTTGAACACTTTGTAGTCCTACTTGATGCTTTAGAAGAAAAAGAGTTCAAAAATCTCGGTATCGTAACCAAAGAGAATTAGAGGCTAAAGATGAGTTTAGAGTACAGTGCATTTTTATCTATCTTTATCATAGGGCTCTCTTATGGAGCAACTGCCTGTATGTTCTCATGTATGCCCTTTTTATCACCCCTGCTTGTAAGCAACTCTTCAAACACAAAAGAGGCACTGGGAGTAATTCTCCCTTTTAGTATGGGTCGTATCTTTAGCTATACACTTATAGCTGTTGTAGCCTATTTGAGTTCAGCCTGGGTAAAAGAGATGCTTGAAAACAATCAGCTTTTTACACTCATTCTGGGTTCAAGTACGATTTTAATGGGAATTTATATGCTCTATAAGAGCTTTTATGGTAAAAATGTATGCAGTAGCTCAAAACCACTAGTACAAAGATCAAACTTAAACAAATTTGGTTTTTTTACTATTGGTGCGACAATGTCAGTAAACCCTTGTGCTCCAATTTTAGCACTCTTGGCAGTCGCGGCAAATAGTAGCTCTTTAGCTAACACCATTGGGTTTGGTCTCTTTTTTGGTCTGGGTGCGGTTCTTTTTAGCATCATATTTTATGGCTTTATAGTATCTACCTTTATTAAAGGGATGATGTTACAGTTTTCACAATATAAAAAAGTCATAGAGAGAGTCGCTGCACTACTGCTTATAGCCGTTGGTTTTGCAGTAGTGAGTGGAAAAGTAGTTTTATAAAAAAGGAAAAAGTTTTGGTAGAGTATATAAAGAGAGATAAAAATGATATTTACGGCAAACCGATACTCGGTTTTTTCTTTAAAAATCAGAAGTTTATAACAACATTTAAAATTATCCTGACAGCAGTTTTCTTCTATGCTCTGTACTTTGGTTTTACTCATCAAGGCAAGGAAAATACCTTTACTACAGCTCTCTTTTGGGGGATTTTCTGGTCATTTTTTATGGTGCTGACACTCCCTACCTTTGGGAGAATCTTCTGTGGAATCTGTCCGCATGGTTTTATGGGAAAATATATAACACGCTTTGGTCTCAAAAAGAAGATGCCAAAGTGGATGCAAAACCGCTATATCGGTATATTTTTACTTGTAGTTGGCTGGTGGGGCGTTTACTATATGTTCCCAGGAATTTACAAAACACCATTTGGTACAGCTATGATGTTTACAGTGATGACACTCATCTCTTTTGTTATCTACTTTCTCTACAGAGATATGAGCTACTGTAAATATATCTGCCCAATTGGAACGCTCACACGTGCCTATTCTAAGCTCTCTTTTACATGGCTAGGAACTTACCAGAGTGCCTGTTCGGAGTGTAAAACATTTGACTGTGCAACGGCGTGTCCATACAACCTCAAACCCTTTACCTTCGACAAACGCAACTCCATGACAGACTGTACCCTTTGTATGGAGTGTAGTACGGCCTGTGAAGCGGTGAGCTTTAAGTTTGTAAAGCCATCAGGCACACTCTTTAAGAAGTTTCAAGTACTCAAAGCAGAGGTTTGGACATACATTCTCATTCTTGGCTCTATTCCTATTGCTATGGCATTTCACCACGGAATTGGACGTAGTAATGTCGGTGATGAGATGATATGGGCAAAGACAGCACACTTCTTTGAGCAGTTTATCAATTTTGGTCCAGTTGACAGTGTAGGTCTTTTTGCATTTCTCTATGCCCTGCTCTTTACTGCTTTAGCCGCAGTTGTTGGAATGTTCATCGCTGCAAAAATCTTAAAACAGGATTTTAAAAAGATTTTTTATGATTTAGGCTACGCCTATGCACCGCTCTTTATTCTTGGTTCACTTGCTCATACCTTAGAGTCATTTTTTACACGCGGATATGACCGCATTGTAGAGGGCTTTGCACTTGGTTTTGGTTTTGGTGTGGTAGATATCGCTCCACTTGCAAAACGTGGTGAGAGCTGGCTGATGATATTTGGCATACTCAAATGGGTGGCAATTCTTTGGGCACTGCTTATTTTATACAAAAGAATGAAACTTATCGATGCTCCAAAGGCTAAAAAGATACTCGCTTACCCTTTTGCAGCTTCGCTTATCATCTTTTTTCTCTCTGTAAATATCTATAGAGCCCACATCATAGACACTTATGGTAGAAAAGCACGCTCTCACGGTGGTATGCACAGCACTCACGCTATGGGAGCTTCCCACGCAAAAAGAGGCCACAAAGCAGCTGCACCTTGGGTAGAGGTAACTCCTGATACAACGCTCTTTTTTACACAGAAAAAACCAAGCCTCAAAAAAGGCTCAGGTGGTAACTATATGATGCACAGACGCCAACCAGGAGAGATTCCAAGTAGAAAACTCTACCTTGTAACGGGTGATTTACAAAAGCCTGAGTGTGTAGCCAATGTAGATGGAGAGTTTATAGGCCGCGATGTAGATAACAAGCCCTTAAAACTCGAGATAAAAAAAGAGGGGAAATGTACGAGTGTAAAGTTCTTTATGCCTAAAAGCGGCTACTATACACTCTACTATCTTCAAGAGAAAAAAAGCACTACAAATGTAACCAAGTATGAGTTTAAACGCTTTGATCACAGTAGTGATGAGGAGTATAACAAAGAGAAGATGTCTGCAAAAAGCATAGAAGAAGTGCCGTTTGATATCTTGCGTCTCAGAGCAGATGATGAGACCTTCTACTCTCGCCCGCAAAGTGGTGAGAGGCTTCGCTTCTTAGTCTTAAAAGATGCAAAACCACTCGCAAAAGCAACCCTCACACTCACAACAGAGTTTGGTTGGCAAAAAGTTCTCTATACAGACAAAGATGGCATCGCAGAGGTGCAGCTTATCAAAGATTATCTCCCCGAGTGGGACAACTTCAACAAACGCTTCCGTGAGAAGTTTTTAGTCACTGCTACATTCAGCCAGAGTGATGACAAATACAAAGCAAGTTACACAGGTGAGTTTATGCCATCACGCAGTGAGTACCAATCCTACGCCTACGGACTTATCATTACACTTGTTTTACTTGTAGTGCTTAGCGTTGGGGTATATCTCTACCGTATGCGTGTGCAAAAACCCTTTAAAGAGGTGACTTTTGATGATTGAGAGAATTAAACACTTCATAAACCATGCGGACCTGCGAAAGTTTCGCTTCTGGGTACAGCTCTTTTTCTTTATCTTCTTTGTCTATGGAAGTTATGCGGCCATTGATTTAGGACGAGAGCTGCCAATCTTTTCATGCGGATACAACCATGAGACAGGGGGAACATGCTACTTTATGCCCCTGCAGCATCAACTAGCGCGCCCGTGGGAGAGACTCTTTAGCGCGGCAAGCCTTGGTGTTCTTACCAGTTTTGCCGTCTTTCTTTTGTGGTTTATCATCTTTAACAAGGCGTGGTGTGGCTATGCCTGCCCACTTGGAACGATGCAAGACTGGATGACATCACTGAGAAAATTTTTAAAAATTCCCTACTCTACCTACACAACAGAGCAGTATAAACACCTCAAAAAGATCAAGTATATATTCTTATTTATCGTCATTGTATTTCCGCTGCTTATTGGTGTTGGATTTTTAGATGGGGAGTGGCGTGGCGGCTTTTGTAAGATGTGCCCCGGACGCATCATTACCCCTATGTTTGTCGGTGACTTTTCACAATGGAGCATAGACTTCTCATCCAAAACGGCTATCTTTTTGACAAGCTTTGGGATTGTCTTTACGGCGCTCTTTTTTGTGGGCTCCTTCATTAAAAAGCGGTTTTTCTGTTTTTACTGTCCTATGAGTGCAATGCACTACATCTTTAGCGATGCAGCTCTGCTCAAACTCAAAAAAGATGGTGACAAGTGTACCAAGTGTGGTGATTGTTATAATGTCTGTGATATGCAGATAAAAGATATCGCCGATGATGTTGAGAGTAAGAATATCCTTCGCGATGACTGTATCTTCTGTATGAAGTGTGTGGCAGCCTGTCCTGAAGAGGATGCACTGCATGTTGACTTGGTAAACTACCCTATCTTTAAATCTACCAAAGGTGGTTTTGCCAAGAGAATGGAGATAGACACATGGGAGAAAAAAGAATGAGCAAAGAGTACAAGATAGAGACTCCCAAAGAGAAGCAAAACCGCCACAAGGCGATGGAGGCCATCACCATCTTAGAGAAGTTAAAAAATGACTTCAAAGAACCACCAAAGGCGATGGATTACTTCTATAATCTCTACGAAGATACCTACTGTAAACACAAGCCACTCCACAATGACAAAGTCAAAGTCGGAACGATGTGTATTCAGGTTCCTTCTGAGATTATCCACGCTCTTGATGCCCAGCCTATTCGTCTGTGTAACGGATTTTATACCGATGATGAGACAGGAAGCGACCTGCTCCCATCAAAGGCCTGCCCACTTGTAAAAGCAACTGTCGGTGCCTTTGCATCGGACAACTTTACAGATAAACCCGATGTAGTCGTCTCTCCTACAACTTGTGATCAAAAAGCAAAATCGGGTGCCATTATTGAGGAGTTTGGATACTCCATTATGGATATGGAGTTTCCACGCACAAAAGAGAGTGATGAGAGCCGTGAGTACTGGAGACGAAGTGTAAGAAAGTTCACAAAAGATCTCTCAAACGACCTTGGTAAAAAGCTCTCACGCAAAAAGCTCAAAGAGTCCATCAAAAAAGTAGGTCATGCACAGCATCTCTACCACAAAATTGCAGCACTTAGAAAAAATGAGCACTCCCCTATTTTGGGTGTCGATATGTTTTTAGTTACCAACGCTTTTTTCTTTGACAAGTTAGAGAACTGGATAGAGGGAGCGAGTGCACTTTTAAAAGAGTTAGAAGAGCGTGTAGAAAATGGAGTTGATGCTGCAAGAAAGATAAGCCCAAGAGTTGTCTATACAGGCTCACCGCCAATTTTTCCAAACCTCAAAATTCCTCTGCTCATTGAGGAGTCCGATGCCATCATCGTAGCAGATGAGACCTGCTCATCTAACAGAATGTTTAACGATATGGTGAGTGTTGATGAGTGGTTTTTGTATGATATGGTCGATGGTGTAGCCGATAGATACCTCAAAGGGTGTACCTGCCCAATTTTTACCAAAAATGAGGATAGAAAGAGACGTATTATCGATTTGGTTCGTGAGTACAATGCCGATGGTGTAGTCTATCAATCTTTTGCAGGTTGTCAGGTTTACGAGATGGAGCAGCGCTCTATTTTAGAAGCGATGGAGAGAGAAGGTATTCCTATTATCTACTTAGAGAGTGACTACTCTCCAAGCCACCTAGGACAGCTTACAACAAGAATCGAGGCATTTATCGAGTCTCTTAAAAATAGAAAAAGGAAAGCCAAGTGAAATATTTTGCAGGAATAGATATAGGATCAACTGCCATTAAGGTTGCTCTTGTAGATGAGAACAGAGAGCTTGTAGGGCATAGAATCAGTGC
>Ga0256843_1003125_pt1 | contig 11657 bp, 9 predicted proteins | sample AlvinellametaG_FD_191572 | JGI IMG/M metagenome (GOLD analysis project Ga0256843, IMG submission 191572) | Pompeii worm associated microbial communities from hydrothermal vent at the East Pacific Rise, Pacific Ocean - Alvinella | ecosystem: Host-associated > Annelida > Integument > Unclassified ... | reverse complement strand
TATCTTTACTTAAGTCTCTATGATAAATGATAAACTTTTTGTTTTCTGCTTTGGCTACTTTTCTAGCTAGTGCTGCATATGGAAGAAGATTTTCATAGTTGTCTGATGAAGTATAAAAGGAGATACCTCCACTAAGGGTTATACTTATACATTGATTTGGATTACATTTTTGAGATTTTGTTTCTATATAGTTTATAATACTACTTTTTACACTTTGGCAGTTTTGTTTTGTTATCTTGTTATCATCAAAAAGTAAAACAAATTCATCACTTTGGAGTTTGTATGCTTTAACTTTATTGTCAAATGCTATCTTTTTAAGTATATTAGCTACAAAGATTAAAACTTTATCACCTAGTTTGTTTCCATAAAAGTCATTTAAACTTGTAAAATCATCTATATTTAAGTATAAAACAACTGGTTTGTTTGCGTTTTTTAAATCATCAAGCAGTTGAGTTCTGTTTGGTAGTCCTGTAAGTACATCTAGTCTGTTTTTTCTAAGTTCTTCTTTACTTTTTTCAAGTTCTGTTACATCATGTCTTACACCTATGTATTCTATGATTTCATTTTTTTCATTTAAAACAGGGATAATAGTTGCATCTACTATATAAGTTGAACCATCTTTTTTTAAGTTTTGTACTATTCCATGCCAGACTTTTTTACTTTTTATGGTAGCCCACAGATTTTTAAAAACCTCTTTTGGTACATCAGGATGTCTTACTATGTTATGCGGCATACCTACTAGTTCTTTTTCACTATATCCTGAGATTTCACAAAACTTTTTATTAACATAAGTTATAACACCTCTTGTATCTGTTTTTGAAACTATACTTGTTTCATCTATTGCCATTTTATAACCATCTAAAAAAGAGATATTTTCACCAAGTTTTTTGCTCATCTTATTAAAAGCTCTTAATGCTTCTCCAAGTTCATCTTTTGTGTTAGCTTGTAAGTGTATGTTAGTTTTACCTTTACCTATCATTTCAGAAGCTTTTTGTAGTTTTCTTAAGCTTATAGCTACAGAGTGATAAAATGACATTGTCAAATATGCTGCAAAAAGAATAATAAACATAAATCCTAATACGGATAATAAAAACTTTTTATAGATACATTGTTGGGATTTTTTTATAAGTTGTAGATATGTTTTTGATAATTTTTTGTAAAGCTTTGTCTGTTTGTTTATAGCATTGGTTGCTTGAGTAAAAAAGAGTTTACTATCGTATTGACTGTTTTTGTTTAGGATGAGGTTATAGTGAACTATGTATAAAACTTCATCAAGTTTTTGGATAACTTTTACGATATTTTGTTGTATGTCAAAGTAGTTGTCAAGACTTGATAAAATCTTGTTTTTTGATAATGTAATCTCTAGTGATTTTAAAAGTGTATAAAGAGATAAAATTTTTTCTTTTTGTTCTTTTGTAATCTCTTTTTTCGAAAATATTCCTACAACAGTACCTCTTAATTGTCCTGTATTTTCCATAAGTAAAAGGAGTTCATCTTGTAACAGATGAGCTATATAGTTAACCTTTAAGTCTTTACTTGTTGCAAAAGATGTGTTTTGTGATATATCTTTTATTGTATCTATTAAGGAAGATATGATTTTATTATGTATATTGAAAACTTTATTAGTAGTATTGTTAAGAGTTATATTTTTTAGTTTAACTGCTAAAAGATTGCTTATAGCATTGACAAAGTTTTTGTTATGTTTAAGAATGTTTTGATTTTCTTTGTCAAAATTTATGAGTTTTTCCAACTTATTTGCCATATCTTGTTCATTGTTTAAGATATCTTTTTTAAATTTTTTGTTTCCGTTTAGATAGCCATTTACTAAACCTCTGTGGATTTGGATAGTATTTATAAAATCTTGTAAATGAGTGATATAAGAAAGTCCTAATGTTTGTTTTTTATGTAAGTTGTACTCTTCATAAAAATTTGTAAGTATAGTTGTTGAGGGTAAAAGGAGTAATACAAATAAAAGAGATATTGATGTTATTATTTTAAATTTAAATGGTAACTTATTCATGATAGCAATAGCAGGCTGTAATATCTTACTGTTAAACATAAGTATCCCTCAAGTTAAAATTTTTCGCCTCTTTACTATCGGTAATAATCTAAAAATAGTTAGTTTTTAAAACTAACAAAGTATAACAAATTAAGTTTAAAATTTAAAGTTTCAATAAGTAACATATATAAATGATAAAATTTAGCTCTTATTTGTTAAACTAGTATAAAAAAACAAAGGAGAACTTTATGTGTGCATCAAGAATGCAAAGACTTTTAACAGCTATTATGTTAGGTGTTATTATGTATTTTTTTGCTCAAAGTGCTATAGATTTTCAAAATGGAGTTAAAGAGAGTATAAATTTTCAGATAGCTACAGGACTTCAAGCTTTTGTTATAGTTATGTTGATTATTTGGGCTATAACTGATTTTTGTCCATCTATCTGGTTTTTTAAAAAGATTTTGCCTCCTTGTCCTTGGGAATGTGATAAATGAGTAAGTTAAGTTATAAAGATGCTGGTGTTGATATAGATGCTGGTAACTCTTTTGTAGAAAACATAAAACCATATGTAAAATCGACATTTGACAAAAATGTAATAGGTGGGATAGGATCTTTTGCCGGTGCATATGCACTTCCAACAGGTTATAAAGAACCAGTTATGTTAGCTGCGACTGATGGAGTTGGAACCAAACTAAAACTTGCTATAGAGGCTAAAAAGTTTGATACAGTTGGTATAGATTTGGTTGCTATGTGTGTAAATGATCTTATCTGTAACTTTGGTACACCTTCATTTTTCTTGGATTATTATGCAACAGCAGAACTTAAAACAGATGAAGCAACAGATGTAGTAAAAGGTATCGCAGAAGGATGCAAACAAAGTGAATGTGCTTTGATAGGTGGAGAGACGGCAGAGATGCCAGGGATGTACTCAAAAGGTGATTTTGATTTGGCAGGTTTTGCTGTTGGAGTTGCTGAAAAAAGTGAAATGGACAGAGTATCACTTGTAAAAGAGGGAGATGTTTTAGTAGCACTTCCAAGTAGTGGAGTTCATTCAAATGGTTACTCTTTAGTTAGAAAACTTTTTTTTGATAAGCTAGGTATGAGTTTGGAGGATGACTTTGAAGGAAAACCTTTAAAAGAGACACTTTTGACTCCAACTAAAATATATGTTAAAACTTTCAAATCCCTAAAAGATAAAATAGTAGCTTTAGCACATATAACAGGTGGTGGAATAGTAGAAAATCTTCCAAGAGTACTACCTGCTCATCTGGATGCTATTATCGAAAAAGACAAGATACAAACTCTTCCTATTTTTAACTTTATGTCAAAATATGTTGAAGAAGATGAAATGTATAGAACTTTCAACATGGGTGTAGGTATGATACTTGTGGTACGAGAAGATGATGTAGATAGTGTACTTTCTGGTAGAGATGGTTATGTTATAGGAAAACTTACAAAAGGTAGCCAAAAGGCTGTTTTAGTATAAACTTTTATAGGAGGGGTCCCTCCTCCTATTTCATTTTTAAAATATTTAATTTTTACTAAAAATTTTTTTTTAACTGTCGATATAAGTCATAAGTTATCTTTTATAAGGAAAAATTTATGGCGAAAAACAATATTTGTGATAGTTTGCTTGATGCAAATGAAAAAGATATAGGATTGTTTTCTCTTGATAGTGAGTACAATATAACAAGTTGGAATAGTGCTTGTAGTTATCTTTTAGGATTTAGTGAAGATCAAGTTTTAGGAGAGAGTATTTTTACTACTTTAGTACCAGCTCATTCTAAAGAAGGTATGCTTTTTGACTTAAAAGATAAAAAAAGTTTTGATTTTACTGAAGTAGAGTTTCAAACTGTTGATAAAAAACTTATATTTTTAAATACTCTTGTAAAATATAAAGAAGACACTATATCTTTTATGATTTTTTCTTTAAAAAAAGATAGAACTTTATTTTTATCAAATATCATAGAACAAAAAGAGATCAAAGATGTTGTTATTGTTTTGGATAAAAACGGGTATATAAAAGAGTTTAATGAAGAAGCATCTTTTCTTACAGGTTATAAGAAAGATGAAGTTATAGATAGAAATTTTATAGAACTTTTTTTACCTGATGCTTATGAAGAAAAAGTTTTAAGTCAACTTCAAGACACTTTTAGAAAAAAACATCTTTCTATAACAGATAATTTTCCTATTGAGTGTAAAGATGGTTCAAAAAGAGTGGTTTACTGGGAGTATAAACTTTACAATCACAAACATAGAGATATGAGACTTTTTTTAACATCTCACAATCAAACAAGAGAAGCTACTCAGGCTCAAAAACTTGACTATTTAGCTTCGTATGATCTTTTAACTGATCTACCAAATAAAAATCTTTTCCTGCAAAAACTATCAAACAGTATAGATAAAGTTGCAAGAAGCAAAGATTTAAATCTGATGCTTTTACTACTGGATATAAAAAATTTCAAATCAGTAAATCTTGTTTTGGGTATGAACTATGGTGATGTTTTGTTACAAATGGTTGCAAAAAGATTAAACTCAAACCTAAGAGACTATGATACAGTAGCTAGGATAGATGGAGACAGATTTGCTATCATAGTGGATGATTTAGAAAATGATATTCATTCTTCCAAGATTATAAACCGTATAATGGAACTTTTTAAAGTACCGTTTGAGATAGATGGTAACAGTTTGTGTCTGGATATCAGTATAGGTGCTAGTTTTTATCCAAGTGATGCAAATGATATAGACAAACTTTTATCTTCAGCTGATATTGCATTAAATAAAGCTAAAGAATCTAAAAAAAGTGATTATAGATATTTTATGGCTAGTATGTATGAAGAGATTACTAAAAAGATAGAGATGGATAGAGACTTGAGAGAGGCTTTAAAAAATGATGAATTTTTTGTAGTATATCAACCTCAAGTTGATACAGATACAAAAGAGATAATAGGTGCAGAAGCACTTGTTAGATGGGAACATCCTAAACTTAAAAATATTCCTCCGTTGGATTTTATACCTGCGGCAGAAGATAATAATCTTATCCTAGAAATAGGACAGCTTGTTTTGGAAGAGTCTATAAAAACAGCAAAAAAAATACACAATAGAGGATGGAGTGATTTTGAAATATCAGTCAATATTTCTGCTGTACAACTTTTACAAAGTGATTTATTAGATACTGTTGGTAGTTTGTTAGAAAAATATGATTTTAATCCAAACTTTTTAAATCTGGAATTAACAGAGAGTGTTTTTATGGAAAACTTGGAGTTGACTACAAAGATATTAAATCAGTTTAAATCTATGGGCATAAAAATATCTATAGATGACTTTGGAACAGGTTTTTCATCTCTAAGCTATGTAAGTAAATTGCCAATAGATGTTATAAAAATAGACCAATCTTTTATAAAAGAAATGAAAAAAGACAAAAATCCTATAATAGATGCCATAATCTCTATGGCTAAAGCTTTAGATTTAAAAGTTGTAGCAGAAGGAGTGGAAAAAGAAGAGCAATATTTTTATTTAAAAGATAAAAATTGTGATTTTATACAAGGTTACTATTTTTCTAAGCCTACAAATCAAGAAAGTTTTCAAAAATTTTCAAAAAATAAATTTAAGATCTATGAAACAGTAGAAGTCCTATAAAAAGGGACTTTTGTTTCAGATTATTATAATCTGCACTAATAATTATTATTACTTTTATAATAAAAGTGACACATTTGTTACTTTTGTTTTAGTAAAATTACACTACAATTAGATTGTAAAATTATCATAAGGGGTTGCTGATGGAGCAAGAGGTTAAAAGTTCTTCAAAAAAGAACAAAGCAAAAGAGTATTTAAAAGGGTGGACACCGTATAGATATAAGAGATATTATACTTTTATAATAGCTACTATATTTGCATTGGTTATTCCATGGGTTAAGATAAATGGAGCTCATTTTTTCTTGTTAAACTTTGATCACAAACAGATACACCTGTTTTTTACAAAGTTTGATATGCAAGAGCTTTATGTTATGCCATTTTTACTTATATTTGGTTTTCTAGGTGTTTTCTTCATGACAACTCTAGGGGGTAGAGTTTGGTGTGGATGGCTTTGTCCTCAAACTATTTTTAGAGTTATCTATAGAGATTTGATACAAACTAAGCTTTTAGGTATCAGAAAAAGTATTCAAAACAAACAAAAAGAACCTGAAGGACAAACAGCTAAAAGAGCTATTGGATTTTTCTTGTGGGTTATCTTAGCTTTTGTTGCTGCTGTTGATTTTATGTGGTTCTTTGTTCCGCCAGAGGATTTTTTCCAATATATTCAACATCCAGGTGATCATACTGTTATGGTTACAACTATTTTGATAGTTGCTGGTTTCTTGATATATGATATAGTAAAATTAAGAGAAGATTTTTGTATCTATGTTTGTCCTTATGCTAGAGTTCAGTCAGTTATGTATGATGAAGAGACTATTCAAACTATATATGATACTGAAAGAGGTGGACATGTTTATAGTGAAGATCAAGAAACAAAACTTGTTCATTCTTTAAAAGAGTTAAAAGCAAAAGAACCAGATGCAGAGTGTACTTTCTGTGATAGTTGTGTGAGAGTTTGTCCTACACACATAGATATAAAAAGAGGTATGCAACTTGAGTGTATAAACTGTCTTGAGTGTGCAGATGCTTGTACAAAAGTTATGGGTGCACTTGGTAAACCATCTCTTATCAGTTGGACTAGTTACTCTGCTGTAAAAGAGCATAGAAGACCTAAGTTTTTAAGATTTAGAACTATAGCTTATGGTGTTGCTTTAACTGCTGCATTGACTGGACTTCTTATCATGGGAAGTAAAAAAGAGCATATGCTTTTAAATATCAACAGAACAACTCAGCTATATAAAATAAAAGATAATGGTCAAAGAGTGAACAATGCTTATATCTTCTTGTTCCAAAATACAGATAGAAAAGACCATACATATTATTTTGAGGTAGAAGGGCATCCTGATATCAAGATAGCAAGACCAGCTTCACCTTTTAAACTAAATGCTGGTAAAAAGGCTAAAAAAGTTGTTGTTCTTTATACAAAAAAAGTACTGGTTAAAAATGATAAGAAAGATACACCTATTCCTATCACTATAAAAGCTTTTGCAGTTGATGATAAACAACATATAGTTGTAGAAAGACATACAGCTTTTGTTTATCCTAGATATGACTTGATAAAAAAAGCTCAATCTAAAAGTCAAGAGTAATATATAAAACTTCACTATCAGCTTCGGCTGATTTGTGGGGTTTTACTCCTTATGTATTAACTTATTCTTAATCTTCTTTCGATACTATCCTCAAAAATTTTTAATAAGAGGAACTTATATGATAAAAAAAATAGATGTAAATTCTGATGAATTTGTAACAGAACTTGAAAAAACTGAAAAATTTACTAAAAAAGTTTGTGAAAACTTCAATCTAGTTTTTAATCCTGATAATGAAATAAATGAGTCAGTTACTTTTGGACTTGCTAGAAATAAAATAATATATGGAAAAAGATTTTGTCCTTGTTTTATGGTAGAAGAGGGTGCAGATGGAAAACCAAGAAGTGTAGAAGATAGGATATGCCCTTGTAAACCTGCACTTGAAGATGAAATACCAAACAAAGGTGTTTGTCATTGTGGTATTTTCTGTACACCAGAATATGCTAAACATAAACAAACACAAATAAAAGCAGAAGAAGTGGCACATACTCACTCAAGAGGCTTAACAAAAGAAGAGTGTGAAGAGTTACTAAGTCATCCACAACTTGATGCTGATGAGATAGAGTCGTTGTTAGAAGCTAGAGAACTTGGTATGGTTGATTTTTTACTTGTGGATGTTAGAGAATGGATGGAATGGGTTGGACAGAGAATAAAAGGAACTGATTATCTTATTCCTACAACAAGTTTTTATGATGCACTTTCTCAGATAGATGATAAAAAAGATAAGCCTATTATATTGTATTGCTTTACTGGTAGTAGAAGTGCATATTGTCAGCAAGTTATGCAAAGTATGGGATATAAACATGTATCAAACTTTACTCATGGTATTATTTCATATCGTGGTGAGGTAGAAAGCGGAGAATAATTCATACATAGTTCATTTGTTTGTATTAAAATCTCAATATAAGTTTATCATATAAGGAGAAACTATGAAAATAAAAATATTATTATTAGTTTTTGGATTAACAGTTTTACAAGCAAATGATGCTCAAACGCTTTTTGACGCAAAATGTCAAATGTGTCATATAAAAACTAGACCATCAGATATGTCAAAGTTAGTAGCACCGCCTATAATGGGTGTTATGAGACATATCAAGATGACATACCATTCAAAAAATGAGGCTGTATCATTTATCAAAGATTATGTGTTTAATCCTTCAAAATCAAAAGCGGTTTGTATGCCACAAAAGATACAAAGATTTGGTTTGATGCCGTCTCAAAAAGGTGCTGTAACAGAAAAAGAGGTAGAAGAGATAGCTAACTGGTTATATGACAATTTCCCGCCAAAGGGATTTCATGGCATGGAACATGGTATGAAAAAAGGCAGGGGTAGAGGTATGGGAAGACCATAGATGAAAACGATTCTGCTTTTAGAAGATGATATAAACCTAAGTGATACTATAAAGCAGTTTCTTACTTTGCAAGGTTATGAAGTCCTTCAAGCTTACGATGGTGAAGTTGCGGAGGACTTGGTCTATGAAAATCATATAGATCTTATGTTATTGGATGTAAAAGTTCCGTATGTGAGTGGATTTGATTTTTTAAAAAAAATACGAAAAAATGCAAATAACACACCTGCTATTTTTATAACATCGCTAAATAGTGTAGATGATGTAACCAAAGGTTTTGATATAGGATGTGATGATTATATAAGAAAACCATTTGCGTTGAAAGAACTTTTAGCTAGAGTAGATTCTTTACTCAAAAGAAGTTATGGAGTATATCAGGAAAAAATCAAACTTGCAAATGGACTTGTATTTGATACTGTATCTTTACTGCTTACTAAAGATAACAAAAAAATACCTTTAAAAACAAAAGAGTTAAAGTTACTCTCTCTTTTTTTAAAAAATCAAAACAAATTGTTAGATTATGATGTGATAAATCAAACTCTTTGGGAATGGGATGAAGAACCAAGTAGTGGATCTTTAAGAGCATATATCAAAACTCTTCGTTCTGTTTTAGGAAAAGAAGCTATAGAAACAGTAAAAAATATAGGTTATCGCTTTGTTACAGAGTGAAAAAAAGTCTTTATTTAGATTTTTAGCTATCTATTTAACTTCAACATTTTTATTATTTTCTTTAATAAGTGGAATATTCTATATATATTCAAAACATCAACTTTTAGATCAACAGATGGAGAGCTTAAAGATAGAAGCTGAACATATAAAACAAAAATTAAGAGTTTTGCATCACTCAAATAGTAATGTTTTGTATTATCCTGATAGTAAGTTGATAAAATCAGCCATATATGATCTTGATAAACACTATATTTTTGGTAGTATAAAACAGGATTTAAATGCTACAAAAGATAACTCAAGATTATATCTAGTTGACAAAGTAGAACCATATTATCTAGGTGCTGCATATCTTTTAGTAACAAAAAAGATAAGTGAAACTCCTATAAATCATCTGAAAAAAAATATTTTTATCTTCATGATAGCAGGAGCTTTTTTTGTATCCATACTTGGATATTTTCTTGGGAGACTTTTTGTTGCACCTATGAGAGAAGCTATAGAGAAAATGAATCACTTTATACAAGATGCAACTCATGAACTAAATACACCTATAAGCACAATACTTACAAATATAGAAATGATAGAAACTTTTGGAAAATGTGAAAGTAAACAAGAGTTAAAAAGGATAGAAATAGCATCAAAAACTTTAAGTAAAATCTACGATGATTTGACTTATCTAAATCTAAATCATAACTATCACAGAGAGATGGAAAACTTAAATTTAAGTGAACTGTTAAAAGAAAGAATAACATATTTTTCAAGTGTAGCAAACAGTAAAAATATAAATATTATTTATGATATACAAGATAATATTATAATAAAAATAGATAGAAATGATGCAACAAGATTGATAGATAACCTTATCTCAAATGCCATAAAATATAACAAAACAAATGGTCTTATAAAGATTGTTTTAAAAGATGAACTTTTTGTAGTTGAAGATAGTGGAACAGGTATAAAAAAAGAGGATATTAAACAGATACTAAACCGTTTTAAAAGAGCTAATAAAAACGAAGGTGGGTTTGGTATAGGTTTAAGTATAGTCAATCAAATAGTAAAAGAATATTCTTTTCTACTTGAGATTGATTCTAAAGAAAACAAAGGAACAAAGGTTGCTATAAAATGGAAAAAATAATATTGATACTCTTTTTTTATTTAACACTTTTTGCCAAAGTTGATCTTGAAAAAACTTGTTTGGAATGTCATAAAAAACAACAAATACCAAGTGGATTGATATATAAAAGATATCTTTTAAAATACAGTACAAAAGATAAAATAAAACATACAATGTTTTCCTATCTTAAAAATCCCAAGAAAAAAAACTCTATTATGCCTAAACCGTTTTTTTTAAGGTTTCCAATGAAAAAACCTATAAATATAACTAATAAAGATCTTCATGATGCTATAAGATTATATATTGACAAGTTTGACATAAGAAAAAGATTAGTATTGGGAAAATAGTTCATTTTGTGTTCATACATAAAAGCTAAAATATTCCTCAATATAGAGGAGTATCAATGAAAAAATTTTTTTTACTATTATTAGCTATTCCACTTTTTAGTATTACACTTGATGAATTAACAGATTATGCATTGAAAAATTCTATTCTTATAAAGAAAATGAAAAATGAAACTAATCTATCAAGATTAAACAAAAAAGAGAGTCAAAGAAAACAATATGGAGAGTTCAATCTTGTAGGGGATTATAATCACTACAACATAGAAAGAACTTTGGCACCTTTACCTCCAAGTGTCATGATGAGTGGTAAGCCTGTAACAACTTCAAAAGATATATATACTTTGGGAGTGAACTATGTTATACCTTTGTTTACAGGCTTTGCACAAACTCGTGATATAGAGATAAATTCTATTGCTAAAAAAATGTCAGAAGCAAAAACAAAACTTACAAAAGAACAGCTTATTTATAATATACGATCTTTGTATTTAGCAATATTGATACAAAAAAATATACTTAAAGCACAAAAAAGTTATATACAAGCGTTGCAAAATTTAAAAGATGATATAGCATATAAAGTAAAACTTGGTAAAAAAGCTGAAGTTGATTTGATAAAAGTAGAAGCTGATTTGGAAGAGGCAAAAGCAACTGCTCAGTTACTAAACTCAAATATAAAGATAACAAAAGCAACTCTTTCATCGTTGACAAACAAAGATATCAAGAAAGTATCAGACATAAACATAAAAGTAAAAAAAATAAACTATGATATTGATAAACTATATACCAAGATAGATCATCTACAAAAACTCAAGATAGAAGAACTCTCTATAAAAAAATCAGACAAGATGATAGACAAAAGTCGTTCTCAACTTTTCCCTCAAGTCAATTTAAATGCTTACTATGGAAAAAACTATGGTGAAGATATAAAAACTGGAGACTGGGATAACGAAAAGATATATCAAGTAG
>Ga0256843_1003124_pt1 | contig 11659 bp, 8 predicted proteins | sample AlvinellametaG_FD_191572 | JGI IMG/M metagenome (GOLD analysis project Ga0256843, IMG submission 191572) | Pompeii worm associated microbial communities from hydrothermal vent at the East Pacific Rise, Pacific Ocean - Alvinella | ecosystem: Host-associated > Annelida > Integument > Unclassified ... | reverse complement strand
CTCTTAGTTCATCAAACATATTATGAATCTCTTTTGGAGTTAGTTTTTTAAACTCCTTTTCATCGCCTTCTTTTAAAGCGTTTCTCACTTTTGTTGCAGATATATCATCATCTGTTCTTTTGATTTCCCTAATTTTTACATCTGGCATCCTTTTAAGCTGAGACTCATATGATGATACTCTATCACTTCCGCAATAAATCCAGTTGATATTATCGTTAATTTTATTTAGCATAGTGATTATATTTCCTGTTGTTCCACTTAAAATATTAATATCAGGGAATACAGCCTTCAACATTTTCTCTTGTAAGTTTAAATCAAATGGATTTTTTTCTGTTTCTGATTTTTTGCCTTTCACTATATTAACATAAACATCATCACATTCGCTATAAGCAGTTTTAATCATTTTAACATGTCCTTTTGTTAAAGGTTGGAACCTACCCACTATCAATGCATTATTGTTACCTTTTAGTTTTCTCATTAAAATTTGTTTAGCTGTTAATTGAATATCATCTTCAATAATGGTTTTATCTCTTTTCGGATGACTAAAATTTATTTTATATTTATCAATCTTCTGAGATAATTCTCTTACCAAATCTTTTAGCTCTGACCTTGGCGTTACATTGATGCTATTTGTGATTTCTAGTGCTGCTAACCTAATATTATTCCAATATTGATTTTCAACTTCAGGATTTTCATCTTGATATTTTAACTTGATTTGTCTCCTTGCTTCTTGGTCTAGTTGATATTTCTGTTGAAATTTTAGTATGACGTCATTATATTTTATAACAACTCCTTCCTCTTTCCCCCCATATTTGCTTTCTACATCAAGAAAAAGTTCCCTAATATCATCAAGAAGTATCTCATTATTATCCCAATTCATTGCATTACTTCTCTCATCGAAAAGTTTTCTAAGTTTAACATTTTTTATGCCATTAGAAAAATCTTTTTTTGTACCCATAATTCCTGTAAATAATAAAGCTGGTGTATCTAATTTACACATTTTTGCATAATCATCTCTTTTAGAAATATCAAAGAAACCTGGATTTGTAATTAATCTTCCGTTTTTAACTTTAAATTTTGATTTTGTGTGTGCTATAAGTATCATTCCATGCTTTCGCTTATAGTTAGAACTAAGAGTTGGTTTATTCATTAAAAATTCAATAAATAACTCAGTACCATTAGGAATTGATTTTACTTCACCCGCTATTTTTTTGAAATGTTCAATAACGAAACTAAATTGGCTTGCGCCTATTGATTTCTTTTTTATGTTGGTTTTTGGTGCAAATTCAAACTCTCCATCATAAATAATATTTCCTTTGTATGCAATTATCCAATCATCTAATGTTCCATTTTGCGCTATTTTCATTGCTGTAATTTTTACGCCATCTGTTTTATGTTCCACTACTACATTAGAATTAAAAAATTCATTAATTCTTTTAATCGATGTTAGATATTTTCCTGCTGCTTGGATGCTAATATCCAATTTTGTTTTATTTGCAGCCTCAAATATTAAATCGCTAAATCTTTTCATACTTATTCTCCTATTTTAATTTTTAATGACTAATTTATAATCAACTACATCTAGCTTTTTTAAATTATTATAAGTTTCTCTTGCATTTTCATTGGTTTTCTGAACTTTCCATTCAGGTATTAAACCTTGTTTTCCTGCTTGGGCTCTTTCCTTATTCCTCTTAATAGCTTTTTTAACATCGGCATCAATTAAAATTAGTGCTGTTTTCATTGCATATGATTTTGCTTTAATCAATTTATTCTCGACACCTTTCTGATTACTACCAGTACTAACTTGGCCTACGCTTCTATGTTCTTGGAATGCTTTTTCCAATCTTTTATTTGCTATTGCTGTAGCTTTTGAAATTAATTTTCTAGCTTTTTCAAAATCTCCGCCTGAAAGCTCTTTAGTAATTTGGTCATTATCAATCAATTCTATATTTTTAAAGTTTTTCTCAAAAATATAATTTTTGCCTGATGCAGAGCCTCCTATAACTAAAACAAAAATACTTTCTTCTTTTAAAATATCTGCTATTTTATCATCTTCGTTCAAAAACCACTTTTCGACTAATTTTCTAAACATAATAATTACCTATTTTTATTAATAAGAAAATCTTTAAATGCATTACCAGTAAATGTCATAGATTCTGAAATCTTCTTATTATCGTAATTATCATAAAAAACTTTTGTCATATCTTCAATTTGTTTTTTATATTTTTTGAGTACAGGTATCTCTTTAATCATATAATTTACAGCATTAATTTTAATCTCATAATCAATTTCTTTATGGTCCCTTTCTAATTTTTGAGCAGCAGCTCCCCATTGAAGATCCAAGAATCTTTCAAATGTTCTAAAAATACTTTCTTTGTCTAAATATTTTTTCATCAGTTTTACTATACCAACAAATGACCACATACCTTTAATATCTTTTGAATCTTCTGAATTGAATAAGATTTTGAACATTTCATAAATTGATGTTTCATAAGAACTATCTTTGCTTGGTATTTCTTTATAGACCTCTTTTCCGTCAACAATCCACGGGTCGTTTGTGCCAGGTATATATTGTTTTTCATAAGCAACTCTTAAACCTTTAGATATAAAGAATTTTTGCATATTAAGTGTTGTTATTGGCTCGCCTTTCTTCTTTGTAAATCTAGGCTTATCATAAGTTCCAGCTTTAGTTAAAATTAAAACATTATCTCTTTTTGACGCTCCTCCAGCCAATGCTCTTAATATATACTTATGTGAAACACCTTTAAATCCATTTTGAGCATCAGATAAAGCAGAACTATGGCCAAATCTGCTAAATTCCATTGGAACTTCTTCTCCTTCTGAATTTTCTTCAAATTGAGTAAATTCGAAATCAACCTGAGATTGGGTAACAATCTCACCAAATCTAACTTCAAATACACTATTTATTTGGTCTCCAATAGCAGAAACAGATAATTTATTAGATCCTTTGTACTCTACATCTTTCATGAATTTTGGCTTATGTTCTAATTCATCAAGTAAAGTCCATAAGTCAGCTTTGTCGTTCTCCTTAACCATAATATCCAAATCACCAGATGTTGGTTTAAAAGGGATAACTTCATCATCATGTATTTCTGGATTCATGATAAATGATGTACTGCCATTGAAAGCTAGGCCATTTTTAAGAATTTTCTTATTTTTCCACAAAGGCCTACTAAATTTTTCTTCAAATCTTCTATCTAACTCTTCAAAGATTTCAACAAATTTCTTGATAAAATTTTGTCTTCCAATTTCTTTGATAGGTATTTTTTGTGCTAATGTCTCTTGACCTGTAATTTTGTTAGTAGCTCTTGCATTTCCGCCCATTTATTTTGTCCTCTTTTATTTTTATTTATAAATGTTTTAATAAATTATCATATTCGACAGGTTTGAAATCTGTCAAATCAACCGAAAGATTTATACGTTTTCCTCCAAATTTTGTTAAGTGACTGTGACCGTGAAGAAGATATTTGCATCCAGATTCCCTAAATAATTTTCTTAATTCATTAAATATAGGTATCATTTTTTCTTTAGTATAATTATCTATAATAAGAGGGTAATGGCACAAAAAATATTCGCCATGAATATGGTAATCAGTGACAGCTTTAATATTTAGGTCATTTTTATATTGTTCATTTGTGTAATGGTCATGATTACCTTTAATTAATACAATATTTCCATTAAGTATATTCATAATTTTTTTTAATTTATTATAACCGTCTTGAACTTTTCCAATACCTGCCGCCAAATCTCCAAGATGAAATACAGTATCATTTTCACCAACCATTGAGTTCCAATTAGTGATGATTGTTTTATTGTAATCATCTTCTCTATTGCAATATTTTTTAATATTCTCATGCAAAAAATGAGTATCAGAAATAAACCAAGTTTTAGCCAATTATTATCCTTCTTTTAGTATATATACATATACTGGTGTTATATTATTTTTAGATAATTCAGATAAGTTTGATGTTTTGATAATAAACGAAGTTACCCCCTTTTCTGAATATTCTAAATATTTTTTGTAATTTTTGTCACCTTCAATCATTAAGCCTAATTTTTCACCGTCTTTATATTTGATGTTGAAAAAAACTATACCGTCTTGAGTCCTGTTAAGTTTTAATGTAACTTTATCTGGGCCATCAACGCCATATAATTTATCATAATTAATGTATTTTTTCTTAATAATATTAATATTATTGATAAGCCAGTTAGCAACTTTATCAATTATACCTTCATTTACCATATCTCTGAAACTTTTCATATACCCACCTCTTTTTGATAGTATTTATATATTATAATTATATCATAAAAAAATTAATTTGAGCTTAAAATACTTTATAATGAATACTACTGAAGTCATTAATTTTTAATGAACTTAATAAACACTCTTTAAATATAATATTTTTATTCTCTCTTGCTATTAGATACAAAAAGAATGTTATTATTGTTCCTCTTTTTGTAATATATTCTGTATTTCCTTTTTTGTCTAAATCAGTTATATCAACATAATCATTACTCTTTAGTATAAAATCATATAAGTCGGCATCCGCAGTTCCTATAAATTCTTTTACTGTCATATCTTTAGCAGACATCTTATCAATTTTTTTCTCAAAATCTATTAGGTCACTTTTAAAGAATTTTTTATTTAACATATCTTTTGATACAGCTCCATCAAATGTTTTTCTTTCTGGTGGTTTTCCCTCCATATACACTTTCAATGACCCACTTTTGCCTTTAGGCCTAAACCTAAAAATATAGTTTTTGGTTTTCCCTGCTTCAGAATATTGAAAATTAATATCATAGTAAGAGTTTAGCGCTGACATAATTTGTTTTCTGGTTATTCTTAAAAATTTAATAGATTTTACTAAATCTATATCTACTTCCATTTTCTTTATTGAGGCTTTGCTTGACGTCACTTGCTTCAATGATATTCCTATGAGTTTTCTGCTTTCAAAATGTTCTTTAATTAAATTATTTAAAGCAACAAAAGTTTCATTTCCTGCTTTTATTTTTTTGCAAAGTTCTAAAATGTCCTTACCGTCATATCCTTTTTTAACCATCCAAATATCAGACGGGTTCCAATTGTCTTTTTTGTCAGGGAGTATAGCACTGTCTGTCATAGCATTTAAAAATTGAGGTTTTTTGGTATTACTGTCTCTATATGTAACATAGGATTTTATGGCAATTTTATCTTTTCCTGATAATTTTTTTATTGCAGTAAATGTTTTCTCAAAAGATTCATTCCATGTTTTGTCAAAATTAAATTTCAAATCTTCTCTTATTTTATCTTTATCAAATTTATTATTATTTAAACACCAAACAACAGCATCTTCCTGCAAAGCAGTTGAAGGCTTTGCCGCTGTTTCAAGATTGCCGTCTTCATTTATAACATTTGTCAATCTTCCTCCAGAATTATATAGTCTTATTTTCGATGTTCCCACTATAATATCTATCTGAGCTCCTTCTTTAATAGAATATTCTTCGTATCCAAATGTTTTAAGCTTTGCTGAAACCTCGAGAACTGATTTCCAATCTCTGATTATTTTGAACGTAAAAACACTCCCTAGTTTGTTGTCTTTCACCATTAGGTATGCTTTACTCAGTTTTTTTATCTTAATCATGTTTGAATAATCTTTTTTCTGAATTAATTTTTTATCCAATAAATATTTTAAGCCTGCTTTTCCTTGATAATAACATGTACCCATAAATAACCTCTTTTAAGGTTATTTATATTCTTACCATTCGTCCTCATCAATTAAATCAGAGGCTGGTGTTAAATCCCAACCAATAGGGTCAGTAATTAATTTGATATTTCCCTCAAATTGTTTTTCAAACATTAAATCTCTATCAATATACTCATCTAATCCATATTCAAAAACTTTATCATTATTGAAAGCAAAAGCATTGCTACCTGTAATATTAGGCTCTTTCATATAAATAAAACCTATTTTATCGCCAGGTTCTATTTCTTTGATACCATCTATTTTTTTCTCATTAATATATTTATTATGTACCAATGAAGCCCTTGAATTTACTGGAGCGGTAAGCCATTTATTTTTATCAGGAACCCATCTCTTAAATTTCTTAGACTGCTCTTGCCATTCATAATCCAAGCTAGAAACTCCCTGATTAATACAAATTTGAGAAGGCTTTTGCTCTCCTGTTCTTTGTTTCACATCTTCCATAAATTCTATAACCTTAGGGAGATTACCATCTATTAAAATATCCATAGCTGAACCAAGTTCTTTCCTAAAAAATTTAGGTGTTGTTGCTCTTACCATTGATAAACCAGTAACTTTTAATTTTGGTTTTGATAATGTTATTCCTTCATCCCACCATTTTCTGGCAAAATACATTTTTGGTGCAATTGAGATGAAGTTATCACAAATTACTTCAGGATCTTCAATAAGTTTTTCTGGCAGGTAAGCATTTATTGTGTCTGACTGCTTATTTAAACTAACATAAGTTAAAGGTAATGATATTTTTTCAATATAGTTTTTTGTAAAATCTACTAACCTTTCTTTTGAATTTTCCTTTTCATAATCAGCTCCCCACTTTTTAATCATTAATGGTTCAATAGAAAAATATCCTGAATCTGTATCTACCTGAGCGATATGCCTCCAATATGTTTTTATTCCATTAAATGTTTCCTTGTCATCTTCTCCTAATAATTTATCTATATGCTTACTATTAGCTTGAATAGCATTAAGATTGGCATTCCTAGCACCAGAAGTTACAGCCCCAGAAAAATATTCAGCATGCCCGGCAAAAACTGTTGCTTGCATAGATAAAGCACCATAAGCACTGTTAATAAGAATTTTCATTCCCATCTGATAAACATTCCATTTATCGGCTTCTTTCTGAATTTCGCTTATTCTCGCTTTATCTTCGTCGCTATAATTGTCTTTCTTTTTAATTTCCTCAATTTCTTTAAAGCATCCTTGCATTAATTTTTTGTATTTTTTCCTCTTCACCATAATGTCTTCCATGGTTTGAGATAAAACACTCCTTACATCTTTTCTAAAGAACATACCATTAGGAGCCATTGACACATTATATTTTTTACAAACTCTCATAACTTCTGATGATACTTCATCATTATTAACAACATGTTTTTGAAACCAGAAGTCATATTGAATTAAATCTTTAGGTATGAGATTCCTTGGATAGAAGATGGCATATTTTGCTCTTAGCAAAAGAAGCTCATCAGGAAGGTCCTTAGGTTCAATTAATGTTTCAATTCCAATATTTAGCCATTGGATAACAGAAGGATATAGTGATGCAAAATCTAAAGAATAAACCCATCTCCAAAATTTTCCTGTTCCTTTTACGATACCGCCAGGGAATGTTTGAGATTTAAGTTTGATTCCAGGATCTTGTTCATGCTCATTAATCAAATTCATATAAAATTCAACTCGTTCCTTAGGAATAAGGCTTCTAAATTTTTCATCCCTTGATATTCTATCCAATAATACTGTATCAGTTTCGTCGAATTTCCCTTCTAATGGAAGAACATGCGATTTTTTGAAATGATTATTAAACATATAGCTGTTCCATTGTGCTAATGTCCCTCTAATCATATCCATAGTAACACCAGTTTCGTATGAAATCATTTTTGCAAGGTCAATTAATTTAAGTTTTCTATCCAAACCAATAAGCAATTCAACATCCCTCACCCCATATTCAATAAAAGTATTAAAATTATTAATATAGAATTCGGCAAAATCTGTATGTTCATCATGATTAACCTTATTTGAGCCTAATTCATATCCTGCTACTGTATCTAAACTATATGATGTGTGAGTAGTATATGTATACTTTTTATACATAACCATATAATCTTCCTGAATAATACCAACCCATAGGAATTCATCTTGAATGCCATAAGATGTTTGAACCTCTTTATGTTTTATCAAATTTGCATGAGGAGATAATTGCTTAACATATTCTCCATTTAAACAATCAGTATTAAACCTCCATCTTTGTTTTAACTCATCATAATAATATAAATCATCTCTTTTATCAAGGACTCTAATTATTCTATTTGTTAAATAAGGGTCATCGTATGTTTTGGTATTCCAACCTGTCATTAATGTTGGGTCCCTTTTTTTCAGAAGTTCCAAGAATAATTTTAGCATTTGTTCTTCTGTTTTGCAATTAATATATTTTATTGTGCCATATTCTGACTCATAATTATTATCGTTATCCCACTCTTTATTGAGTCCTAATATGAAAAACATATTAGCTTTAGAATCAAAAATCTGTATAGATGTTATTGTTGCCATCGCCCCTCTTTGATGACTCATTGGTTTCCAATCATTTTTCCTAATATCAGATTTATCTGGCTTCATATCATCATCTAAAATTGCTGTTTCAATATCGTAATACCATGTATTACTAAATTCATGGTAGGCGTCAATTGGATTAGGCCAATACTCCCTGATAAAAGTTTGCTCTTGAGATTTATTCCCGTACATAGCGACACCAGAATCTTTATACATATTAACAGCATCCCTATATTCTTTCATTGTCTTGAATGTTAATTCTTTGAGTGGTTGTTGTTCAGGGATAGAAACTAAACCAGAATTTGAATTCTTATCGTGAATATAAAATGATGGTATAACTTTTATTGATTTTGTTATGCATTCTTTTGTAGATGGATTATATAGTCTAGCATATAATGCTCCCATATTTCCTTTGAATACGTTTTCATATTGAAAATTACTGTAGTTTTGTGTGTTTGTCATTGATTTCCTTTTCGTTTTATCTCCTGTAGTTCCACTTTCGGCAGGATTATCTTTTTGGAAAAAGAGGAATCATCCCCTTTTATGTCATATTATATCTAAATTTTAGTTAAAAATTCAATTGACCAAAATCAAAATCATCTTTTTTTGGTTGAACAATAGGAGCTGTATTTAATTCTTCTTGGTCCACTGATTCATAAGAATTTCCATCATCATAAGGCTTATATGTCATTCTGGCAAAATCTGTTTCCATCATAAGGGATGGCATTAGACCAGTATACCTGTTTTTAACAATCTTCCAAATTTGCTGATTTTGCTCTCTCATTTGGTCATTATTAATAAGCATAATGGCAACATCTGCCGTCATCGCTATTTTCAGAGATTCAGAAATATTTTCCATACCTGCTTCTGTATTGCCTATTGCGGCTCTACCTGCTTGAGATGAGCTAATCATCATTATCCCTTTATTTCCTTTGGAGTCATATGTTTCCTTTGCTATCGCATGTAAATCTTCTGCCACCTTGCCCAATGAGTCATAAGAATTACTATCTTTATTTGCTCTATGAGATACCATCAAACCAAGGTAATCTACGACAATAGCGTCAGGAATAAAATTCTTCTTAGATTTTAGTTCATCTAAAAGTGCTTTAAGTTGCATTGTGTTAAATGTACCAGCACCGTATTCTTTGATAACCAATTCTCCAATACTATCTTTAACCTGATTCCATTTTCTTAAAAGTTCTTCGTTATCTAGTTCTGATAAATCGTTAATGGTTGTTCCTATTACATTAGAGTCAATTCTTTTCGCAATTTCTTTTTCTGGCATTTCTAGTGTTATAAAGAGGACATTTTTCTTTCTTAATAAAAGATTAGATGATGTAAAAACCTTAGCTGCTGTTTTACCTGTATGTGTTGGACCAATAAACATAAAAAGTGATCCAGGTCTTATTCCTCCACCAAGCACCTTATCTAATGTCGATAAACCAATAGGCGTAAATGCTTCTCTACTTTTATAATATTCAAGTCTTTCCTCAATACTACTCGCATAATCAAGACCAACCGATGTATCAAAATTTATATTTAAAGATTCTTCCACCATTGATGGAATTGGGTCAAAACTGCCATCATTTTGAATGATGTCTGCGGCTTCAAATATAGTTTTTGATAATTTAATTCTTTGTACCCAAGTCTGAGTTTTATCTATTAGGAAATCCATATTTTCAACAGGAGGTTCCCTTAATACATCTTTAAATTTGCTTATTGTCGTTGATTGTAGTGTTTTGTTTAATGCCATATTTTGCTTAATGGCTAGTCCGACTTCTTGAGGACTAGGTCTTTTATTATAATCATTTGTTAAATTTTTGATTGTGCTAAATATAGTTGCATTATTTGGATTTTGAAAAAGTGACTCATCAAGATGACTATACACCTTCGCATAATAACTATCACTCTTCATTAAATTCTGTAATACTACGTTTTCCATTTCTTCATTCATTTATTATTCCTTTATTAAAATCCATAGGGTTTTACATCTGTTTGGTTAGATGTTGCATTATAACATTATTTTATTTAACTTAACTAGGTTTCTATAATATCATTTAACCTAGCTGAAGCGATTTCATAATATTCTTTATTCAATTCAATCCCATAAAATTCTCTTGAATTAGTAACGCAAGCAACACCAGTCGTTCCGCTACCCATAAAAGGATCTAAAATTATATCTCCTTCATTTGTATGTTTTAAAATAATTTCATTCATTAATGCTAGTGGCTTTTGTGTTGTATGTTTTGTTCTTTCTTTTCCTCCACAAATAGGATAACTATAAATTGCATTATCATATTGAGAGTTAAATGTTGGCTTTGATTTTTTAACAAAAGTAAGAAAAATCTCTTTAGCGTTTGTCAAATAATTAATCTTTGAGTTAATCGGGACAGGATTAGTTTTTAACCACATTCCGAACCTAGGTTGCTTAAATTTTAATTTTGCTGCAGCATCACTGATATTTTGAATTTTCCAAATATCATAAAACATAAATAATGTCCCATTATCCTCTAATAAATCATAACTTAACTTTAAAAATTTTTCAAAATCTATTTCATTTTTATCCCAATCACCAAAATCGTTATGATGCTTTCCGTATTTTTTGTATAATTCTTTTTCTTTTTCTGATGCATCTTCATCAGGCTCTTTCATTGTTGCAAAATTCGTCTTTCTTGATATGGCATAAGGAGGATCTGTTATTATGGCATTAAATTTTTTACCCTCTTTGACCATTTTCTCCATTACAGAGAAACAATTATCATTTACTATCATTTTTTCCCTTTTCATAAAGATTATCAAGTTCTTCGTCGACTACCGTTAGTATAAACTTACCAAATTCAATTTGATTATGGGCACTGGCATCAAAAAGATTTGCTCCAAATGCTTGTGGATGTCCTCCACAAGAGTCAACATTTTTATTTAGTAATGCCCTTTTGACTATATTATCTTTGAGTGTTCCATCATCTGATAAATCATCCCTTAATCTTAGTGATATACCTCCATAGCTTGAGATAAGAATATAAACATCAAAACCAGGATAATCTAATGGAATATGATTTTTAAAATCATCAATGAACATCATTAAAATTCTTTTATCTCCATTAGGTTCATGTCTAAAAATTCTTCCAGATTTATCAAGTTTTTCAAATAATTTTTTCTTTTTAGCCATCAAATCCTTGAACCTTTCTTTATCCGAATTTCTTAGCTTAAAATCGTCTTTGAATCTTGTAAAATAGTAATCTTTTTTGAATTCCCAGAATAATTCATTATAAACCATCGCACCTTTAAAAAGTGGATTTTCTTTTTTCCATAAGTCATAAACATCAACAAATTCAACATATTTTTCTAAGTCT
>Ga0256843_1003123_pt1 | contig 11661 bp, 13 predicted proteins | sample AlvinellametaG_FD_191572 | JGI IMG/M metagenome (GOLD analysis project Ga0256843, IMG submission 191572) | Pompeii worm associated microbial communities from hydrothermal vent at the East Pacific Rise, Pacific Ocean - Alvinella | ecosystem: Host-associated > Annelida > Integument > Unclassified ... | reverse complement strand
AATGCTTAATCTATTCTTTAATATCTATATTATTAACATTCTATGTTAGCTATTGTTCTTTCAATGCTTAATCTATTCTTTAATTTGACAAGATGGGTTTTTTTGATATAATTCCATAGTATTTGGGCAGTTAAGTCGTTGCTTGACTATAAACTGCCCTATGATTTCACCATTAAATTAAGCTTAAATCATCTTGTTATTTGTTACTTATTTTCTCATTTCTATATTTCTTTACCTCTTTTGTATTGACACTCCCTCTTTTTTTCTGTTTTCTATTTTGTTATCTTTCTTCTAGCTATCTATTCTTAGCATAAAATTATATAGCCTAAAGAGAGGACGTTATGATATTACTCCGTCTATTATGTGGTTAAATTTGACTCTTGGTTTCAATCTTCTGAAGCTGAGAGTTTAAGAGAGTTTTTGGATGATAATCCTGATTTTGATATTAATTGTTTTAAGAGAGCTTATTATCTCTATTTTTCTTTACCTTCTGAGTCTGATAATCTTAGTTTAAAGTATGGTCGTTCTATTGAGGATTATTTTAAAGGTAATGGTCAATCTCGTGAGATTCGTTTTCCTGAGTCTAATGTTCTTGATTATCTTTTAGGTTCTGGTCTTTCTAAGGTTGAGAAGTGTTCTTCTTATCCTTCTTCTTTTTCTGAGACTGTTCTTACTACTGCTCAACGTGATAAGGCTATCTATAAAGAGATTTTGGATATGAAAGGTTCTGATAATGATGTAGAGTTTGAGTCTTATTCTATTCCTGAGTTTGATAAATGGTTTTCTGGTGCTCATCTTCCTGGACTTCGTACACGTTACTCTTATGAGTGTTTTCGTCGTGCTTTTTATCGTTATTATACGACTAAAGATTTATTGATTAAATATCGTTCTGTTTCTGAGTGGATAAATTCTAAACCTTGTCGTCTTTTTCTTCGTGATTGTACGAATTATAAAAATGATACTTTTAAATCTGATAATTATGTTCCCTCTGTTTCTTCTTTTGAAGCTGATTTGCCTCCTGAGTTAAGAGATGATTATTATATTTCTTCTAGTGATGGTCGTATGTTTGGTAAGCATCGTCTTTTTACTAAGGACGATATTAAAATGCCTTTGGATAATATTCCTGATTCTATTTTACCTCCTAATACTGATGAGGATGATTAATTATGTCTCTTAATTCTTGTATGACTCCTTTTCGTTCTGAGATGAATTCTTTACAGTCTTTGCTTGTTCCTTGTGGTAAATGTCCTGCTTGTATTAATGCTAAAAAAAAGGATTGGATTACGCGTTGCTTTTTTGAGTCTCGTTCTCACGATAGTTCTATCTTTGTAACGCTTACTTATGAGGATTGTTATCTTCCTGTGGTTGAAGTTGAAACGGGTAAATATCTTCGTACTCTTAATCCTAAACATATGACTGATTTTTTAAAACGTCTTCGTAATTTTATGTCTAAAAAATATAATCGTAAAATACGATATTTCTATTCAGGAGAATATGGTTCTAAGACTAAACGTCCACATTATCATATTCTTATTTTTGGAGCTGATTTACATCACTTTTTATCTTTTGATAGTGCTAATCCTTCTAAACTTTTAAATAATAAAATGGATGAGATTTGGTGTCTTGGTAATACTAAGGTTGAGGAGTTTAAGCCGTCTCACGCTCGTTACGTTGTTGGTTATGTTTCTAAGAAGCTTGGAGATTATTCCGATTTTCTTCATCCTAAACAGCATAAAGAATTTATTAGGATGTCTACTCGTCCAGCTCTTGGTACTAATGGTCTTCAGTCTTTTGCTCGTTCTCTTATTGATTCTAATTCTCCTTTTGCTAAATATTATCCTACTAAGCATTTAGGTACTTTAAAGAAATATTTTCTTAAGAGGTTATTTCCTGATTATAAAACTTTTCCTAATACTTTGTTCTATACACGTGGTCAAAAGGATGGTCTTAAAGGCTCTTTTTCTATAATTGATTTAGAGTCACTTTCTGATTCTGAAGTTAGTTCTCGTATTCAAAAATTTAAGGAGCGAAAATACTCTTTTTTTCGTTTCGACCGTAAATCTTCTGAAATTATCTGTAATGTTCTTCATCCTGATTTAAACGATTTATTAGAGTCTTCTATTCTTAATTATGTTCTTAATAATTCTGATTATCTTGATGATAAAACTAAAGACTTTTCTACTGCTTGTGATTACTTTACTGAGGGAAATGATTTGGTTTACAGTTCTTATTTAAATGGTGTTGATGATGATTATGTCTCTACTTTTAAAGATTATTCTGTTACTTCTGATTTTCAAGATAATATTAAGTCCTTTATTAAGGCTAATTATATGGCTGAGCAACAAGATACACATTAAAATTATAAGGAGTTATTTATATGTTTAGTTTTCTACGTTCCCCACTTAAGATTGATGATGATCATACTATTCCGCAGTTAAAGCGTGATTATGAAACGATTGTCTATTTAAAAAATAAAACACAAATTTCTGTTTTCTCTAAAGATTTCGTTATTGAGGATAATCTTATCCGTTGTCGTGATATGCTCGATAAATCTTCTTTGCTTATTCCACTTACTTCGGTTTTATATATAGAGCTATAATTGCTCTATATACGTTTTTTACCTGCTAGGTTAGTCAATGTATTACTTATACCACGTTCGTGGCTTCTACCCTGCTTATTTTGATTATTTTCGATAGCTTTGTCATTATATATTTGTGTCCAAAGCTCTTTTAGTGTACTCATAACTAATTGTTTACTATTTCTAGTGTCTGTGTAAATTCTTCCTTTTGCGTCTATATACACGTTTTCTGGTTTGTACTCTACGTCATACATTCCTATTCTTCCAACATATCCGCTTTTAAGTACTCTTTGTCTAAAAGCTTCAATCTCTTGCGGTAGCTCTAAAGAGGATTTTTTATCCTCATCCCCTCCCTTTTTACCCGTAGGGGATAAAGGGGTTGTTTTTAAAATATCTTCTGTTTGTATTGTATCTTTGTTATTAATACGCTTGCATTTTTGCTGTCTTGCATTTTTACTGTCTTGCATTTTTACGGTTTGGCTGTTTTTAGGCAAACCTTCATTTTTGTGGTTTGGCTGTTTTTCGGGCTTTGTAGTCTTTTTTTGAGGTAAATTGTAGATTATATATTCAGCACTTCCGTTTATTTTTTTATGCCATTCAATGAGACCGAACTCTTTTAGTTCATTTAGTATTCTCCATATTGTGTTGGCACTTTCTTTTAGTTCTTTTGCCATACTTTTTCCAGTGAAATTCCAGTCGTCTGGTTTTGCTAGCATATAAGCCCATAGACCTTTTGCTTTTAAACTTAGCTCATTGCTGTAAAGTACTTCGTTTGATACTTGTGTGAACGGTACACCGTCACCTTTTCTTAATTTGTTGATTGACATTTTTATATCTTTCCGAACTATAAGGATTTGATATTCTTTAGAGTGTGAGTGAGAAGGGAGAGTTCGACGTTCCAATGCTTCTCTAAAACACTTTGAGAAGCAGTAGCATTGAGGTCGTCGAAAACCTTGTTTTAACTGCTTCCCAAAACGTTTTGTTTACAGAATGATATATTATTTTATTCCCATTTGTCAAGGATGAAATATAAAGGGCGTTTTTTTTATGCCCTTTAAATCGCAAATATATGTTGTTTTTCCTCTAGCTTATTACTCTATCAAGCTCTTTTAGTATTCTTCGTAATATCATTCCATCTCTTATTGTTTCAAGCATTCTAGGATTGTTTTTTTTCATCCATTTTATAGTAGACTCACTTTTTCCTATCTGTCTTGCTATATCTTTGTATATTATATCTTTGTCAATTTCTATAAACATATCCGCTATTGTTTCCATTGTTGCTTTGCAATTATAGTCTTCTAAATTCATCTTCTTATCTCCTTTTTATTTATAATAATAGTATAACATATTATACCTTATGTAAAGTTTAATATATTCGACTTTATGAGTCGTGTTTTGGAATTTTGCTTGCAAGAATTCCGAAACTAAGACGTTTTAGTCTTGACAATAAAGCCATCCGCAGGATATAAGGCCGTAGGCCGTACTAGGCACCGCCCCGTTACGCTGATTACTTGTATATTGCTATCCCACATTGATGTATCAATGCAACGATGATTTCGACTCCCCACGCTCGATGCTCTTGTAACTATACATTTCACTACATCACTTAACCATTGTCTCTTAAATGCACACTCCCATATCTGTTAATTACGGCTATTAAGTACTCGCTGGGCTTCTTGTAAGCTCTGTGCCGTGTCTTGAAATTTTGCTTGCAAGAATTTCAAGACCAAAGAGGCACTATTACGGCATAATTCCCCTTACTGCTATGTCTCGATGAGTCCTTGCAAAAAAAAGCGTGCCGATAGGCCGTGCGAAGCACGAAGCTTTCTTTTTGCAAAGGCGGATCTGCTACGTCTTCCTTGCGGGTGGCCGTTCAGGCCAGCTTTAGCAATGCGTGCCTTTGCGGGCTTGCTCCCGCAAAGTAGCTCCTCGGCTTGCCGAGATGAGCGAAGCGAATAATAAAATACCCGATATATATTGCACGTCGTGTTGTCGTGCATCTGCTTAGGCTAGTGTCTAGCCTAAAGCAAAGTTACTTCCGTACAGTAATAGCCGTTGCCTGAGCGTAATGCTCGGTTTTGATGCGTTTAGCATCGCAACGGCTTCTTTATTCATTCTATTCTTGTAATTTTGCTAAAAATTACTCTCTTATCAATTAGAACGTTATCTACTTGATCTATTAGTTCTAATTGACACACACCAATACTTATTTAGCACTTTTTTAAAAAAAATGCTAAATTTTCTCTCTTATTATTTTCTCTCATTTCTCTTTTTTATCCTTATTTTTTCCTTAAATTTGCTTCACTGTATTAGTGACATACTTATTTATTTTTAAGTTTACTTAATCTATTCTTTTATTACTAAAATTCAATACTCAGGAGAGGGCGTCGAGATTACTCCGTCTTATTTATGGCTCAATGTACAGATTTACGTCGAGTTCCTAATACAAAGTCACTTGTACCTTGTGGAAAATGTTTTAATTGTCGTACAAATTTCCAGAATCGTTGGTGTACTTCGTTAGCTCTTGAAGCAGTTCATCATAAAAATGATATTCATTTCATTACACTTACTTATGATGATGATAACTATCCTAAAGATGGCTCTATTTCTAAAGAAGAAGTACAGAAGTTTATGAAGCGTTTAAGACGCTATGTAGAATATTACTATACTCATTTACCTGCTAATCGTTCCGTTTCAAAGGATGTAATACCAAAGCTTAAATATTTCGCTGTTGGCGAATATGGTTCACGAACTGGCCGTGCTCATTATCATCTTATTTTGTATGGTTTTGATTCTGCTTTACATCCTGTTGAGTATTTCATAGATAAAGCTTGGACTAAAGGCTTTACACGTGTAGATATGCCTAAATCTAAGGATGTTTCAAAGGCTATTCGCTATTTAACAAAGTATATAACAAAGTCTCTTGTATCAACTGATATTAATGAAGAAGAAGATGACAAAGAAAAACCTGCACGTCAAAAAGAGTTCTCTCTTAAATCCCATTCTTTAGGCCTTGCAGGCTTGAATAAGCTTGCTGAACAGTTGAGAAAAAAAAACGTTTATCCTGTTCAAGGTCTCTCTACTTTAGAGAAGTCTGCTTTTTATTGGATATATCAAGATTTATTCGATGATGAAGATCCCGAAAAGCCTGTTTTTCAAGAGTTTAAGAATATATTTGCCATAGGTGAAAATCGTGATATTTTTTACAATCCGTCTGATTTAGTTATTGACTCTATGAAGCGTCGTGGGAAGAATTTAAACTTTGGTTCTCTACGTCTTCCATTGCTGAGAAAGCTCCTGGAACTCTCTCATCCTGACTTAATACCCTCGATTAATTATTTTTTGTTTAATAATCCTCCGCCATCTTTTTGGCGTTATCATCAAGAGCGTGTTGAAGATAATATGTCTCAATCGTATAACTTTAAGTCTATGCAACATAATCAAATGTATGTTAATTCAGATGGTCGTGAGACTGGTCGTACTATTTATGAGGAATATAAAGCTCAAGAGGCTAAAGCTAAGTATATTACTAATTCAAAAATTGAGGTTTTTTAATGAAACGTAAAAATTTTACTACAAAGGATATCGGCACTCCTGATTTTCTATTTTCTCGCACTCGTCGTCTCATTGCTAAGCTTCGCTGTGATATTCGTTCATTTATGCTTGATAATTGCTATTTGCCTGATAATGAGTTGCTCTATATGTTTAATAATTCTGATTTGCTATTGCGTCGTAAAGCTGTTTTTTCGTATATTATGAAGTTACGTGACTATACAGTTTCATCTGCTGAGTATAAACGAGAGTATCGTCGTATTTTGTATTATTATAATCATAGTCTTTTTTTGCCTTTTGAGAAAGGTTCTAAATGAATTGTAATAATAAATCTTCTAGTACTTGCTTTGAGTATTTTAAATCTCTAGTACTCTCTTTAAAGCGTGATATATCCAAATTCAATTCGGATCATAACTCTTTATCTCCTGATAGTAAGTACTCTTTTTTTATTAAGTCTGATTTACACTCTAGACGTGTTTCTCTTTTTAATGATTTAGTTTTATATAAGTCGTATTTAGGCGATTATTATTCACGTTTGCATTTCTATGCTAAAAAGTCTTTATTACAAAGCTATGAGCGTTTTTAATGGCTACAATTTCTTCGAATCGTAAACAATATGTATTTAGAGGTTCTTTTGATTATATTTCTGACTCTTGGGAGCTTATATATCTTAAAAATATTTATAAAGTTTTTGTTCGTGATGATTGCGATCATACTTTGCACGAGCCTCGTTCTATGGTTATTGAGATGTTCTATATCGATACTCTTTTAGTTGATGTCAAACTCTCTTTAGCTCCAGGTGTTCGTTTAATTATTGAAGCACCACCAAATGTAACTGTCTCTCTTTTTGTATATTCTTCTTGATATTTTTTATATTCTTTTTCGTCATATATACCCATACTTGCTAAGGCTTCTAAAGCTTCTTTGTTTTTAAACTGCATTATATCTTCTTTATATTCGTTTTTTACCTGCTAGGTTATCCAATGTATTATTTATATCACGTTCGTGGCTTCTACCCTGCTTATTTTGATTATTTTCGATAGCTTTTTCATTATATATTTGTGTCCAAAGCTCTTTTAGTGTACTCATAACTAATTGTTTGCTGTTTTTTGTATCTGTGTAAAGTCTTCCTTTTGCGTCTATATACACGTTTTCTGGTTTGTACTCTACGTCATACATTCCTACTCTTCCAATATATCCGCTTTTAAGTACTCTTTGTCTAAAAGCTTCAATCTCTTGCGGTAGCTCCAAAGAGGATTTTTTATCCTCCTCCCCTCCCTTTGTACCCGTAGGGGATAAAGGGGTTGTTTTTATAAAATCTTCTGTTTGTATTGTATCTTTGTTATTAATACAGTCCGTTTTTTGCACGGTGGCATTTTGCCACGGTGGCATTTTTGGACTTTGGCTGTTTTTAGGCAAAGTCCCATTTTTGGACTTTGGCTGTTTTTCGGGCTTTGTAGCTTTTTTTTGAGGTAAATTGTAGATTATATATTCGCCTGTGCCGTCTGTTTTTTTGTGCCATTCAAGAAGACTGAATTCTTTTAATTCTTTCATTATTGATAAGATGGTTTTTCTATTTTCTTTTAGTTCTTTTGCCATACTTGAAGCTGTAAAGTTCCAATCGTCTGGTTTTGCTAGCATATAAGCCCATAGACCTTTTGCTTTTAAACTTAGCTCATTGCTGTAAAGTACTTCGTTTGATACTTGTGTGAACGGTACACCGTCACCTTTTCTTAATTTGTTGATTGACATTTTTATATCTTTCCGAACTATAAGGATTTGATATTCTTTAGAGTGTGAGTGAGAAGGGAGAGTTCGACGTTCCAATGCTTCTCTAAAACACTTTGAGAAGCAGTAGCATTGAGGTCGTCGAAAACCTTGTTTTAACTGCTTCCCAAAACGTTTTGTTTACAGAATGATATATTATTTTATTCCCATTTGTCAAGGATGAAATATAAAGGGCGTTTTTTTTATGCCCTTTAAATCGCAAATATATGTTGTTTTTCCTCTAGCTTATTACTCTATCAAGCTCTTTTAGTATTCTTCGTAATATCATTCCATCTCTTATTGTTTCAAGCATTCTAGGATTGTTTTTTTTCATCCATTTTATAGTAGACTCACTTTTTCCTATCTGTCTTGCTATATCTTTGTATATTATATCTTTGTCAATTTCTATAAACATATCCGCTATTGTTTCCATTGTTGCTTTGCAATTATAGTCTTCTAAATTCATCTTCTTATCTCCTTTTTATTTATAATAATAGTATAACATATTATACCTTATGTAAAGTTTAATATATTCGACTTTATGAGTCGTGTTTTGGAATTTTGCTTGCAAGAATTCCGAAACTAAGACGTTTTAGTCTTGACAATAAAGCCATCCGCAGGATATAAGGCCGTAGGCCGTACTAGGCACCGCCCCGTTACGCTGATTATTTGTATATTGCTATCCCACATTTTATTATCTATGGAACGATAATTCCGACTCCCAACGCTCGATATTCTTGTAACTATACATTCCACTTTCTCTCTTATCCATTGTCTCTTAATTGCATAGCCAAACGAAGTGCGGAGCGTAGCGGAGTTGATATATATTGCACGTCGTGTTGTCGTGCAACTGCTTAGGCTAGTGTCTAGCCTAAAGCAAAGTTACTTCCGTACAGTAATAGCCGTTGCCTGAGCGTAATGCTCGGTTCTTCTGCAAAAGCAGAGCAACGGCTTATACCTTTATCAATTCTTAAATATTTGTATATTTAACATTCTATGTTATTCATTGTTCTTACAATATTCGGTTTATTCTTAAGCTTTTCTTATTATTATATTTGTTTATAATATTTATCGTTTGTTCTTATAATTTATTTTCTTTAAGCTTGACAAAAGCTAAAAATTTGATATAATTCTAAATCTAGTGCAGTATATGGTTGCTTGATTACATACTGCACTTTGACACAAGGCTTAAAAATTGCTTAAATTTTTTTATCCTTTTGTTTTGTTTTTTGTTCTATTTTCTTTCTTTTTTTATATCTTTTTTTATTTGTTACTTTTTTACACTTTTTTATATTTCTTTTGAAATTTTTTACTACTGTGTTATTGACACTTTATATTGATTTTTATTTTTTATTTTTTCATACTTCTTTTATGAAAAATAATATTTATGTTTCCATTGATTCCATTCTTAATAAAAAGATTAAATCTTCTTTTGAACACGATAAGTCTATTTCTTTTGATTTTGATGTTTTGGAGATTCCTGAGTTTGATAAGTGGTATTCTGCTACCGGTTCTTCTCTTGGATATTCTTATTTATGTGTTCGTCAATTCTTTTTTAGATATTACACTTCTTCTGATTTGAGAGAGAAATATTCTTCATTGTCTAAATATTTGAGGCTTTCTTCTACTCGTCGTTTGTTGCGTAAGTGTTCTAATCTTAAGTTTGATATTATTAAGAGGCCTTTTTCTTAATGTCTTCAAATACTTGTCTTTCTCCTTATCGTTCTTATAATAACGGCATACATTCTTTTTTAGTTCCTTGCGGTAAGTGTCCTGCTTGTATTAATGCTAAAAAGAAAGATTGGATAACACGTTGTTTTTTTGAATCTCGTTCTCATCCTTATTCTATTTTTGTTACTTTTACTTATTCTGATATTAATTTGCCTCAAGTTCGTTCTAGTGATGGAAAATATTATAATACTTTAAATCCTGATGATATGGTTAAGTTTTTAAAGCGTTTTCGCAAGTATATGCTTGTTAATCATAATCGTAAAATACGTTATTTTTATTCGGGTGAATATGGTTCTATTACAAAGCGTCCTCATTATCACGCTATTATTTTTAATGCTTCATTGCACGATTTTCTTACTTTTGATTCTGCTAATCCTAAGGATGTTCTTTCTAATAAGATGGATGATATTTGGATGTTAGGCAATACTAAAGTTGAGGAGTTTAAACCTAATCACGCTAAGTACGTTGTTGGTTATGTTTCTAAAAAGTTGGGCGATTATTCTGATTTTCTTAAGCCTGAGCAAACTAATGAGTTTATTCGTATGTCTTTAAAGCCTGCTCTTGGTTCTGATGGTATAAAGCGTTTTGCTTCTAGTCTTATTGATTCAAATTCTCCTTTTGCTGATTATATTCCTACAAAGCATTTATCTACTCTTTATAAGTATTTTCTTAAGCGTAAATATCCTGATTATAAAACTTTTCCTAATACTTTTTTTTATAAGCGTCCTGATAGTAAGGATTATATTTCAAGAGGTAGTTTTTCTCTTATTGATTTAGAGTCTCTTTCGGAGTCTGCTGTTAAGCAAAGGATTGAGTCTATGAAGAATTCTAATCATTCTTTTTTTCGTTTTGATAGGACTATGTCTAAATATTTGTTTGAGTCTTTACATCCTACTTTGAGTGATGAGTTAGATTCTTTGATTATTGATTATGTTTCTACTAATACGACTTATTTTTCTTACAATGATAAGACTCTTGATAATGCTATTGATTATTTCACTAAGGGTTATGATGAGCTTTATAATCTTTTTTTGCATACTTTGGATAATGAACGTTTTTCTGATTCTTCTGATTATATTTCTTCTTTTGAGCATAATGAGTCTGTTAAACGTTTTCATAAGCAACAGGTTATGTCAGAGTTGTTCGATTCTCACTAATTAATTAATTATATAGTAAAGGTTCTAAATGAATTGTAATAATAAGTCTTCTAGCACTTGCTTTGAGTATTTTAAATCTTTAATACTCTCTTTGAAGCGTGATATATCTACATTTAATTCGGATCATAATTCTTTGTCTCCTGATAGTAAGTACTCTCTCTTTATTAAGTCTGATTTACACTCTAGACGTGTTTCTCTTTTTAATGATTTAGTTCTGTATAAGCCTTATTTAGGCGATTACTATTCACGTTTGCATTTCTATGCTAAAAAGTCTTTATTACAAAGCTATGAGCGTTTTTAATGGCTATTAGCACTTCAAATCGTAAACAATATGTATTTAGAGGTTCTTCTGATTATATTTCTGATTCTTGGGAGCTTATATATCTTAAAAATATTTATAAAGTTTTTGTTCGTGATGATTGTGATCATACTTTACACGAGCCTCTTTCTATGGTTGTTGAGAAGTTCTATATTGATACTTTCTTAATTGATGTCAAACTCTCTATAGCTCCTAATGTTCGTTTAATTATTGAATCACCATCAAATGTAATTGTCTCTCTTTTTGTATATTCTTCTTGATGTTTTTTGTACTCTTTTTCGTCATATATACCCATACTTGCTAAGGCTTCTAAAGCTTCTTTGTTTTTAAACTGCATTATATCTTCTTTATATTCGTTTTTTACCTGCTAGGTTATCCAATGTATTACTTATATCACGTTCGTGGCTTCTACCCTGCTTATTTTGATTATTTTCGATAGCTTTTTCATTATATATTTGTGTCCAAAGCTCTTTTAGTGTACTCATAACTAATTGTTTGCTGTTTCTTGTATCTGTGTAAATTCTTCCTTTTGCGTCTATATACACGTTTTCTGGTTT
>Ga0256843_1003122_pt1 | contig 11662 bp, 23 predicted proteins | sample AlvinellametaG_FD_191572 | JGI IMG/M metagenome (GOLD analysis project Ga0256843, IMG submission 191572) | Pompeii worm associated microbial communities from hydrothermal vent at the East Pacific Rise, Pacific Ocean - Alvinella | ecosystem: Host-associated > Annelida > Integument > Unclassified ... | reverse complement strand
AAAACCAAACTTCTCTAAAAACAATGCTTTTTTTCTTATAGGAGCTACAAATCAAAAAAATAAAATCTCTTACAATCTTAATGCGATAGAGATAAAAACAGATAAAGCAATAGAACAGATAGCAGACAAACACATACACTTAACAGCTCCTCAAATATCGCTTATAAATTCGGATTCAAATGAGGAGCTTTTTGCTTTGCTTGTAAATACTCTCGATGAGTTAAAAGCACTTGCTACAACATTATCTCAGTCTCAAGATGAGACATATAAATTACCTCTTACTAATTCTGATGAGATAGCCTCATATATAAGCAAGTTTGGAGATTTAAGTTCAAAATATGGGAGTTTTAAATAATGGCTGATTTTAAAGTACACGAAATCGACTTAGATGGTGGACACTTTGACTACGATATAGGCTTTGTAAAAGTTGAGAATTTCGCTCAAGAGGTACTCCTCACTCTAAACACTTGGAAAAATGAGTTTGCATACGACACTACAAAAGGTTTAGATTATGACACGATAATGAGAGAGAACTTTTCAAGTAGATCTCTTGAAGCATTTTTGCTTTTTAACCTCAAAAAGCAACTTCCAAACTTTGATACATTCGATAACTACAAGCTGGAGTATGACAAGCTCAACTCTCAAGCAAGTGTGAGCTTTATAGCTTACTCAACTACTGGCGAAAGTGTAGCAGTAGAAAACTTTACATTATAAGGATAAATATGTTTGATGAAAACGGAAAACTAATCATACCAACTCTGGTAGAAAACCAAGAACTCTACCAAAAAGAGTACGAGAAAACTTTTGGACTTATAGACATCGCTCCATCATCTGCACTTGGCTCAGATATTGCCATAACTGCTGAGATGAAAAAAAATGCCGACGAGTTCACACAGTATGCTTTTATGCAAAACTCTCCTTTTGAAGCGATAGGACAAGCACTCGATGACCTTTGCTTTCTTAGAGGGATAAAAAGAAAAGTAGATGAACATTCTGTCTGTTTAGTCGAGTTTAGTGGTACAGATGGAACTCTCATACCAAAAGGCTCAATCGTTAAAAACTCATTGACAGATGAGGAGTTTATAACAAACGAACAGGGCGAGATAACAGGTGGAACTTTTACAGTATATGCTACAGCTGTAAATGCTGGTCGTGTTGTATGTAATGCAAATACTTTAACTGTAACAGACATTACAGGTGTAACTGTAAACAATCCTCTTGATGGGATAGTAGGTTTTTTAAAGGAGAGTGATACTGACCTTAGAAAAAGACTGCTTACCTATGTAAATGCTCTTAGCATTGATGAGGAATTGTATGTAAACTTACTCAATCTTCAAAATGTTAAATATGTAAATATAGTCTCAAATCCTGAACTTACAGCAGACACAAACGGAGTACCAGCTAAGAGTACAGCTGTAATCGTTTTAGGTGGAGAAAACAAAAGTATAGCTAAAGAGATATTTTTAACTATTCCAGCAGATAAAAGAACTTATGGAACATTAAGTGAGGTAATAAGCTCTGAAGTATCAAAAAAAGATTATGTAGTGAACTTCTCAAGACCTGAAGCTGTAAGTGTAGCAGTAGAGGTAACTATAACAAGAGATATAAATTTCAATGATGATGATGTAGGAGTTATTAGAGAGTCTATACTTGACTTTTTTTCAGATAAGTTCGCCATATCTGATGATGTACTCATAGACTTTTTATATATTCCTATACAGCAAGACTATAATAATAATAATCCATTTTTTAAAGGAATAAAACAAGTCTCTATTAAGATAAATGGCACGACTTCTAATGTAGTTATTCCTTATAATAAATATGCAGTTTTAAGTGATGATAGTCTCACTATAACTCTAGCATAGCGAGGAGAATTAAATGAATATTATAGACATTGCAATATCAAGAATATCAGAGCCTCTAAGTCGTGGAGAAAATATAAAAAAATTACTCAAGTTACATGTTGGAATGTACGAGAGTCAAGTAGAAAAATCTAATATATTATTGAATCTAAAAAATATTGATAATTCATATTCAACTTTTTTAGATTGGTTTGGAGTTTTAAAAGGGATAAAAAGACCTAAAAAGACAATAGATATGACATTCTTTGATCAGTTCTTAAATACTATGACGCCAGATAAATTTGGATTTAGCAATATAGACATATCACAACCTATGTACTTTAATCAAGAAAATTATTTTAATATTGGAGATTTAGAATTTAAGAGAATAATCAAAGCATTTTGTCATTTAACTGGATTTTCTGGAACAGTAGAGGAATATTCTTTCTTATATAAAGAGTTGTTTGGTATAGATATTGCAATAAATTATCTTGATAATTTAGAATTTATTATTGAAAATAAGAGAACTATAACTGCTGATAAAATTCTACTTTTTGAATTAACTCCTGAACTTCCTCAAACTAAAAATAAGTTTTTCCAAAGTCCGTACTCTCTTTTTTCCTTAAACTTTACTAATATTGAGGGAACGAAGCTAGACTTCACGAGTGATGTAACTTCATCATTTTACTTCTCTTTTTAAAGGAATAATACATGGCAAATCCAACTCTGTTAGAGCAGTTTTGTGCAGATGGTCAAAAAGATTTAATATCAGAAACATTAAAAACTACTGGGTGGTCTCCTGATAATCCGTATGTAAATGGTTATCAAATGAATAGATTATTTAATGAGATTTTTCAATATCTTAATTATTTAAAAAATAAAGGTCTAAGTTTTTGGGAAGATAAAAAACCATACAAAGCAACTGATGGAGATATTGACATAGTAAGATATGCAAATAAAATCTACTTTGCAAAACTCGACTCTAACCTCGATGGACTTACTCCAAAATCTCCAGATACAAATCCAACTTATTGGGGTGTTTTGTACGACTTAGATAAACCACTTGAAACGACCTACGCTTTAATTGGTGGTAGTTCCACTCAGATATTTAAAGCAAAAGATGGTGTAGATACTGATGATGTTGTTACTAAAGCTCAACTTGATTTAAAAGCATATATTGGTGGTAGTTCCACTCAGATATTTAAAGCAAAAGATGGTGTAGATACTGATGATGTTGTTACTAAAGCTCAACTTGATTTAAAAGCATATATTGGTGGTAGTTCCACTCAGATATTTAAAGCAAAAGATGGTGTAGATATTAATGATGTTGTTACTAAAGCTCAACTTGATTTAAAAATTGGATTGTCTGATTTTTCTTCTAATTTTGCAACATCAGGTTATCAAAAAATAGCTGGTGGAATGATAATTCAATGGGGAAGAGACACAACAAATACAGGGAATACAATAACATATCCTATATCGTTTCCTAATTCTGTTTTATCAATTCATGTAACAGGAGATGGAGAGGGTGGATACGGTGGAATTGGTAATGTCGGTGTTTACAATGTAGGTACAGCTCAATTTTCTTGGCATGATGAACAAATTGCCTCAGATGGAGTTTGGTGGGTTGCAATAGGTCATTAAGGAGGTAATATGAAAATAGCAAATTATGATGAAACAAATGGAAAACTTTTAGGCTGGTATGATAGTGAAATTCACTTAACAATACCTACACCAAACATTAATGTAAGTGATGGTGATTGGGAAATAGCTATTGACAACAATTATAACTATGTCGATGTGGCTACAAACACTTTGTCATTTAAAGATTTTAGAACTACTGATGAGATTTTCACTCAAACAAAAACTTCTAAAACAAATGAAATAACAAACTCATTCAATAATGCAGTAGAAGCAATTACTACAGCTCTACCACATGAAATGGTTAGCTGGAGAAAACAAGAGGATGAAGCTAGAGCATATAATGCTGATAACACAGTAGCAACTCCTTTTATAGATGCTCAACTCGTAACAAGAGATTTAGGCGAGACAAAAGATGAGCTTATCGCAAAAGTGATAGCGAATGCAGATGCTTACCAAGTCGCTTATGCTACTTTGCTCGGTAAGTTTCAAAATCTTACAAATAAGATAAGTATAGCTACAACTGTAGATGAACTTAACTTGATTGTTTGGTAAGCAATGAAATATCCAGTAGTAAAAGCCACAGAGAGAAACACTTTCTTTTTAGAGGAAAACTACCAAGTTAAAAACATACGAGTTCCAAAAGGCTATGAGAGTAATGGTGCAAACATTCCTCGCCTTTTTTGGAGCATAATCCCACCTTTCAAACCAAAATATCAACCAGCAATCTTCATACATGACTATCTATGTGACTTAGAAAAATACTCACTTGCAGATGATCTCTTTGAAGAGGTACTTTTTGAGATAGAAGAGTCGTGGAGAACTAAAGCAATGGTAAAAGCTGTAAGACTTTACCACAAAATCAAATACGGAGTATAGAAAATGCAAGGATGGGAAATAAGTTTGTTTATTGCAGTAGCTGGTGTGGTTGGCTCATTTGCAGTAATAAGAAATAAGGTTAATGAGGGAGGTACTAAAGATGCAGAACAGGACAAAAGGCTCAAAGAGCTGGAACAGTTCATGAACGAAAAAAGACCACTTCTTCAGCACTTATCAAAAGTAGAGAATGCTTTTGGTAAAAAACTCGATGACTACGGAAACAATATAGTAGAGCTTAATCAAAAAATAACTCAAGCTCCAACTATGAAAGAGGTTAGAGATGAGTTTGTCTCTAAAGAGATGTTTAAGCAGATGGAAAAACATATAGATGAGAAGTTTGACAGAGTCGAGATGGGTTTGTCAAAGATACTCGAAAAACTAGAAAAGGAATAACATGGATACTACACTTCAAGAACTAATCAATCAAGGTCTTATACTTCTAATTACTGCAATTTTTGCGATAGTAGGAGCATATCTAAAACAGCTTATCAAAACTAAGATAGATGTAACAAAGTACGGTTTTGAAAATGAGAGAGTAGAGCGAATACTTGACAATGCTGTCTCGTATGCAGAACAAAAAGCAAAAGACTACTCAAAGTCTCAATCTGCAAATATCGCCTCAAGCAAAAAACTAGACTTTGCACGAAAATATATCAACACAGTAGATAGAGCAGTCGTGGAAAAATACGGAACAGAACTAAACTCAATGATAGATCGAAAAGTAGCTCAAAAGTTCGGAGCTTAGTATGCAATGGGTAAAACTTCTTTTAGGATTTTTAAAAGAGGTAGTACCTACTTTAACAACTTTTATAGTAGGTAGAAAATCAAAAGAACTGGAGCAACTCAAAGATGAAAACGACAAACTCAAAAAGTATGATGATATTGAAAACGACGAGCATAGCCTTAATGATGTTTACACTTCAAGCATGTGGAAGTAAAACTTTAATCTGCCCTAAATACCCTCCACCTAGTCAAAACACACTAAACAAAATCTCTTCTTTAAAGGATAATGATGTCAATGAGTGGATGTTAAAACAATACAAATTAAATCTAAAACTAAAGGCTTGTAATGAATGAACTTATAAACAGTATAAAAGAGCATGAGGGCTTTGTAGCAGAGCCATACAATGACTCTCTAGGCTTTCCTACTCTTGGGTATGGAACAAAACTACCACTCTCTAAAAAAGAGGCTGAACTCATACTCAAACATCGTTTAAATGAGAAGATAGAGTCTATCATAGAGAAAAAACCTTTTATCTTAACACTTCCTCAAGATAAACAGTTTGTACTTTTTGAGATGGCATACCAGCTCGGTGTAGGTGGCATACTAAAGTTTAAACGAATGTGGAAAGCATTAGAAGATAGAAACTATAAAGAGGCTAGTGTAGAGATGCTGGACTCAAGGTGGGCGAAACAAACTCCAAACAGAGCTAAAGAGCTTAGTGAGAGAATGAGAGCTTGAACAGATGAGGGGTACTCTCCAAGAGAGTGCTCCATGAAGTCATAGAGACACACGAGAAAACTTCTACCCCTCCTCGTGTGAGCTGAAATAATATCTTAAAATTATTAAAACTGCAAAGTGGGGAAAATCTATCAATGAAAAAGAAAATGTTAAACTCAGCTTTTGGCTGGATAGGTGGCAAGTCAAAACTAGCCGATGAAATACTAAACATGATGCCAGAGCATAAACTCTATATAGAAGTTTTTGGAGGTGCTTTAAATGTACTTTATGCCAAAAGAAAAACTAAACTAGAAGTCGTAAACGATATAAATTCAGAGCTTATCAATCTACATAGAGCCATAAGAAACAATCCTCAAACTTTACAGATATATATGAATCACTTACTTATCTCAAGAGAGATATTTGATGATATAAAGCATGGTAGAATGAAACCAAAAAATAACATAGAAAGAGCCTCTTTTTATCTATATATACTTACCCAGAGCTTTGGAGCTAAACAAGAAAACTTCGGAATGAATGCAAAAGGTATGACCTCTCCAGTAAATATATATAAATCATATATGAAATGGTCGCATAGACTCAGAGGTGTAACTATTGAAAATAAATCATTTGAAGATTTAATCAAAACATACGACTCTAAAGATGCCTTTTTTTATTGCGACCCTCCGTATGTAGAGACTGAGAGTTACTATAAAAATACTGGAGGTTTTGGTATAGCAGAGCATACTCTTTTAGCTTCTTCTTTAAAGGAATCCTCTGCAAAATTTTTAGTAAGCTATAACGACCATGAACTCATAAGAGAGCTATATAAAGACTTCAATATCAAAGAAACAAAAGAGATAGAGTACACACTCGGAAAAAATGCTCATGGAGTGGCTAAAAAGGTGCGAGAGATATACATAACAAACTATGAGCTAAAAGAGAATCTCTTTAGCTAAACAAACACTTTGCTATAATTGTCATAAAAAAAGGCTGATGATGTTTGTAGGAGCAAGTAAAAATATAGGTGGTGGTTTTAGGATAGGGGTCGGAACTCGTTTAGGCTCAAAGAAAAAAGGCATGACAGCAGAGCAGAAAAAAGATAAAGAGTTCATGGAGTTTCTTAGAACTGCTCAAAAAGATATGAATGTAGTTTTAGTCACTTTTGTAGAAGCAAACGGAGAAGATTTTAAACAGCTGATGAAATCAAAAGCAGACTTAGATGAAGTCTTTGCAGATAATGAAGACTATCCAGAGTTTAAAAAGACATTTGATGATGCAAAGCTCAAGATAGATAAAATACTATATAGTGGAGATACTGGAGTAACTGCAAAAAGACAGATAACAAACGGAGTATTTGAGTTAAAAAACTTTATAGATACAAAATATCCAAATTTCAAACCAAAATATAAAGTAGGGAGTACAGGTGGTTTTTTTGGTTTTGTTAAAAGGGTGGTTTATGGTGTGATTTTTCTTTTTGTAGCTTTAATTGTTATAGGGCTTATAGCAAGTCCATCAAAAGACAAAACTACAACTCAAGCTCCAGCTCAAGAAGTAGTTAAATAATTATTTATCAAAGTGAAACACTTGTCCACTATATAAGTTCGGTATAGAACTCTGAGGGATATTTAAAGAAGTAGCTATAAACTTTATAGTATCTTTTTTGTTACCCTCAAAAGCGACAAATTTAACTCCATGCTCTACACCTGTATCAATCACTCTCCACTTTCTTCCATGTTTTACTATTTCGATTTTTTCCATAACTCAATCTTTTCTTTTAAAGGAGCTGGTAGCTCTCTTCTTTGCACTCCAGTATAAACTGCTAACTTGTCTAAAATCATATCCGTTACTTCTTTTGTGCTTCTCTCTATCTCAAGAGTGGTAAAATCACTCATAGTACAGGAGAACTTTTCTATAAGTCTCTCTGTAAGGTTTACTTGTTTTGCTAAGATGCCATCATAGAGATTATAAAAGCTCGTAACTGTAAGAGTAGCTTCAATAGACACATTTAACTTTTCAAAGTGATCTATCGTACTTCCCCAAACCTCTTGAGATATTTTAATAGCTTGAGCAAACTCTCTTTTATTTGTTTTTGCTTTTTTAGAGAGGTACTTCTTAACTCTTTGTCTCACTTTGTTTATAGACTCAACTCTCTCCTCTCTTCTTTGTGGGTTATAGTTGAGCATAATCGAATCTATCAATATTGATAGGATTATCGCTTGTGTTACAACCGATAACTCTTCTTTTACAGGTGGAACTTTACACATGACTAAAGCTCCTCTTTTAAGAGTCTGTAACCAAAATCAATAGCTTTACTTGCTACATCAAATCCACCTACTTGTCTTTTACTCTCATTCATCGTTACAAAGAACTGAGACACTACAGGGGAAAACTCAATCGTAAAATCTTCAAAGTTCGCATAATGTATCATTTTTCTACCTCTATAAGTCCACATCCACTAAACTGAATGTATTTCGCTGTATCACTATCTATTACTTTTTCATGTAAACAACTCACTCCATCAAAGAAGATACATTGCTTACAAAGTTCTACTATTTCTTTTTTCATAATTATCAATCCTACAAACTCGATTTTATAGTGCTTCCACCTTTTACGAAAAGCACTTCTAAAACATTTATCATCGCTTTAGTAGCAAAATCTCTTTTACTATTTGGATAAAGTTTTAGTTCTTCTTTAAAAGCCTCATAAAGCTCATCATCTTTTAGCTTTATTTTGCCACCTTTTAGAAGCCCTACAGCATAAAAAGCTGATAAGCCTACATTTGTACTCTCTTCTAACTCTTCGACCTTGAGAGGCTTTAGTTCTTGCCTTACTGTTTTAGTAATAAGAGAGCTTGGTATGTAAACCTTTTTAGAGTTGTTTTGCTCACAGAACTCATGAACAGACTCAAAGAAACTATCTGCCTCGATGATGTTCTCTCTATAATCTAAGATAACTGCATCTTTATCTTTCTTTTTAAAGGCTACTAATACGATAGGCTCTGCTGTATTCTCTGGGTTAAAAGAGATGATAGCCGAGCTTCTATCTTTTGCTATGCTCTCATAAGTCTCGAAGTGTTGATTTTTAAAGTATTTGCCATCTACATTCTGAGGCTCTTGCATAAGTTGAGACCAGTAGTAAGATGGGTCTTTCTCTTTCTCAAGAGCTAACATCTCAAGAGGGTACTCTTTGTGAGCGATAGGTTTTCCGTTTATCTCAGCAGACAGCTTGAGCTGTTTAGCTCTTCCATCTACAAAGTAATCAGAATATAAGTCCATTAAGTAACCAGTCGCATCGAACTTGTGAAGTCTCTGCATAATAACTATAATAGGTACTCTATGATTATTCTTTCTGTTTAGAATTGCACTCTTAATAGCACTATTTGCAGATGCAATTCTCACGATACTATCTTGAGCTTTGTGTGGGTCATCTATAACTATACATCCGTTAAAAATGTCCATCTCTTCCTTGCGACCTGCCCCAAACCCAGTGGCTTGTCCAAAAGTTGTTTGTGCAAAAAGTCCACCACCTGAAGAGTTACTAAAGTCCTCTTTTTCTCTTTTATAGGTACTCTCAACATGCTCACTAATCTCTGGTATTTTGAAAATCTTTGTAATCGTTGAATACATACGATTTACGAGTAAATCAGAATATGTATAGTAATTATTATAAGTCCTACCACTTTTAAACATAGTCCAAGCGATGAAGTATGTTAAAAGGGTGGTTTTACCGAGTCGTGGTGGAATGTTTATAAACAGTAGCAAATACTGTAATTTATAAACATTCATTAACTCTGTTTTGATTTTTTTATTGTAGCCAAGCCACTCAAACTCTTCGCCAGTTATTCTTTTGTGAACAAAGTTTACAAAAAACTCAAAGTCGTTCTGTAATTGCTCAATAATATCTAGCTGTTCAAAAGTATCGCTCATCTATTTATCTCCTTGTATGTCAAATAATCCACCGAGAAGACTATCATCACTTAAGGCAATTTCAAACTCTCCATCTTGTAAAAACTTCAAGTCTATTTCTTCGTTTGCTCCACTTCTAAAGCAATTACATTCAACATCAAACCAGATGAACATATAATCGCTCCACCACTTTAGCTTCACTCTTACATCTTCATTCTTTGCTTTTTCAAGTGCCTCAGCTCTGTTCATTAGAACAACTTTTCTGCTAATATTTCTAGTTTTTGCTCAAATTTCTCAAAAAGAGAATCAACTTTTTTTATCATTTTTGCCATAACATATCCTTTTATGTTACAATGCGAATGATTTTTAAAACGAGTCGAATTGTTTTAAATCATTACATGTACTGGTTAGCCCTCTTAGTTTGGTCGCTAAGGGCAACTGGTTATCCTCCTATATCCTAATCTCCATATTCACACCCACATTTAGCACAAAAATAGCTTTTGAAAAGATGAATACTCTCAGTCTTTTTAAACTCGCCTTTTTTCTTGCCTCTTGTAATTTCCTTTTTAGAGGTAATATACAAAGGTATAAAATTGTTTGAAAAAACTAAATGACCTGATTTTGTTCGGCTTACTCTGGTTGCTTCATTTTTTTGGCTATCAACTTGACCAACGATAGCCTCACTAATTTCATCAAAACATTTATCACATATCATCTTAACTCTCCTCGATCTCTTTTAAAACAGCTTTCATTTTTTGATTGATAGCCATTTGCATAAAAGACTTTGTATCCATTCCTAAATAGTCTGCACATTCCTCTATATACTGGAAGTCAATATCGCTATAAAATACTTGTCTCGCTTTTTTCTTTAGGTTTTCAGATACTTTTTTACGACCAGCTTTCCCACCCTCTTTTTTAGAGGCTGTATCATCTGCTTCTTTGTAAGTTTTATTTGTAGCACTCTTTTTAGCCTTGCTTACAATGTCATCCATTATGTTTAAATCTTTTTCGTTTGCCATGTTTACTCTCCTATTTCATTTTTAATGTAAGTTATATATCTATCCCATTGCTCAAGGATAGACTCTGTTTTTTGATTTTTCTTTTTACCATAAGCACTTCTAAGTATCGCCATGCTGTCTAAATACTCTTCAATGCCTAAACCTTTGTTTAGTGAGTTATTGAATAGCTCTGTCTTTTTCAACTCAAAAAAGGCTTTTATATTGAAATCTTTAAAAACCTTTTTGATGTTTTCAAAATCAGCTTTATTCGTTGTCATAGTTGCTACTATGATTATATTTTTGTTAAGTTGGCTCAATTCATCAACTGCATTAACACTTCTCTTTAGAGAACTTATATTATTGACTACAGGTACAACTACCAAATCACATCTCTCTATAATAGATGTAGTTCCAGCTTCAATAAATCCACCAAAGTCTATAACTGTATTTGGAAGAGAGTCGAAGTCCAGCTCACTTATCTCTTTCAAGGACATTACTTTAGTGTTCTTGTGGACAACCTCAACCACATCATCATCATTAGTGAGTATGATTGAGTCCGTAGCCTTAGCTGTATTAATAGCTATAGGAGTCTTACCAAGTCCACCTTTACGGTTAATAACTGCTATTACTGACATTCTGAGTTCTCCAGATAGTTACTTAGTGAATCTGCTATATCAATAACTGTAGATGTTCCACTTTCAAGCTCATCTATTGCAAAGTCTATAATATTTCCATCGCTTGAGGCTTGATTAACACATAGCCAGTTCTTTAACTGAGTAGATGAGTATTCATCATTTTTAATCATCTCTAGCCTTTCTATTAAATCTTCAAGTGTTTTCATTTGTGATCCTTATATTTTGTATTTAATAAATTATAGTGAAAAATATATTAAAATTATATTAAATTATATAAAAATATTCTAAATTATTTTAAATAATAAAATATTATAAAATA
>Ga0256843_1003120_pt1 | contig 11668 bp, 7 predicted proteins | sample AlvinellametaG_FD_191572 | JGI IMG/M metagenome (GOLD analysis project Ga0256843, IMG submission 191572) | Pompeii worm associated microbial communities from hydrothermal vent at the East Pacific Rise, Pacific Ocean - Alvinella | ecosystem: Host-associated > Annelida > Integument > Unclassified ... | reverse complement strand
AACTTAACTGATGCATAGATACGAAGCGGACCACCCCATGCACCAATGATATAAAGCATTGGTACAAGAGAGAGCTCCCAAAACACATAAAATACAATAGCGTCAAGTGCAACGAATACACCAACCATTGTCATCTGTAAAAACAGAAGTGTAATGATCATATACTTAACATTAGGAGTATCAGTAAGACTCGCAATCCCTATCATTGTAAAGAATGCTGCAAGAATAACGATAAATAGAGAGATACCATCCACACCAAGAATATAGTTAATTCCAAATGATGGAATCAGTGGTAAATTCTCCATAAACTGCATTCCAGACACATTGCCGTCAAATGCAAACCATAACCATAAAGATAGACCGAATTCGATTGCTGCTACAGATATACCGTAAGCACGAATACTATCTTTTTGAATCATAAACCCAAGCACACCTGCGAGTGCCGGGAAGAATATTAAAATCGATAAAATATGATCTAACATATACTAAACTCCTAAACCTGATAAGATTGCTAAAATCGTATCAGAATGTCTTACTGCAAGTCCGAAAACTACAGCTAATAGCAACAGTCCAACTGTACCTGCTACCATCCATTTAAGCATTGTAGAAAGGTTACCACTCTGCATATCTCTTGTTTTTTCACCAGTACCATAAATGATACCTGCAATTCCATCTACAGTTGCATCAACAACTTTCATATCTACCTGTTTCCAGAAGATTGCTGAGAGCTCTCTGTATGGTTTAACTACATACTCTTCATACGCATATGGAATGTAGTATTGGTTATAAAGCAGTTTATAGATAAATGAGTTCTCCATTTTGCTTGAACCATCTGGAACACTGCTCCAAGAAGCATATTTTTTATATGCATAAAGCACTGCTAAGATAACAAAAAGCTGTGTACCAATCGTCATTACCCAGTAAACTAAGTGTGAGTGGATATGATACTCCATATCTGGAAGAACTGCTGTAACCATCTCAAAGTAAGTCATTTTCATAGCACCTGCAATAATTGCAAGGATAAGTAGTGGACTCATAGCGATAAGCATAAATTTATATGCTTCATGTGGATGAATACCAAAGAGTTTGTATCTCTCTTCACCGTGGAAAATGAGTGCCACTAATCTAAATGAATAGAATGCTGTAAGACCGGCTGTGAAAAGAAGTACAGCGTAAATAATGTAATGGTGCTCAACAAAAGCAGCCTCTAAGATTGCATCTTTGGAGAAGAAACCAGCAAGTGGGAAGATACCTGCAAGTGCAACTGATGCAAGAGTCATCATAATAAATGTACCCTTCATAACCTTTTTGAGTCCACCCATTTTAAATGGATCGAGCTCATCATGCATAGCATGCATTACATTACCAGCACCTAAGAATAGGAGTGCTTTAAAGAATGCGTGAGCCATAAGGTGGAAAAGTGCTACCCAGTAAGCACCAAGACCAGCTGCTGCGAACATATAGCCAAGTTGTGAAAGTGTAGAGTATGCAATGATACGCTTCATGTCACGGTTAACAAGAGCCATTGATGCTGCAAAAAGTGCAACAAATGCACCAAGACTTGCAATAAAGAGTCCTACATGTGGAATTAAGTCATAAAGCTCGTTTGAACGAACAACTAAATATACACCCGCTGTTACCATTGTTGCTGCGTGAATAAGAGCCGAAACCGGAGTTGGACCCTCCATCGCATCTGCAAGCCAAGTATGGAGTGGAAATTGCGCTGATTTACCCATTGCACCGATGAAAAGGAAAATACCAATCCATGTTAGCGTAGCAGTATCGAGTGCTTTGAATGCTTCAAAAGCACCATCATACTGTAATGTACCTGTGTTCCAGTAAACTAAGAAGATACCAATTAACATTCCAAGGTCAGCAATACGGTTCATAATGAAGGCCTCATTAGCTGCCCAAGTAGCACTCTCTTTGTGGAACCAGAATCCAATTAGACCCCATGAACAAAGACCAACACCTTCCCAACCGATGAAAAGACCAGCATAGTTATCACTCATAACAAGAATCATCATTGAGAAAACGAAAGCCGATAACCATGCAAAGAATCTGTTAAAACTTTTATCGTGATCCATATAACCGATAGAGTAGATATGAACAATAGTTGATACTAATGTTACAACCATCATCATCGTTACAGATACCTGATCAACTACAAAACCAAAAGGAATATAGAGATCCCCTGTAGCCATCCAAGTCATCATCTCTACATGAACAGGTGTTCCTGTATTTAAGATATGAATTAACAGAATCGAACTACTCATAAAAGCAGTAAAGATTAATAGTGAAGCAACAACACCTACAAAAGTCTTCTTCTGCGTATTCGTAAAGAGAGCCGCGAATAAAGAACTAACTAGAGGTGCAAATAGTGCTATATATAAGAATTTTTCCATACTCTTATCCTCTCATACTTGACATTGAATCAAGGTCAATATTTCCATGGCGTTTGTACCATACAATTAATAGACCAAGTCCTACAGCTACCTCTGATGCAGCGATTGCAATTACGAAAAATGCAAACATTTGACCAGTTAAGTCTCCATAGTAGTGTGAAATCGCAGCAAAAGCAATATTTACAGAGTTTAGTAATATCTCAGTCGCGAAAAACAGTAGTAACAGGTTCTTTCTTCTCATTACACCCACTAAACCAATAGCGAATAAAATTGTAGATAGAACAAGATAGTGATTTAAACCTATTTCCATCATGAAAGCACCTTTTTATTTTTTTCTTCTTCTTTAATCTCATCTGCACTCATTAGAGTTAAAGATAAATCCATCTTCTTACCAGCTAAAACAATTCCGGCAATCATTGCAACTAAAAGCATAATAGCTGCAACTTCAAATGGAATAAGGTATTTTGTAAAAAGAACAATACCTACCTCTTGAGTATTACCGATACCCTCTACATGTGGATAGAGTGCAACAATATTTTCACTTAGCATCGGAGCAGCAACAATAACAACAACTAAAACAGCTGCTAAAGTTGAAAGTCCAACAATAATAAATTTGTTACCCTGCTTCTCTTTTACATCACGAGTCGTATCAAAGAACATCATACCAAAAGCATAAAGAGCCATTACAGCACCCGTATAGACGATAATCTGTATCGCACCTAAAAAATCAGCACCAAGGATAAAGAAAAATGCTGATATGAAAATCATTCCCGCTGCTAATGCAGTTAATGCATATAACGCTTGTGATGTAGTTACAGTTATAAAAAACATCGCAATCGTTAAAAATGCAAACAAGTAAAACGCTACCGCTTCAAACATAATCCAAACTCCTTAATATGCTAGAGGTGTTTTCTTAACACGCTCATCTTCATGTGGTGTAATAGCACCAAAACCTTCGAACTCAAGCTGCGTACCAGCTTTCATCTTGTCAATTGGTGTTAACATATCTTCATATAAAATGAAGTGCTCTCTTTGCTCACTTGCATTCTCATACTCACCACCGTGTGTAATTGCAAGCTCCGGACAAACCTCTGCACAGTAACCACAGAAGATACAACGACCAAGATTAATCGTGTACTCAGTCACCTCTTTACGAGAGTTCTCATCTATACGCGTATCCATTCTGATACAGTCAGAGATACAGATCTTCTCACAAAGACCACAACCGATACAACGCTCTGTATCAGATTCCCAAAGACGCTTCATTTCATGAACAGCACGATAACGTGGTCCAATAGGCATCTTCTCTTGAGGATACTGAATAGTATGGATGTCAAATCTGATCATCTCACGAAGTACTACCCAAAGACCCACAAAGAGTTCGCCTTTTAAACTTCTCTTTACTACACGCTTGAATTTATCCCAACCAGTTGTCGGATAATCTTCAATATCACAAAGGAAGTAATCTCCCTCTGTTACATTTCTATTATTAAATGCTTCTAAACTCATTCATATCCCCTTAAAACATCATCACAAAACCAGTGATTACAACATTAATCACTGCTATTGGCATAAGTACTTTCCAACATAACCACATCAATTGATCCGGTCTTACATCTGGCCATGCAGCTCTTGTCCATAAGAAGAAAAAGAAGAAAAATGCAACTTTTGCTAATAGACCTAAAGCACCTAAGATTGAGCCATCTCCATATCCACCTAAGAAAAGAAGTGGAATTACAAAAGAGATAAAGAACATATTTGCATACTCACCGATGAAGAAAAGACCCCATCTCATACCAGAGTACTCAGTACCAAAACCATCAATAATCTCGTGATCATTTGCAATAAGGTGAAACGGTGTACGTCCAGTCTCTGCAAATGCAGCTATCCAGAAGAGGATAAATGCAACTGGCTGATAAAATACAATCCATCCGTTCTCTATTTGATAGTTATTAAAATCTATAAGAGATAGTGAACCAACCATCATAATCGGAGCTAAAATAGAAAGACCCGTTACAACCTCATAAGAGATAAATACCGCAGCTGTACGAGCAGCTGAGAGTAGTGAGAACTTATTCGCACTCGCCATACCACCAAGAAGCGGACCATAAAGTCCAACTGCCATTACACCTAAAATGTAGAGAATACCGATATTTACATCAGCAACAATCGGGTGAACTGTATATCCAAAAATCTCAAACTGAGGTAAAAATGGAATAGCAGCTGCCGCCATAAAAGCAGTTGCTGCAGTAATTACAGGTGCAATTTTAAAGATTGGACCAACTACATTTGTAGGGATAATATCCTCTTTTGTAAAGAGTTTAATACCATCTGCTGCAACTTGTAAGAGTCCATAAGGTCCAACATTCATTGGCCCTAAACGACGCTGCATAAATGCAAGTACTTTACGCTCAAAATATGTACCAATACCAGCTAAAGCTGAAAATATTAGCAGAATTACAACGACTTTGATAACCGTTTCAATTAAATATGCATTATCCATATATTACACCTTTTCTATCGAAGCTGTACTAAAGCGATATCCGCTAAAGAGAGCCTCTGAGTTTAGATTTTTATCAAATGTAGGTAAAACTACTATCTCACCTGCAATTTTATTATCACTTACGATATTAGCTGTAAGTTCACCATTTTGAGTTTTTACTTTGACAGTATCACCTGCATTAAAGTCAGAGTTATTGAGATACTCTTCACTCATATAAACACCACTCTCTTCATCAAGTTCAGTAGTCTTATGTGTAAACGGAGTAAATTGTCTTACAGGATTTGCTAAGTAGATTATACACCCTTCAAGCTTATCTTCACTGAATTTTTCAACAGTTTCATCGCCACTTGTTTCAACTGCTACGTTTTCTAACACATAGCCTCTTACCTCTGTACCATCATTTTCATAGTGGTTTGGAAGATTATCGAACTCTTCAGCTTTAAATCCAACTGCAGTTGGAAGTTCAACTGTGTAGTCAATTACATTCTCTGCATTAAATCCAAGAGCATTAGCGATGTCATTTAACTCATAACCATTGTATCCGATTGCCGCATTTGTAGGGTTTACACGCTTATTAACACTTGTTAATGTACCCTCTTGCTGATTGATTGCCGGCATATCTAAATCACCGTCACCAAGAGCTGAGAGTACAAAGTCTGCATCTGTGTTATAGCCGATTGCATAGCTTCCTGCTTCATCATCAAGCTCATTAATAAGTGCAACACCAAGTGAGTTTGTAAGTGTAGGAATCATTGTCACTTCAAACTTCGTATATTTCTCGATTAAGGCTACAAGACGTGCTAAGTTTTTAGCATTTGGATGCGTGTAGAGATCTGGTCCTACCATTAGTTCGAAGGTATCTTTTTTCTTGAGGTTCTTCTCAAGTGCTTCCATAAATTTATCATCAGCACCTAAAATCTCTAAGAGTCTGTTATCATCAACAACAACCTCTTTTTCAACTTTAGTAGAGACCATTTTAGATTTTTCTACTTCAACCTCTTCCTCTTCGCCTGTCTCTTCGTTAACTTTCATCTCTTTAACAATCTCAACAACTTTCTCTTTTACAACTTCAGTTACTGTGATTGTTTTCTCAGAGTGAAATGATGCTAAATACTCAGCCATATCACTTGGAAGTTTCTCTTTATCACCAAATAGATCAAGTACAAGGTAAAGTGCTGCTTCCTCTTGAAGCGGTGCATGGTTAATAGTCATAATTGACTTACCAAGACCCTCAATAATTGGATCTTTAACAGGGTGGAAGTAAAGTCCAGCACCTTTGTTTACCGTCATTGAGTTGTTAAGTGCATATCTAGCATTTGGATTATCAGTCTTTAGTGCTGAACCAACAGATACCACGAAGTTAGCATTGTGTACTTTTTCTAAATCACTTCCATAGAGTCTCTTGCCACTTACTTCACTGTAGTAGTTCAGGAAGTTTTGGAACGCTTTTGCTTCTGGATTTATCAGTTTATATCCAAACTTCTCTTTCATCTTTTGAAGCAGGAGAGCCTCTTCATTTGTAATAGTAGAAGTAAATTTGATCGTATCGGCTTTTTTGAATGCCTCTAGTGCTGCATTAAATGCTGCCTCATCTTTTGTAGCATCTGCATTTTGATAATCAAATCCATAACGTCCGGCACCACAAAGAGATACATAGTTCCACTCATTCATAACGCGGTAGATTTTATCTTCAGGATTCTCTACACTTGTATGTTTTACATCATAAGAGATTTGACATCCAGCAGAACAGTGACCACATGTTGCAGGAATCTGTTTAAGCTCCCAAGCGTTTGACTTGTACATAAAGTGAGTATCAACTAATGCACCAACCGGACATACTGCAGCACACTCACCACATGAAGTACAATCAAGAACATCTGTTCCGTTTGTAAGCCCAATAACAGATTTATTGAGTTTGTTCCACATTGCGTATGCATCTTTTGGCATTGTCTCTTTATATGTAGCATCTAATGCATCTGCTCCACGAGGAATAGTTTTAAGTGAGTTATCACCTATCATATCCTTACATGCAGTTACACATCTCTCACAAACGATACAGAGGCCTGGATCGTAGTGTAAGTGACCCCAGTCATGGCTACTTCTATCTACATCTTTTATCGCATAGCTTTGTGAATCTACCCCTATCTCTAAGGTATAGTTTTGAAGCTCACACTCTCCTGATTGGTCACAAACACCACACTGAAGTGGATGGTTTACATCATAAACCTCCATAATTGCACGGCGCTCTTTTTCTATATTCTCTGTAGTTGTAGTAATGTTCATTCCATCTTTTGCTTTGGCATTACAAGCATATACCTGTTTACCATCAGCTTCAACTAAACATATACGACAAGCTAGAGTTGGACTACAACGTGTTAAATAACATATTGCCGGTATAAAGATGTCGTTTGCACGAGCAGCATTTAAAAGATACTCACCCTCTTGCGTCTCTACCTCTTTACCATCAATGTTTATGACTATTTTACTCATTACATTACTCTCACTATTTTGGATTTTTCAAATCTATATCTACTTGCATCTACACTCATATCGAAAGTAGGATTCAGTGCTATAGTACCTTTTAACTCATCATCAAGTTTAAAGACTCTTTTAATCGATGTAGAAGCAAAACTAATCTCAACTTCATCGCCGTCACTAATCTTAGCAGCTGCTGCAAACTGTGCAGAACCACGAAGTGTTCTATCTTTCTCTAACTGTGAAGTTTTCGCAGTATAAGCATTAAACTGTAGTACAGGGTTAGAGTGATAGATAACCGTTCCATTAAACTCTGGAAGTTCATCTACCTCTTCTAACTCGCCATCAGTACTACAAGAGACTTCATCTAAAAGATACCCACGTACATCATCACCGTTTGGAGATAAGAAGTTCTCTAAAGCATCAAACTCAACTGCTTTAAAACCAGAAGCTGGATTTAACTCTTTTGTGAAGTCGATTGTATTTTCTGCACCTATGCCAAAGTGATTTGCCAGATCATTTAATGTATAGCCATCAAATGGGAGTGCAACATTAAGTGGAAGCACACGGTTGTCAATACTTACAACTGTTCCTTCCTGCTGGTTAAGCGCACCAACTGCCAAATCTGCATCATCTAAAGATGAAATTATAAACGCTCCATCAGCGTTATAGCCAACTACATTGTCTATCTTTTCATCAACATCTAAATCACAGATCAGTGAAACACCAAGAGTATTTACCTCATTTGGAATCACTGCAAAACTAAAGGCTGTATATTTTTCAATCATCGCTGCTAGTTTTGCTATATTTTTAGCACGTGGGTGAGCAAAAACATCACCACCAAGAACTAAAACATAATTTTGTGCTCTTTTAAATGATTTAAGCATTAAAGATATCTCGTCATCGCCAACATTGCTCTCAGCTTCTAAATATCCTAAATCTAAATCATCAAAATATTTTCTCTCACTATCACTCAGATCTGCATCTTTTAAAAGGGCATTTGCTAAAAGAGCCATTACACCCTCTTCAGTCCCTACTTCATACTTCATAAACTGCGTTGCAGTATTTTGCATTAAACTATCTTCCATAGGGTGTGCATAGACAATGCGAGCACCATTATGACGCGCTGCAGTTGTAAGGGCATATCTTACACCAGGATTATCAGTCGCTACACGGCTTCCAAGTAAGATAACCGCATCCGCTTGCTTAATCGCATCAAGTGAAGCACTGTGGTGTAGTTTGCCACTAACAGAACTGTATGCTCTCATAAACACACCAAAGAGTCTTGCATCTTCATTAAAGAGTTTAATATCTAACTTCTCTTTGAGTCTTTGTAAAATCGTTGCCTCTTCATTTGTAATCATTGATGAAAAACGAATCGCTTTTGCATTTTTTAGTGCCTCTATTGCACCCTTAAATGCTGACTCATCTCTAGAAGCCTTATTTTGAAAATCAAATCCAAAACGACCCGCTCCACAGAGTGATGCAAATTCAAAATTATTTTTTACTCTATAAATTGTCTCATCGCCATTAATACCACTGTGACGTGTCTCATACTCTAGAGTACAACCAGCCGAACAGTGTGCACACGTTGATGGAACACGTGAGAGCTCCCATGCATTTGCAGAGTATTTAAAGTCACTACTTACAAGTGCACCAACCGGACAGACTGCAATACACTCACCACAGAATGTACAATCAAGTGTATCGGCACCTTTTGGAATAATCTCCGATGAATATCCACCAAATTTTACTTCAATGGCATCATCACCAATAACTTCGTTACAGACATGTACACACTTCTCGCACATAATACAAAGTGCAGGGTCATAGTTGATAAGTCCCCAATCTTTTACACTGCGGAGTTGATCTTTTGCTGAGAAATCTTGTTTCTCTACACCGAACTCTAAGGTCATGTTTTGTAGATCACACTCACCCGACTTATCACACACACCGCACTCTAGAGGGTGGTTTACATCATAGAGTTTCATAATGTTTTTACGCTCTAGCTCTAACTCCTCAGAGTTCGTTCTAATCTCAATACCTTCTGTTGGCGGTGTGTTACATGAGAGCACAAATCCATCAACACCCTCAGCCTCAACTGAACATATACGACAAGATGCACATGGAGTTGTCTTAGAGATATAACACATTGTAGGAATGTAGATACCATTTTTACGAGCCACTTGAAGGATAGTCTCCCCCTTTTGTGCCTCTACATTTATGCCATCTATTTTAAAGTTAACTGTTTTACTCATAACTTCCCCCTACGCCTGAACCATTGCGATGTAGTAACATCTCATACAGCGTTCAGCTTCTGCTAAGGCCTGTTCTTGTGTAAAACCTAAGTTTACTTCCATGTTGTTAAACTTACGTGTATCTACATCAAGTACAGAAGAGTGTTCACGAGGAAGACCTGGAAGCCAACCTGTTACTTTCTCTTTTTTGTCATAAACCTTGAGCTTACGAAGATGATCTTCCATAATCTCTTCATCAGTTAAAGTTATCTCACCCGTTTGAACATAGCGACTCATTACAGATGCTGCACGTTTTGCCTGACCAACTGCATTTACAATTGTCATTGGACCATATTCACAATCACCTGATGCAAAGATACCCTTACGTGATGTCATATAATCTTTACCATTTGTCTTAATAGTTGCCCAAGATGTCATCTCAATATCCCACTCCTCAGGAAGCAGGTCTAAATCTGCTGACTGAGATACAGCCGGAATAAGATAATCAGCCTCAATAGTGTATGATTCACCCTCGATTTTTACAAGTTGTGCACGGCCTCCATTTGGATCAGGTACCAGTTCAAATTTATCAATTAAAAGTTCACGTAAAATATCATTTTCATCTGTTGTAATCTTATTTACCGCAGAGTGGAAAAGGAACTCTACACCCTCTTCTACAGCTTCATGATACTCTTCATAAGTTGTGTTACGAATAATAGTCTTCTCATCACGACGATAAACCATATAAACTTTTTTCGCATTTGCACGAATTGCACAGCGAACAACGTCCATTGAAGTAAATCCACCACCAACACATACAACTGTTTTACCAGTTAAATCTACAAAATCCTGGTCGAGCATCTGCTGCTCTTGAACATGTTTTGGTGTTTTGATATCAAACTTCTCATAAAGGTTAACCCAGTCAAGAAAGTCAATCGCACCCCAGTACCCTTTAATCTCTTCACGCTCATTTTCACAACGAACCTTCTTAGAGATACGAGTACCCGTTGCAACCATAACAGCGTCATACTCTTTTTCAAATTTACGCATATCATCAGCAGTAATTTTGCGGTTTGTGATAAAGTTCACACCCATATCTTTTACACACTCGATATCTTTTTCGTACTTATCCCAAGGCATACGGTACTCTGGAACTCCAACAGTAACCTCACCACCAAGAACCGGAAGCTCTTCATATACATCGACTTCAATACCTTCAGCTGCTGTATAGTAAGCTGTTGTAAGTCCTGCAGGGCCTGCACCGATTACTGCAATTTTTTTACCTATAGATGGTTTTTTCTCCATAGGATGGAAGAAATCATATCCATGATCAGTCTCCCAATCCGCACCCAAACGTTTAAGTGACATAATAGAGATAGGCTCATCAAGATTTGTTCTGCGACATGCATCTTCACAAGGGTGTGGACATACACGGCCACAAACGTGTGCCAGTGGCATTGTCTGACGAGTCGCTTCAAGTGAGTCATCAAAACGCAGATCTCTTACACCCTCGATATAACCAGGAATGTCAACTTGTGCCGGACATGCATCTGTACATGGTGCTGTTATTTTTGCAATGTATCCAATAGTATCATCATAATGAACTGATTTTTTCTTCTCATTGATACACTCTAGGAATGTATCTTCAAAGTGTGTCATCAAATCAAGTATAGGATTTGGTACAGTTTTACCAATCTCACACTTGGAAGTAACTTGCATACTCTTACCAATCTCTTTTAAGTGATCCAAATCAGCAACTTCACCCTCACCTCGAGCAATTTTGTCAAGAACATCATATAAAATACGACCGCCCCAACGCCCAGGTGCACATCTTCCACACGCTTCACTATACTCTTGATACTGTGCGGCATACTCCATCGCAAGACGGATTACATCGACATCTTCACTAAAGAGTGCAACACCATCCCAGCCGATAAAGGCTTTAGAATCACGGTGATCATCATATTGTGCTGGCAGGTTATAAGCTGATTCTTCCCACTCTTCTTGCGGTTTACCTATATTGTTTATAGATTCACCATTCCAAGTAG
>Ga0256843_1003119_pt1 | contig 11670 bp, 12 predicted proteins | sample AlvinellametaG_FD_191572 | JGI IMG/M metagenome (GOLD analysis project Ga0256843, IMG submission 191572) | Pompeii worm associated microbial communities from hydrothermal vent at the East Pacific Rise, Pacific Ocean - Alvinella | ecosystem: Host-associated > Annelida > Integument > Unclassified ... | reverse complement strand
TTCTAATCTTACCAGCTTTGTATTGTTTAATTTCCCAATCAGTAACTCTATTATCAACAAATGGTAAAATTCTGTAATAATCTAAATCTTCAAATAACAATGGCTTATTCGTTATCAACGAAGTCCACTTATAATCGAAGTTTTTGATTTTTGATAAATTATTTAATAAGTATTGTACAGTATTATTTGTTTGCATTATTTTGCAGTTGGTGTGAAAAATCTATAATCAACAAATTTAGCAAAATTATCATCGTAATATGTTAAAGCATTTTCAACGCTATCAAATGTTAATGTATGATGATAACCATTACTCATATAAATTTTCATTACTGTTTTATGTGTTAATTCTTCGATTTTAATTCCTACAATTTGTTCACGATTAATAAATTGTATTGTGGATTGTGATTTTTTGTTTACGATTTTTATTCCCATAACTTAAAATTTTTGTTCTTTTAATACTATATGTTTTGATTTTATTTTATTTGTTTTATTGATAGTTCCTGTAACATTAAATATTGAATTTACTAAACTATCAATTGTTGCTCGATTTACAAAAGTACTACTATCCTGATTTGGAAGTTTGTTATAAGTAAAACGTATACCTTTTTTACTATGTGATTTTTTTGATATATCCAAAATTAATTCTAAAATAGAGTTTTTGATTTTATCCCAACCATAAACCGTGTGAATTTTTATTCCCAACATATCAATATATTCATTAGTCCATTTATCTAATGTTGCTTGATATGTATTATATGAAATAAAATAATCTGGTGAACTTTCGAAATCATCAACAAATTTATATATCTTTTCAATAGTCTTTGTTAATGGCTCAGACAATTCATCATTATCACTACTATTTATTAATTTCAATAAATTTATTGCACGTTTAAAATTATTAATTTTTAACATACCATTTTCAACATATCTATCAAAAATTTCTATTGATTTTGTTACTGAATATTGTTTAATTAAATATCGTGCATAACCAATAATTTTATCAAGCGCTTCTTTTGATTTGACAATAACTTCTTGTGGTGCTGCAAATGTATTGAATATAACTTCAACGTGTTTTTCTGCTTCACGATTTTCAACAATTAAATCTTGATGTTTTGCTATCCACTCAATAACATTTGTAAATTCCAAACCATATTTATTTATGTAAACATTGTTATTTATTAAATCATAAAATGTATTAATCAACAATTGATGTTTTCTTAATTTTTCTTCTTTTGCTGATTTGATACCAGTTTCTTTTAAAATTATTTTCAATTCTTCACTGAGTCCTTCAAATACTTCATTTATTGAAACATTATAACCATATTTTGCTAGTTCACGAGCAACTTTAACTGGGTGTTCCATTGACTCAATATATTTATTTTCAAATGATATTAATTCATATTCTTCAAGATTAAATTGAATTTTACCATTTAATAATGAAAATCCAGGTGTTGTTATTCGTTTTAATATAGGGTCATAATCAGCAATGAATTCTGTTTTAGCACTTGCAATTGATTTATCATCAATGAAAAATAATTTATCATTATCTGTTATTTTCAATACTAAATTTGGTTCCTGAATTAAATTGGTATAAATATCGCCATTTTCTTTTTCAGTTATCACAAAATATCTACTTTCAATACCTGTTTTTCGTATACGTGCATTGAATTGTTCAATTTCATATCCAGCAAAATTACCTATATATAATGACGCAAATTTTACGTTGTCGTTAATATCAACACCAACTGATAAATAATTACTACTAAAAATTACTTCAAAATCACCAACAGTATTTTTTTCATTTATTAATCTACAAATTAACTGGTCATTATTCGAACGTTTATAGTAACCATATTTTATTTCACGTTTCATCAAATAAGATAACATACCGATAAATTTTTCAGTATAAATTTCACCTTTATTTGTAGGAATTAATAATTTGTAACCATCTTCCAATAACAATTTTGCTTCATATGCCATACGAGTTAAACCATCTAACATTGTATCAGCCAACACAAATTGCATATTTTTATTTGGTTGTTTTTTAGTGATACGAATTATATTACTAACATTTTTGAAAAAATGACTCTCACCTGTTTCAGTTCCAGTCATCAAAACTAATTTAGCTGACAATTCATCATTACTTGATATATAGTATAATTCTTTAATTTTTTTAATTGCATTGGAAGTTGCTTCAATACGATATGATGACGTAAATAATAAATGACTCTCATCAATAAATATATAATCAAACATATGTGCTATCTTATCATAATTGATACGACTAAATTTATCAAATGTTGTTACAGCATTTCTTCCATATTCTATATCTTTAATATTTATACTACCATAAAAAATATCAAATAATTCTTGAATTTCTTTATCCGACTCAATTTTGTTTTGAATAATTGATATAAATGGTAATACTAATAATATTTTTTTGCCTTCACGAGCAAGTTGTTTTATCCATTCAGTTTTACCAGTTCCAGGTGGCGAAAAGATAATGTTAATTTTTTCACCGGTGATTTGATTTTTAATCATTTCAGAATAATGACCAATGTATTCATTATTTTTTAAATTAATATCAATTTCCGGTAATTCATTAACTAATACCTTTTGAATTTCACGTTTTAAATCGTGTTTGAAACCTGTTTGTATTTCTGTTGTTAACTCTTTACTAACATTTTTAATGAAACCAACTTTTTTAAGTATTTGTAAACCTAATTTTGTTGGTTGTTTATTGTTACTAAGTGCACACGAATAAAAAGCATTAATTTCATCAACGTTACCTAACTCAGTTGAACGTAAAATATCGTGTGCTATTGTTAAACCATTTACACCAGCAATTGAAGCTAATGTATTACAAACATTATATCTTGTAAAATAATTAATTTCGGAACTATTTAATGATTTTGTTACTGTAATATCATTGACAACTTTAATATGTTCATTGAAATTCAATAACGCATTATTTTCTTTTTGTGTGTCATCAGGATTTTCAATATCATACCACAAATCATTAACAATTTTTAATTTTTTGCGAGCAAGTTTCTCGTGTTTTTTCGCTTTAAGTCCCAATTCTTCAACAACTTGATGAAAATCATTTAAAATTGTTGTATCTTTATAATTACCATTCCATTTATTCAATAACCATTGCGGTTGTAAATCTAAAAAATTATTGTTAACATATGGATTTTCATCGTATGATAATCTAATACCAGCAGAAATTCGCGAAACAACATTATCAACATATTTATTTATAAATCCTTCATTAGGAAATAATTTTGTTTTCTGTAATGTTTTATAAACAATATTTAATTTCGATACATAATTTACATTGTACCAATATTTTGATGTTTTTTCATTTTCATTAATATCTATATAAATATGATGAGGTGGTGCAACTTTAGTGTATATGTGAAGACCACGTCCTGACGCTGATTTTGAAATCCATAAATACCAGTGATAATCAATTAATATTTTATGTATTTCAATTTTCAATGTTTCAATATCACCACCATCTTTTATCCATTCCTTTAAATCAATATCGTAAACTTGTAAACCTGTCCAATTTTTGTATTCATTTTCTGATGGACGTGAAGCGTCATTATTAATATATAATTGAAAACGTTCTGTTTTTGTTTGGTGTTTATATTTCTTATTTGAAATGATAAATAATAATTCACCAAGTGTTCGTAAACGATAATTCTTATCAAGTTTTGTATTTGAAGAATATGTATTTTGAAATAATGTTATCGTATTGTTTGTAATTTCATCTGAAAATAAATAACTTAATAATTTATTTGATATTGTTGTTTTCGTGTTGTTTATTCGATTAAAAACAGAATAATTTTGTTTACTGATTAAATCTGAATATTTATTTACAATGTCAACATTACTTTCATAACCATATTTCATTATTACATCAATATCTGAAGCTTCAATATCAACATCATACATTGTATATATCTTTTCAAACATCAATTCTATTTCACGAAAATCATCTTGTAATTTTTCGTTGTTATTTTGATAATAATATTTTTCACGAAAAAAATTAACCAATGCTACAGCGATTTCATTACACTCTAAAGATTTAGAATATAAATCACCTAATTGCATTGGTTTTAACAATCCACACTTTTCAATTTCAACAGCATCAACACTCATATCATTAATGTTGTTGATATTGTTTCGTATATGTTTATAATTTTCGAATTCTGTTTTTAAACGATTATATAATTGTTCACGATATTTTTGTGATGTTTCATCGTTAATTATTCTTTGTTTTATTTCATTCTTTTCCTGTTCAGTTAATATATTATTGCCAGTTTTTTCGCGATGTTTTTTATAAGCAGTTCTAATTCTACCTAAATTAAAAGAAATTATCTTTTTCTTGATAATTTCTTTTATTGTGTTTTCGATGTCGCGAATTTGTAATGCCGTTATTTTATCTAACATTTATTCACATTTATTCAATTATTTCACCTGTTAAGATTGTTTTATTATTGTTTAAATCTACGATGGCATATTTCATTCCAATTTTTAATTTATCGAAAATATGTCTTAAATCAAAAACATTAGAATTTGGTTCAGATTTTATCGCAAATTTATCAATACTGAAAATTAAATTTGTATAATTTTCAGTATTTTCAAAATTTATATATCCTTTGAAATCATCTAATTTAGCGTTTTCGTTTAATTTTTCGATAAATATGTTGTTATCAATAGGTATTACTTCAACAACCGGGTCATTATCGTCAGGTATTTCAATAATATTTTGATTAACAACATCAAATTCTTTTGCTGTAATAACACGAAGAAATGGTATAAATGATATTGTGTTAGTTAATGAATTTGGATTTTCAATAAAGTATTGATATGTTAATGATTTTGTTCTTGAAATTTTAAATCCATCAACATCTATAATCATAGTTACTTGAATAATAATTGGTAATTTACTTAAATCATAACCGACAAGATTAAATGTATCAATCATAAATCCGATTGTATTATAAATACTATCAACATTACTCACCTCGTAACGTTGTACTGTACCTTCGGAATTCATAAAACTAATAATATATTTTAATGAAATTGTCGGCAAATAATCTTCAATACCTAACATTTCTAAAATATATTGTTTTATAGTTTTATCGGGCATTAATGATTTCGGTGTAATTTCTAAAAATTTACGTTCATTAATTTTAACATCAATATCAATAAATTGTGAATAAATTACGTTAGTTTGTAATGATTGTAAATTTGATGACACAGTATTGTATGTTAATACTTCATTGTTGTCATCGTGCATATATTTACCATCAAAATCTAACTTTGTATTTATATAATATCGTAAATTTTCATTGATTAAATCATTTGGAATTTCAATATCAAAATATGTTGCATACAAAACATTATTGTAATTAAATGTATTTATATGTTTGGCATTTTGATATGCTAAATATTTAGAATAAACAACATTATTTGTTTCATTAACAATAAACAAAAATAAACCACCATAATTTAAACCAACATTTGTCGTTAAAAATAATTTTGATTTCACAACATCTTTCATTTCAACAGTTCCATTCTGTTGTAATTCATTTGTCATTGTTAATTTATCAATTGCAAAACCAATATTCCAATCATTATGTTGTAAATAATAATCATTGTTGATAATATAAAAATCTTGATGGTCTAAATCGTCTTGACTTCCAATTTGCAATAACGTGTCGTTATTTAATTTATATTTATTTGTATACATTTTAATTTATTTTTGTAATTTTGTTTTCTCCAAATTTTTGTTTAAAATCAATCAAATCACGTATGTATAATTCACGGATTGATGTTTCTTGATAATATTTTAATAAATCATATAAACCATCGAGTTTTTCTTGTGTTTTATCCATTTCATCTTTAGTTAAGCGAGAAATTGATAATTTCAAGTTTTCCAATACATCGCGTTTAATTAAACCGTGTTGTTTAAATTGTTCAACAATGTTTGATTTCGTTCGTTTATTTATTATAACTTTTTCATCAATTATTAATTGTAAAAATTTAAGTTTCGTTTCTAATTCGCGAATTTCAGACTTTAAATCTTTAATTTTCAATTGTTTAAAATCATCATAAAAATTTAATCTTCGTTTTACAAAAGCTTCAACTAATTCATTGCGATTTGTAAAATAAACAATTGATTTTCTGTTTGTATCAATTAAATTTAATTTGTCATCAGGTACTTTTTGATACAAACGTAAAAGTTTAAAAAATTTCAATTTTGTTTTGATAAGTTGTTCCATCCTACCAATAGGAAATGTAATACGAAACGCAATGTTACCTTTATTTGTTTCATTTTGATAATCAAGAATAATTCCTTTTTCTTTCAAATCAAATAAATAACTATTATATTTATCGAAATATTGCGTATATGGTAAATCGGTAATAAGAATTTGATTTTTTGCTGTTAAAACATATTCACCAACATTATAATAATTATTTATGTTTGAATTATAAATAATATTTGATTGTTTAATACCATCAATAACCGGTTTGATTTCAACGTGATTAAGCCCAGTACAACTATCATTAATTAATACAGATAAAACAGCATTAATTAAATCATCAATATCATATGAAAATGAACGATAACTAAATCCAAATCCGGGTGCATTTGTTCGATATAATAAAGATATAGGAATTAAAGGTAAGAAAAAGTTTGGTTGTACTTTGTTACCATCTTCAATTGAATAGTCCCAAAGTTCTTTATGGTCAGTATAAAGTTGAAGATATTTTGTTGAAATTACTTTTAAATATCTTGCTGCAGTATTAATTTTAGGGTCACGAAGTGTACCAATTTGTCCAATAACATATAACGGTGATTGTTTGTTATAATGTTTTGACGCTAATTGTTCAATAGTATTTTTTAACGATACATCACCGTGATTAAATTCCATATTCATAGTTTCACCTATTAAATGGACCATTTTAATTTTGGACCGTTTATCAAAATTAGCAGGATTTAATTTTTTATTTTTTATACTCGCATATAAAATTTTTCTTGCACCAATTCTCAAACCGTCCATTATATTTGGTAACGCTCGAGTATGTACAACATAAGTTGCATACTCTTTTACTTCGTTATTAAAAAATTGTGTAGTTGATTTTCTTGTTATAGTTGTTGCCATATATTAATTAATTTTTTTCAATTCTAAATGATTATGTGGAAACCAATATGCTTCTGAGTCTAAATGAACATATTTTTTATATTTTTTATTATACCATCTTGTATAATTAAAACCAATTATTTTATGTTGCCATTTAATACCAGCATCATTTTCCCATTCTACCGTATCACCCACTTTTAAATTACAATTTTCAGGTGGTGTTTGTACTAATTCTAAATTTCTCATTTTAAATATGTTTTAACTATTTGCCAATATTCTAAACTTTCATCGCGAACATTAATAAATTCATCTGATAACCAATGATTAATTTTAGAATTTACATAACGTATCGCTAATTGTTTTTTCATATATTGCAATATTTGTTGAGCTTTTTGTTGATATTTATTAGTTTTTTCCATAATGTATTTGATTTTAAAAACGAAAAGGTGGTGGAATAATTACCACCACCTTTTACCTCTCTAGCGCCTCTTAGGCAGCGATTTCCAACGTTCCTTGAACGTTAGCGAAAGGATTTAGTTGTTTAATTTTGCCATTTATATGACGTTGTAAGTTCTCGTTAAATACCCATCGTATGCTGTCAAATCCAGTCGACCCCGTTATTTTTATGTTTGAACTTCAGTGGAGTCGGAGGGAATCGAACCCTCGTCCACGCATACTTGTTTAAATAACTAATAACGAACTTACAATATTATTATCCTGTTTTTTAATTGTTTTAGTGTTTTTTATATTTTGAGATTTCTATGTTTTTCCATTTTCCAAGTCCCATATCTTTGTTGATAAGAAAATCAATTTTCATCTTCCAACGTTTATTCATTTTATCGTGTATATACCAAATCCCATCATATTTTTTTGTTCCTGAAACAATTACTGTATCACTCATTTTAAAATATTTTAACAAATCTCGTGACACTGCGATGATACGATGTTTATATGGATTTATTGTATCAATTTTTGTTAAATCCGCAGTTCTCGTAACATCAGTATTACATTGTTTAACATCAGCATTGTATACTGTTGCTGAAACAATGTATGATTTTTGTGATTTTTTGTATTTTAATACAGGTTTGTTTTGTTTCGTTTGTTCTGTTTCTATTTTTATCGGTCTTGTTTTTGTCTGTAACAATAATGGTACAAACAATAATGTTAACAATATAAATTTTCTCATAATAATTATATATCCGTGGATAACAAAAAATTTGTGATTTTTATTTTTATCGAAAATACTAATTTGTCACTAAATACGGATATTATTTATATATAAATAATTAAAATAATAATAAAATGGGTATTGAAAATAAAAAATATTACGTTGAAGTTGACCAAATAATTCACAAAACATCTTATCAAGATGGCGAAGGTGAGTTTGTTAACGAATTTACTGAAACAGCGCAATTTGACGCTCCAACACCAAAAGAAGCATTAAGTTATATTATGCGAAATATTTTAGTGAGTGATACAATTGATGTTGACAAATTAGAAATGAATGAAAATAATCAAGTTGAACTTGATGTTTTAGTTGACAATGATAATTATCCGGTTGATACCGATAGTGAAGAATATGCTCAATGGAAAGAAGGTCGCATAACTTTATACAATATGCACTTAATTATTGATATTTATGAATTGCACCGTGTAACAAAATTGTAAACATAAATTCCATAATTTGTTTTTTAGGTTAATAAGAAAAAACGTCGATGTTGAAAAATATCGGCGTTTTTGTTTCGTGCTTGAAATGAACGATAAAATAAACAATACGCACCAGAAAATTATATATTGTTATCATATATCAATACCATATACTTGATATTAATAATATGTAAGTTTAATTTCTAGTGCGTATTGTTATAGACTATGTATTGACTGGTGCGTATTGTTAAAATTTAGGCATAAAATTATACCTGTTTTTTCATTTTTTCAATTATCCATTTGGGTTTTGCAAAATATTTTTCTTGTGTAATAACATCAACAAGTTCAACAATATTTTCTTCTTGTTTATCGTTGAGTCCCATTATTTTTAATGGTCTATCATTAAAGCGTATAACTTTACCAAACCAAAATGGTGATAAATTAAAATCCGGTCCATATTCGGCATAACTTTTTGCTCTATCATCAAATTTCATCATTTCCAATTGAATTATGGTAGATGTTTTTGTAAAAAATATTTGTGTATTTGGTGATATAACAATATTAAATTCTTTCTCAATTGGTGCGAAAGCTTTTTGTATTGCTTTTTGTAATTCGTATAATCTTTTAGGTGATAACATAAATTTTATTTGTTTAAAGGTGAATTTTCGTGTATACCATTTTCATACCATTCCAACATTGATTTTTTTATTTCAGGTATTAAATAAGTTTCTTCGCACGAAACAATACTAATTCTATCAAAAACTACTGCACCAAATTGACGAATTAAATTACCAAATAATTCATCAAGAAAAGAATGTGCAATACCAGCTGTATTATCAATATCAATTTCCAATATTTGTTTTGAATGTATTGCTTTTCGCATTAATGGTTCGAGATTTTTTTTAAAAATTTTCAAGGCATTTTCTCGTCCAGCAGGTGTCTGAGTAATTTTAGATAATTTAAAATGTAACATTTTTTATGTTTTTATAAATAACTTTAACTTTTTGATGTAATTCTCGTAAATCATTAATCATTTTTTGTTTTCTTTTTGATAACAAATCATAACCAATAATAGGTAACAAATTCTCACTTAAATATATTGCATTCGCTTTATCAATAATTAATTCATTAACTTCTGCAATATAATTTAACAATAATTGTTTTTTGATTTTAAGTGCATTACGTCGTTTTTTCGTTACAAAACTTTCATTTTCAACAACAATTATACGATTAAGAATATACAAATCTTGATTAAAATTTGTATATTCTTTTTCGATATTTTCAATTTGTTGTTCAATTATTTTCATCAAATAATGTATTTAAATGATTAACTAATTTTTGAAATTTATGTTTTCGCCAATCAAGTTTGGATAAAAATTCTTCATTTTCATCACGATATTTTTTCAACATACTTGATTTTCTTATTATACCATATTCAACGTTAGCGATACGGTCGCATAATTTCAAATAAACAGAAAGTTTATGTGAATTTAATCGTTTATAATAAGCGTCTGAATTACGTTCTTTTCTTGTTTTACCAAAAACATCCTCACACATATTAACAGATAAATCAGCAATACGTTCGTTTGTAGCTTTTTTAATATCATTATATGACGCGTCGGTATCTGATATTGCGTCGTGTAACCAAGCGGCTGCAAAAGTATCATCATATTCATCAACTTCTAAATGGTCATATGCGAAATTTTTCGCAATTTTTACGACATTAGTTGTATGAGTATTAACATATGGCATACCATCGTATTTTTGACATTTATGTAAATCAAATGCTAAACGACGTGCAGCGGCTTCAAATTGTCTATATTTATAAATTTGTCTGATTTTTCCTACAAATTCTTCAGGTGGTTTTTTTTCACCTATCGCATATTCAATATGTTTACAAATTATATAATCTTTATTTGTTTCACGTTCTTGTTCAGTACCATTACCTAAATGTAAAAAACATTCACGGCAAGCAACTGAGCCAATTCTAATTCCATTATCCATTAATTCACAACTTTGTGTACAAGAACCAATTCGTGTTCCTGTTGGATAATAATATTTTTTAATTCCAATTATTTCTTGTTTCATATTATTTTGATTATTATAAATTATTACGTTTTTTAAATCTTACAACTGACATATCCGAACAATTATAAAAATTAGCGATTTCTTTCAATTTTATACCTTTGTCAAGCAATCCCTTTATAAATTGTCTATTAAAATCGTTATCCGGAATTTTTTGTATTCGTTCTTTTGATTGTGGAATTTGCTGACCAATAACAGTCCAAGTTGTAAAATATAAATTATTTATATGTAAATTACTGGAATTTCCATCTTTATATGTTACTGGTGGCATTTCGTCAATTGTTTTATATTTATGATTACCATAATAAAACATTACCAATCTTGCGATAAAATATGTTTTATGTTTACCATCAACACGAATTTTTATATAATTATGTTTTGTATAATCATTATTTTTACCTCGCATTATTGATTGTTTCAATACTTTACCGCCAAAATGTTTAGAATATACAGTACCATCATTAAAAATAAAATAATTTGGTTGAAATTCTATTGCTAAATCTAATTGATTACGATAATCAATATATTGTTTTGGTGTTGGTTTTGATTTAGATTTTTCAGGTTTAGTAATTTGTTTTGGTTTGGCATAATTTTTCATTTTTCTTTTGTATTTATTATTTTTAGGTTTTATTTTAGGTTTTTGTGGTATTATTTTTTGTTTATTATTTGGATAATCTAAAATTATAGGTTTTATTATTGTTACATCGCGACGGAAATACCATTCAAATAATGGTAAACCATAATGACCCATTGCGTCAGCGACAGTTGCAAACCCTAT
>Ga0256843_1003118_pt1 | contig 11672 bp, 10 predicted proteins | sample AlvinellametaG_FD_191572 | JGI IMG/M metagenome (GOLD analysis project Ga0256843, IMG submission 191572) | Pompeii worm associated microbial communities from hydrothermal vent at the East Pacific Rise, Pacific Ocean - Alvinella | ecosystem: Host-associated > Annelida > Integument > Unclassified ... | reverse complement strand
TTTTTTAGTTCTATCTGCTACCTTTGCATATTTAGGGTTAGATAGTAAGGCTCTATTTTTTATAGCAACTGCTGTAGCATTTTTTGGATTTATATATACTATAATAAAACTTCCAAACTCTCTTGCTAGATTTATTCTCTCTCTTCTTTTAAAAGCAAGGTATAAGATATATATATCTGGAGTAGAAAATATCAATATAAATAGACCAACTCTACTTTTAGGAAATCATATCTCATTTTTAGATTGGGCAATACTTCAAATTGGCTACCCAAAACAGATACGATTTGTAATCCATAAAGACTACTATAATCTCTGGTATCTAAAGCCAATATTTAAACTATTTAGAGCCATTCCCATCTCATCTACTGGAAGTAAAGGGGCAATAAGAGCTATTAGTGATGCATTAAATAGAGGAGATACTATAGCCCTATTTCCAGAAGGTAGAATTAGCAGAAATGGAAATTTAGGAGAGTTTAATAGAGGCTTTGAGTTGGCCACTGCAAAGGTAAAGAGAAAGAGTGCTATGATTATCCCTTTTTATATTAGAGGTATATACTCATATGCTCTATCTAAAGAGAGAAAAAGAGAGGTAAAAGATATTAGCATCTCTTTTGGAAAGGCTATGCCAATTAACTCTACTGCCAAAGAGGTAAAAAGAGCAGTTTTAGATTTATCAGTAGATAGCTTTATGGAGTATTCAAAGAGAACTCCACCAATAGCAAAAGCCTGTTTTAAGAGAGCTAAAAGAGTAGGAAATAGACTATATATTGCTGATAGCACAAAGCTAGAGCTAAATGGATATAAATTTTTGACCTCTGTTATAACTCTAAAATCTATATTAGAAAAAAAGAGTATAAAAAGAGAGGTTGGATTGCTTCTGCCAACCTCATCAATTGGAGCAGTTGTAAATATTGTAATATTTAGTATGGGTAAAAGGGTAATAAACCTAAACTATACAAGCTCTATTGACTCTTTAAAATCTGCAATTAAATTAGCTGATATTGACTCAATAATCACAAGCCGACTCTTTATATCTAAACTAAAGACAAAAGGGTTCAATCTAGAACCACTCTTTGAGGGTTTAAATATTATATATCTAGAGAATATAAAGAAAGATATTAGTAACTTTAAAAAGATACTCAACTATTTAATAGCAAGATTTACTCCAACTTCTATTTTAACAAAACTCTATACAAAAAAAGTCTCAAATGATGAGGTAGCAGTTGTTATGTTTTCTAGTGGAAGTGAGGGGACTCCAAAGGGGATTGAGCTAACCCACTCAAATATTATGGGAAATATTAAGCAGATTGCACCACTTCTAAAGACTACCAAAAAAGACGCGATGCTTGGGACTCTACCAATTTTTCACTCCTTTGGGCTTACAGTTACTACCCTCTTTCCTCTAATAGAGGGAGTCTTAGTAGTAGCACACTCTGACCCAACAGATGGATTTAATATTGCAAAGCTCTGTTTAAAGTATAGAGCTACAATTATGTTTGGGACTCCAACATTCTTTAGACTATATGCTAAAAATAGAAAAATTCACCCTTTAATGTTTGAGTCTCTAAGGCTTGTAATTGCTGGGGCTGAAAAACTTCCAAAAGAGACAGTAGAGCTATTTAAGAGTAGATTTTCAAAAGAGATTTTACAAGGGTATGGCACAACAGAGACCTCACCTGTTGCAAGCTGTAATCTGCCAGATAGAATTGACCCAGATGATTTACATATCCAAAAAGGAAATAAACAAGGAAGTGTGGGGCTTCCAATTTTGGGAACAGAGTTTATTGTTGTAAATCCTGAAAATATGGAGAGATTAAAAGAGAGAGAGGAGGGAATGCTTCTAATTAGTGGTGCTCAAGTTATGAGAGGATATTTAAAAAATGAGACCAAAACCAAAGAGGTTATAAGAGTAATTAATGGCAAAAGATACTATATGAGTGGAGATAAGGGGTATATTGATGAAGATGGATTTGTATATATAGTAGATAGATATAGCCGTTTTGCAAAGATTGGAGGGGAGATGATAAGCCTTGGAGCAGTTGAAGAGGCTATCTATAAATTAATAGATACCTCAATTGCCCAAATTGCAGTTACATCAATACCAGATAGCAAAAAGGGAGAAAAAATTGTATTACTCCTAGAAGGAGAGATTGAGATAGATAATATAAAAACTACCATTAAATGCTCCAATCTCCACCCTCTCCAAATCCCATCTTGCTATATTAAAATAGATAAAATTCCAAAATTGGGAACAGGTAAATGTGATTTTAAAAGAATTAAAGAGATAGCTATAGAGTTATCTATAAAATAAAAAATAATACTGTTACAAAAAGTAAAAATTTTCTTTAAAGATTTTTTTTTATAAGAAAAAATAGAAATTAAGAGTAATTTTATCTGATTATCTAGTATAATCTCGAATATTAAAAAAAGATAAAAGGATTGCAATGGCAACAACAGTTACATTTAAAAATGATACAGTCTGTAATTTAGCAGGAAATGAGGTAAATGTGGGAGATAAAGCTCCAGAAGTAACAGTAGTAAACTGCAACCCAATGCTTCAAGATGAAAAAGTTGGGGGAGAGGGAAAAGTTCAACTAGTAGTAGCAGTTCCATCTCTAGATACTCCAGTATGTGATGCTGAGACTAGAAAATTTAATGAAGAGGCATCAAAGCTTGATGATGTAGAGGTAATTACAGTATCTATGGATTTACCATTTGCAGCAGCTAGATGGTGTGGTGCAGCTGGAATCGATAATATTAAAGTTTGTTCAGATTTTAGAAACAAAGAGTTTGGAAAAGAGTATGGAGTTTTACTAGCTGATGGACCTCTTGCTGGAGTTCTAGCTAGAGTTATTTTTGTAATCGATAAAGATGGAAAAGTATCTTATAAGCAAGTTGTTCCAGAAATTACACAAGAGCCAAACTATGATGAAGCAATTGCAGCAGCAAAAGAGGCAGCTTCTAAGTAGTTTTTGCTTAAAAATTAATTATAACCTATAAAAAATAGGTTATAATTTTTATATGAAGTGGACACCAAAACAGATAGAAAAGTATAAACGCCAAAAATATATCTCCTTTTTAGAGAAAATCACCAAAAATCTATTTAAGATGTTTAGAAACAAAGATGTGACTCAAGATGAGTTTTTAAAAAGATTTGACACTCTAAAAGAGAAGTTAGACAACCTTCCAAAAGTTACCCTAAATAGCAATTACCACAAAGAGATGCAAAACTACATAGATAATCTATATAGAGAATCAAAAGAGAGTTTCGATTTAAATAGTGTTCGTGAGATTAATATGACCAATCTAAATAGAATACAAAAACTAAAAAATAGAACTTCTTATAGAAGAGATAAACATAAAAATAATATTGATAGAGAAATTTGGAATTAAAAAGATATATACACCAAAAGATAACTCAAAAGTTACCTTTTGATACTAGTTTTCTATTTTAAATTAGAAAGATATGTAGCAATAGCATCAATATCAGCATCGCTTAGAGATGAAACTTGTCCTTTCATTAAAGCACCCATTCCAGCTACATTTCTTGTTCCAGCTTTATACTCTTTAATCTTTTTAACTAAATCATCTTTAGATTGTCCAGCAATAACCTCAGACTTTCCTAAAGCTTTCATCTTACCATCTTTTCCATGACATCCTGCACATTTAGCATATACTGCTGGAGCTGATGCCTTCTCTGCTGGTTTTGTAGCCTCTGCTACTGCTTTTTTAGCATTATCTGCTACCTCTTTAGTCTTCTCAACTGCATTTTTTACAGCCTCTTTTCCTTTCTCTACAGCCTCATTAGCTTTTTGAGCAACATGCTCTGTAACTTTTTTTGCAGTCTCAGCTGTCTTGTTTGCTACTTCACTAGCTTTCTCTTTTACACTCTCAACAGCTTTTTGTGCTTTATCAGCCATGCTCTCTTCAGCTTTTTTAGTCTCTACTTGAGTTTTTGCTGGTTGTTCAGCCTTTGTAGCTTCACTATTATTTCCCTGCCCACAGCCAATAAGTAGTAAAGATGCTGTTACAATAGATAATATTGCAATTTTTCTCATATATATCCTTTTGTAGTTTTGGTGGGATTATACTATAAATATCATAAAAATATATAATATATAAAATAACTTTTTTAATTAAAGGAAAATAATTATTATTTAAGTTTTTTTTTCCTATCATTCTATCTTAAAATAAAAAAAAGGAATTTAAGATGAAAAAAACTAACACTCTAATAGTCTTTTTAACACTTAGTAGCTTATTGTCGGCATCTTTAATGGATGATGCAAAAAAGGCTGGATTAAAACCAATCCCAACAGATAAAAAGGAGCTAAACAAACTAATTGATAATCCTAAAAATCCCCTAAATGATGCAAAAGTTCGCTTAGGAAAAAGGCTCTATTTTGAACCAAGACTATCTAAGAGTAACCTAATCTCATGTAATACATGTCACAATTTAGCAATTGGCGGAGTAGATGGAGTTGAGGTTGCTGTAGGTCACAAGTGGACAACAAATCCACACCATTTAAACTCTCCTACTGTATTTAATGCTGTATTCATGGATAAGCAGTTTTGGGATGGGAGAGCTAAAGACTTAGAAGAGCAAGCACAAGGACCAATGCAGGCTAAACCAGAGATGGCAATTAGTAAAAAGATGGCTGTAGAGAGAATCTCATCAATGCCAACATACAAAAAAGAGTTTAAAAAAGCATTTGGAGATGAAAAGATAACTTTTAAAAGAATAGCAGATGCAATTGGAGCATTTGAGAGAACTCTAGTTACCCCTTCTAGATTTGATAAATTTTTAGCAGGAGATAAAAAAGCTCTATCAAAAGCAGAAAAGGAGGGACTAAAAACATTTATATCAAAAGGGTGTAGCTCTTGTCATAATGGAGTTGGACTTGGTGGTTCTATGCAAAAATTCCCTATAGCTAAACCTTATAAATATTCATCTATTGGCGACTTTAAAGGTGATAAAAAGGGTAGAGTAAAGACTCCAACACTAAGAAATATTTTAAAAACAGCACCATATTTTCACAATGGAGCAGTATGGGATATTAAAGAGGCTGTAAAAATTATGGGAGAGACTCAACTTGGCACAAAACTTACAGATAAAGAGGTAGATAGTATTGTTACATTCTTTAAAGCTCTAAATGGAAAAATACCAACTATTACATACCCTAAACTACCAGCAGTTACACTAAAAACACCTAAACCAGATATAAAATAAAAAGTGTTACTCCTAATATGGAGTAACTATAAAACTTACCTCTATAATTTTATTTGATTGTCTATATACTATTGTATCATCTAAATATACTCTATAATTTAAAGGAATATCATATAGAGCCTTTAAAAAGTTTGAAAGATAGCTCTTTGGAAATATTATTTTTATCTCATATTTATTATTTGGAATAGACAATACTGTAACATTTATATCATTAATCCCATTAAAATATCTCTTTATATCTTCTTTAAATAACTCCGCATGAAACTTTTTTGCATCTGATGGAATTTCTCTCTTATCTAAACGCTCTAAGGAGTCTAACTTCTTATAATATATATCTCTATTTTTTGAATAATTAAAATAGTTTGGAATAACCCAAGCAAACAGTGCTACAAAAGATAATATATAAAATACTCTTTTCATCTCTTCTCTCTACTTTGAACTAAATGTAAATGTTGAACTAAAACCATCACCGGTCTTAATTTTAAATAGACCATTTTTATATAAACTCTTCAAATTTGCCTCTAGTTTTGGAATTCCCCAAGCTTTTCCAGTTATATATACACTATCTGCAGATAAAACAGCTTTTGTAATCTCTCCATTATTCTTAACCGCATTAAATATATTAGAAGAGCTATCCACTAAAATTTGCATTTTATTTAATGCCGAAATTTGAGTTGATATCTGCTCAATTTTGGAGACTATAGTTTTATTTTGCATATAATAAAACGCTCCAACTACTAAAACAATAAATAGAGGCAATATTGATGCTAATATTGAAGATCTTAAATTATCTTCTCTTGATGGAGCAAACATAGATTTTATTTTATCTACAAATCTACTCTCCTCTTCTAACTTAATGTCTTCTAACTCCCCATCTCTTATAGGTTCAAGATTAATTCTTTTAAAATTTTTAATATAATTTCTTTGTGCAGTCTCATTGGAACTTCCCATCTGATGAAGTAGTTGGTGAATAGTATTTTGAGCTAAATTTATATCTACAGATAACTCTTCTCTTAAAAATTTCAAAAGTTTTGGATTCTCCTCTGATACAAGTATCTCAATGTGATCGGCAGTATTTGAAGATAGTTCATAATACTTTTTTGTAGTAAGATTTACCCTCTCTGCAATCTTTTTTTCACTAAGTCCTCTTGTCCCAATAATCCAACACTCATGTATTTTATCTTTAGTCGTAAACATCATAAATAGCTTCCTATCAAAATAGCCAATTAAAAGTATTAACTTATCACTCAAAAGCCCCTTATACTCCTCATATAATATTGCAAATGGTGAAAAATATAGAGTAATTGGAATATCATCTGGAAGATCATTGCTCTGAACAATATAGTTACTTTTAAATATATTTGCTATTAATTTAGAATCACTTGGAAGGGGTGGAGTGTGAGTTAGAACCTGTTTATATGCTAAAGATATTGATACTACATGATGATTTGGATATCTTGCTTGTAGCTCTTTAATTTTAGATAAAAACCTATCCTTTTCGCTCTCATGAAACTGTATTATCTCCTTTGGAATAAAACCATCATTGGTCTGGAGTGCATAATTTAAAAAATAAAATTCTCTCTCTTTATAATGGGTAATTGTTACATACTGCTCTTTGTTTATCATCTTTGCATATCTCCTAATTTAAACAGTAAAAAATGGTTCTACTTTAAAGAGTATAACCTAGTTAATATTACTAACAGCTTATGTTAATATATATTATTTTATATATAAAATATAGTTAACTAAAGAGTCTATATTTACTTAAAATAATATTAAGATTAAACTTTAATTAAGCTTTGAAAAAAGATTTAAAGGAAAGATATTTTCCAATCTTTAATTGATTGGAAAATTGGAGATTATACTTCAGAGGAGTTTATATCTTCACTATCCATTGCTAAAATAGTATTCAATCCAAGCTTCTCTTTTATTTTTGCCTCTATCTCATCTCTTAGGACAGTATCTTCTTTTAGCTTCTTTTTAACATTCTCCTTACCTTGACCAAGCTTTATATCTTTATAACTAAACCAAGCCCCACTCTTATCTATAATATCAAACTTAACACCATAATCTATTAACTCACCCTCTTTTGAGATTCCCTCTCCAAACATAATATCAAACTCCGCTTGTCTAAATGGAGGTGCTACTTTATTTTTAATAACTTTAGCTTTTACCCTATTTCCAATTTGGGCATCTGCCTGTTTTAGAGTAGCTACTCTTCTCACATCAATTCTCACAGAGGCATAAAATTTTAAAGCATTTCCACCAGTAGTTGTCTCTGGATTACCATAACCCATTGAATTTATTTTCATTCTAATTTGATTTATAAAAATAACTGTAGTATCTGTCTTATGTAATACTCCTGTAATCTTTCTTAGAGCCTTACTCATAAGTCTAGCCTGAAGTCCCATCTGCTGTTCACTCATCTCTCCTTCAATCTCAGCCTTTGGAGTAAGAGCTGCTACAGAATCTACAACAATTACATCAACTGCACCAGAACGAGCAAGAGTCTCTAATATATCTAAAGCCTGCTCTCCAAAATCTGGTTGAGACACAAGCAGATTTTCAACATCAACCCCAAGATTTTTAGCATATAGGACATCTAAAGCATGTTCTGCATCTATAAAAGCACAAATTTTCCCCTCTTTTTGTGCAGATGCAATAATTTGTAAAGCAAGTGTAGTTTTTCCAGAACTTTCTGGTCCAAATATCTCTATAATTCTACCAACTGGCACACCACCAATTCCAAGTGCCATATCAAGCCCAATTGAACCCGTGCTAATTGCTTCAATTGGCTCAATCTCCTTGTCTCCTAGTCTTATTACAGTCCCTTTTCCAAAGGTTTTATCTATCTGCTTTAGTGCCATATCCAAGGCTTTTTGTCTATTTGCGTCCATAATATATAAATTGAGTCCTTTACTTTTTTATATCTATTATATTCAAATTTTCCAAAAAATATAGCATAAAAAATCGGTTGAAAATTTATAATAGAGAATAAAGAATTAATAATTTTAAATAAAAAAATAGCTCTATAGATTTAATCTAGTCTAAAAAATATTTTAATACAACTCTTGTGTTGATTCAATGCTAGAAAAATAGAAATTCACTAAAAATCAATAAAATATGCCTTTATAATAGTTTTCTTCCAACTATTATAAAAACTCTTATATATCTTTTTCCAAATGCTTTTCTATAGCAATTTTAGAAAAATTTTAAATATAGATGTAAAAGAGTATAAAATATTAACCATAAATTTTTTGAATATCAGATACTCTTCTGCCCATATTTAAAAGGAGCATATCAGCTAAAACTAAAGCCATCATAGCCTCACACACTACACTTCCTCTAATAGCAATACATGGATCATGTCTGCCTTTTAGGTTGCAAATGGTTGGCTCGTTTGAGGTAGTAATTGTCTTTTGGGGTTGAAATATAGAGGGGGTTGGTTTGAAATGAGTCTTTATTATAATCTCATCTCCATTTGAAATACCCCCTAAAACTCCACCAGAGTTATTACTCTTAAAGCCATCTGGAGTTATCTCATCATTATTTTGACTCCCTAGAAGTTTAGTAGCCTCAACTCCATTTCCAATCTCTACAGCTTTTGCTCCATTTATACTCATCATAGCACTAGCTAGGAGGGCATCTAACTTATAATATATTGGCTCTCCAAGACCTTTTGGCACACCTCTAGCAACTGTCAAAACAACTCCTCCAACAGAGTCATGGCTATTTTTAGCCCTTAAAATAACCTCTTCTTGAAGTTTTTCAATATTTTTATCCAATGAAAATAGTTTACTTCTCTTTGCATATTCAAAATCTATCTCCTTTGCTCTAACTCCTCCAACCTCTAAGACTCCAGATAAAATCTCTACTCCAACTCTTTTTAAAAGGAGTTTTGCAATAGCCCCCCCTGCAACTCTGCTTGCGGTCTCTCTTGCTGAACTCCTACCTCCACCCCTATAATCTCTAATCCCATCATATTTATAAAAATATGTAAAATCAGCATGTGATGGTCTAAAGATATTTTTTACATTCTCATAGTCTCTACTTCTCTGATCAGAATTATATATTATCATACAAATTGGTGTGCCAGTAGATACTCCATCAAATGTGCCAGATAAGATCTCTACTCTATCAGCCTCTTTTCTTGCAGTCTCTAGTTTACTCTTGCCTGGTCTTCTCCTATCTAGTTCTGATTGGATAAAATTCAAATCAATCTTCAGCCCCGCTGGAACTCCATCTACTATACAACCTATTGCTTTACCATGAGACTCCCCAAAGGTTGTAATTGAAAATCTCTGCCCAAATCTATTCATCACTTTTTCCTTGAAGTTTCTGAAGTGCTAAAAACGCAGCACGCTGTTGTGCATCTTTTTTACTCCTTCCAATTGCAGTAGCAACTACTCTATTTTTAAGTAAAACTGCTATCTCAAACTCTTTTTTGTGGTCTGGACCAAAAGATTTTAGAAGTTCATAACTTGGAGTCTCTCCAAACTCTGCTTGAGTTAACTCTTGGAGTGCAGTTTTAAAATCTTTTGAGAGAGAATTTAAATCTATACTCTTATAGCTCTTTTCTATTAAATCTATTACTATCTTTGATGCAACCTCTAACCCACTCTCCAAATAGATAGCTCCAATTACAGCCTCAAAAGCATTAGATAGAAGAGATGGTTTTGTCCTTCCTCCATTATTCTCCTCTGCAGTAGATATTAATATAGAATCACCAAGATTTATATTTGTAGCAAGCTTTGTAAAACCCTTTTCATTTACAAGTGAAGCTCTGATTTTAGATAAAATCCCTTCATCTTCATTTGGAAATTTTCTAAAAAGATACTCTCCTACTATCAAATCTAAAACAGCATCACCTAAGAACTCTAATCTCTCATTGTTATATGGCTTTTTATAGCTCTTGTGTGTAAGTGCTTCGGTGATGAGATTAATATTTTTAAAGCGATAGTTTAGAGCATCTTCTAAAGCCTTAAATTTACCCATAAAACTTCCTTTCAACTGTTTATAATAGAGAAAATCCAGAATATAACTCTTTTTTCGAAATTGTATCTTTTAACTTCAAAGAGTCTATTGAGTAACAATTAGGACACCTATCAAAAGAGAGTGGAAAGTGGTGCTTACATACATTACATATATAAATAAAACCTATATCCAAATCGACTTGACCACCCTTTTTTGCAAAATTTATTGTATCAATTGTAAATATATTACTAACTGGAATACTCTCTTCTATTGGCAAAATACCTTTTGCTATATATATGCTCTTTAATATACTATTTGAAGAGATTATATCTAAATCGAGATTTGAAGAGGGTAATAACCATAAAATATCTAATATCTCATAGATTTTATCTAAAACTATAAGTCTCCAAGCCCTATTTGAATCTAATTTAAATATAGTTTTAATTGCTCTTCTATATGTAAAGTGGTAAGATATAAAAGTAGATAACTTCTCAATCTTTTCAATATGAGACAATTTTGTATTAGAAATTAGAGAAGATAACTCTAAGTGTATCTTTAACTTATATATATCTTCATTTAGAGTCTCTAAAGGAATTAATACCTCTTTTGCTCTTTTAAAATCATTTAACAACTCATATACAAATTCCAAATTATACAACACTTCAATATTTCTTGGATGTTTTCTTAATATCTCCAAATATGTCTTCTCTGCCCTATTTAAAAAACCAGCTTTTAAATAAGAACTCCCCAAGCCCATTAAAAGAGGCTCTTGTTCATAAAAATTATCTAAATTATCTATTAGATATAGATATATTTTAATAGCACTTCCATAATCTCCACTATCTACCAAAGATTTTGCTACTAAAGATAGAGGCTTTACAAGTGATTTGGAAAAGTTTATATTTTTAATATTAAAATTACCACTATCATCAACACTCATAGTCCCAACAAACTTTTTTAGATATCTCTTTTCTATATTCTCTTTATAGTTTCCAACGACAAAAGAGACAATAGCAACAATTAAAACTAATAGGACTATTATGAATATACTAAATAGAGGATCGCTATAGGCTGGAATAATTTTATCCAAAAAAAATACCTTTTTTTAAAGATATTTTAACATATAAAAGCCACTATCTCTACAAAAAGTAGAGATATAGAGCTATTAAATTAAAAACCTAAATGAGCTTGATTTTTAGAACCATGTTCTATGTTTTGATTTCCAGTTGATATATTTGTATTTACAGATTGAGAGGAGTGGTTAGCATTCATATTCCCTTGAGAACTACCATTTATACTCGCACTACTATTGCTATTATCCCCGTTACTACTAGCACTCATATTATTTTCGTCACTATTAATATGAGCACCTCCCATAGCATTATCACTCATATTAGCCTCACCATGACCATTCTCAATACCTCTTCTACTCACATTTCCATCACCATTTTCAATATGACCATCTCCCATA
>Ga0256843_1003117_pt1 | contig 11672 bp, 13 predicted proteins | sample AlvinellametaG_FD_191572 | JGI IMG/M metagenome (GOLD analysis project Ga0256843, IMG submission 191572) | Pompeii worm associated microbial communities from hydrothermal vent at the East Pacific Rise, Pacific Ocean - Alvinella | ecosystem: Host-associated > Annelida > Integument > Unclassified ... | reverse complement strand
CATCTCCTTTCCACATCAAACTCTCCTTTACTATATTGGAATTTTTTACAATCTGGCTTTTCCCGGAGGAGTAGGGGGCGATGGATACAAAGCTTACCTTTTCCAAAAAAAGGGGGGGGTGGGATATAAGTCAATTGCCCTTTTTCTTTTGGGGGATAGGGTGGCAGGGTTGGGGGGACTTCTCCTGTTGGAAGGGATTATACTCCCCTTTCTCCTTCCCTATACCCCCTTTTTTCAAAAAGTGGGGGGAGCTTCTCCAGTGGGGTGGATTGTAGCGGTGGGTATAGGAGTTTTGTTGGGAGTTGGGGGAATTGTTGGGGTCTATCTCTTCCACAAAATTGCCAGACTGGAACCGGTATGGGGTAAAAGTTTCCTTTTGGGGGTGGGAGTTCAACTCCTCCAACTCCTCTCCTTTTGGGCTCTTCTCCGGGGAGTGGGAATTGGAGGAGAGTATCTCCCCTATCTTGCCCTTTTCCTCCTCTCCTCAATTTTATCTGTTCTTCCCATTTCGATAGGGGGAGTTGGAGTCCGGGAGTTGACCCTCCTCTACGGCTCCCAATTGTTGGAATTGGGAGATGGAGTCCGTCCAGTTTTGGCGGGTCTCCTCTTTTTTATCTTAACTTTGGGAACCGGGGCAATAGGGGGAATTTTAGCCCTTTTTAAACCCAAATTTGGAGAAGCCACCACCCCCAAAGGGCAGAACTCCCCAAAAGGGGAAGGGAATAGAGATGGAATTTTAAAAATACCCCCCGGCGATTCAAATACCGGAGAGCAATAATATTTGCCAATGAACTGATTAAACTCCCATTTCCCCCCAAATCTGCCCCATACAAAAGGGGAATTGGAGAGGTGGAGAAGTGGGAGAGGAGAATGGTGGCGGGAAAATTGGAGATAAATTGGGAGAGAAGAAGGGTTTGGAAATAGAGTCCTGTGGAAGTGGAAGGGAAAAAGGCGAAAAGGTGGGGGAGGAGAGGAAATTTCAAAATTAGGGCACAATCCAAAAAAATAAAAAGGAAAATTCCCAAAATTCCCCAATCTATTTTAAATGCCAATTGGGGAAATTTCCAGAGATAAAAGGGGACTCCCACCCAAATTATCCACTCCATTTTTGCCTCCATTCCCACTATAACCCCCACAATTCCCAAAAGGGAGCCCAAAGCCAACCTCCATCGGACTCCTTGGGAGAAGAAAAAAAATTGTTTGAAACTGGAATAGGTAAGAGATGGAGCCTTCTCCTTTTCCCCTTTTCTTTCTCTATTTTCTCCTTTTCCTTCCAAAAGAAGGGCAGTGAGAAGGAGAATCCCAACCATTGGGACTCCCATTGCAGGCACCATAATTTTTAAAAACTCCCAAAAATGGAGTCCACTTTGAAGATAGAGATAGAGATTTTGGGGGTTTCCAATGGGACTCACTCCACTTCCCAAATTGGCACTGAAAGCCTCCAGAAAAATTAGAGGAACCACACTTTTTCCAAAAACTTTTTCCAATTGGAGGGTTAAAGGAACGATAATAATGAGGGTAATATCGTTGGTCAAAAGGGGAGAAAGGAGGAAAGTGGTTCCTACCAGAGCCAGTCCCATTCCCCGGGGAGTGGAAAAGAGTTTCAAAATCCCCCTCTCCAAAGTTTCGAAAAAACCAGACTCTTTAAGTCCTTGGGTAAAAAGGAGAATCAACCCCAATCCCCCCAGACTCCTCCAATCTACCCCTTTTATCACCTCCTCAAAGGGGGGGCGGAGGGAGAAATAGAGAAGTAAGAAAAGCCCTATTAATCCCAGTAGAAAACCTTCCCGCCGGAAAAAATCTCCTATTTTTCCAATCATAATTTTTCCTTTATGTTAAAATTTATCAAAATCCCAACTGGAAGGAAAGAAAATGGGCAAAAAGTTTACTTCTTTTTTAACCTCTCTCGTGGTGGGAACTCTACTTCTCTTGGCACCGGTAGGAGCATCTGCAAAAGGGGAAAGTCTATTAAGCAAACTCTCGGCAAAAATCTCTTCCACTTGGAAAAAAATAAAAAATAGAAAGAAAAAGGCGGTTTCCAAAGCCAAAAAGAGCCGGAAAAAAGCCAAATACAAAGCCAAAAAAGCGGTAAAAAAGGCGAAATATAAAGCCAAAAAGGCAACCAAAAAAGCCAAATATAAAACCAGTCGACTCAAAAAAAAGCTCCGGAAAAGTGCAAAAAAACGGCGGAGAATCACCCTTGCCGAAAAAAAATTGATTGAGTCCCGGAATGCCAAAAAGGAGAGATTTAAAGGGATTGTGGTTATCAAAAGAGATGTCTTCAAATGTAGCCGACGGAATATTAAAGAGATGTTGAAAGGGAATGCCCCCTTTGGGTATGATGGGCAAAGGGTCAATCTCCACCACTTGAAACAGCAGAGAACAGGTCCCATTGTGGAGTTGATGGCTACAGAGCATAAAAAAAATTACAAAGTTCTCCACCGATATACCAAAGTCAGTGAAATTGACCGGAAAGAGTTTGCCATTTTTAGAAAAGCGTGGTGGAAACACCGGGCTTTGGATTGTAAAATTGGACGGAAGAAATAAGTTATAATCCCTAAAGCGTTGAGGTAGGAGGAGAGCAATGTTATCTACAATGAAAAAGGAATTGGAAAAACTGGAGCAGGAGGTCGCTTCCTATATCAAAACTTTGGAGGAAGCCCTCTCCCATCGGGAAATAAGTGAAGAGATGCTAAAAATGGATTTGAAAGAGTTTGATAATAGGGTGATTCGATTTTTAGCCCTCTATCAACCCCGGGGAGAGTTACTCCGGGAGATAATTGCCTACTTAAAAATTGTTCCTTTTATCAATAAAATAAAAAAAAGTATCCGGAGCTTTTTGAAAAAAAGAAAAAAATATCCGGTTGAAAATCCCACTTTGGAAAAACTCTACCAAAATAGTGTAGAGGCACTGCGGAGTCTCAAAATGGGGATTTTAGCGGGAGATATTGAAGAGGTTTTTCCAGTAATTTTGGAATATGAACGGAGTGCAGATAAACTCTACTCCCAACTGGTGCGGGAAGTAAAGGAGATGGAGGATATTGAAGAGGGGTTGAAACTCCTAAATCTGGCTAAAAAACTGGAAAGAATTACCGATAGTGTAAAAACAATTGGTTTCTACCTCCTCTTTGCCCAAGAGGGAATTTAACCTAAACCACAAAAAGGAGTGAAAGATGAAAAAAATAGTTTCGGTTTTGGCAGTGGCTGGGGTTTTGGCATTTGGAATTCAAGAGGTTACTTCGGTAGGGAAACCTAAATTTAGACAAGCTTTCCCCAAAGGAGCCCCGATTACTCCCGCCCAATATCAAAGAATGTTGGGACTGGGGATTGATGTCAACTGGGCTAATTTCAAGTGGGTAATTGGAGTTAAAGGGTATCGGGACGCCCCCGCTTTCAGAAGAATAGGGTTTGATACTATCCGGATTCGGTTTAAAGACCCCCGGAAATTGGGAATGGACGAAAAGAGCTATTTCCGCTATCTGAAAAAGTGTGTAAAAGCCACCCTCCGGAGTGGAATGGTGCCAGTCTTGGCATTTGTTGCCAAAGACTTCCACGATCACCCTACCCCCGAAAATATGGCACGGGCTTTGGAGGTTTGGAAGAAAGTTGCCCACAAATTCAAAAATTTCCCCTATAAGCTCAGTTACGATTTGATGCTTGAACCGGGGAAAGGGATTAATCGCCATCAAGAGATGCTCAATGAGTATTATCAAAAAGCTATCCAAGAAATTCGGAAAGTTGACAAACGGCGGATTGTAATGGTTGCACCCCGCCACGCCTCAAATCCCTACTATCTTAAGGATTTGGTAATTCCCAAAGACCCCTATTTGATGGTAGAGTGGCACTACTTTGCAGCGGGACCCAATCCCCGGAAACCGGAAAGTGAAATTTACGACAAACCCAAATACGCCTACCAATGGCTCCAAGAGCACCATCTGAAAGGGTGGGTAGGGGCAGTTATGCCCGGAAACTACAATCACGGAGATACCTACACAATTGAACAACAGAAAGAGTTTATGGGGAAAGTTATCGATGCCCTCAAAACCTACCATTTTCCAATGGCTATCAATGCCGATACCCAATTTTATGACTATCGCCACCACCGATTTGGGGAAAAACGACTTCCTGTGTTGAAATTTATTGTTAAAAAATGGCACACCCCCCGCGTTGTCGTCCTTCAAAATCAAAACCGGCAACAGACTTCCAACCCCGATACCCAAGAGTAACTCTCTCGGGGGATTTTCCCTTTTTTTTCCTTTAAATAGGAGCTAAACTGGAGAATTAAGTTTACTTTTTAGTTTAAACTTATAGCTTTTTAGCTTAAATTTAGAGAGTTTTGAATCCAATCGTCTTTTGCACCCCTCTATTTCTCTATCTTTCTGTCGATGCACCTCTTTTTTTTCTATTTGTCGGGTATATTTCCGGAGAATAGGGTAGACTTCAAAATATCTTCCATAGAGGATATTGAGCCATTGGAAAAACTCTTTTACCCCTTTTGTAGGGTTACTTTGGAGATAGTGGATTAAATATTTCTGCTCTTGGGGCTCCATTTTTTCAATGATAGGGTGGATAAACTCTTCGGGGTTTCCCTCCACCGGGGTGAAGGAGGGTTCCACCCCTGCCCGATACCCAAATTTTCTCACAATCCGATGGAGGAGGGAGTCGATTGTCCAGATTCTCAATCTCCCCTCCAAAACCTTCTTTAAAAGCTCCTCCCCCTCCAGTTTCTCCTTTACAATCTCCCGGGGAAGTCCACTACTCCGCACCAACTCCCCAATTACCGCCTCCTGCTCCTCCTCCGGCAACCGGGAGAGGCGGAGAAATTTGATAATTCTCTCCTCCATTTCGGCGGTGGCTTTGTTGGTAAAGGTAATTGCCAAAATTTCATTGGGGTCGGTTCCTTGGAGAAGGAGGGAGATGTATCGAATTGCAAGGGCAAAGGTTTTTCCACTCCCCGCCCCGGCTTTGAGAGCCAAAAGTCGATTAAATTTGGGGGAGTCGGAGGTCAAATTTTGGGAGTGTGTCCCCTTTGAACTCTTTCCCTCTGAAAAATCTGGAGGGTTTATCTTGGGATTGGAACCCAATTGGAGGTCTCCCTCTCTTTTCCGATAATTTCCGGTCGGTTTTTCTTTTTTCCTCTCACTCATATCTCAAAGTCTCCAATACATCGATTTTTGAGGCTTTGTAGGCGGGGTAGAGACTGGAGAGGAGGGTAATTAGGAAAGTGCCCCCTACAATTAGGAGATAATCTCTCCACGAGAGGTCTACCACCAGTTTATCGACCCCGTAAACCCCTTTGGGAATATCCACAATTTGGTAGTGGGAGAGAATCCAATTTATCCCAAACCCTATCAAACTTCCCACAACTATTCCCCCAATTCCGATTAAAATTCCCATTCTCAAAAAGATTTTTCTAATCTGGAGGGGGGAGGCTCCCAGACTCAACATTAAAGCTATCTCCTTCCGTCGGCTCATTACCATCATTAAGAGGGAGCTAATAATATTTAGGGACGCTACCAATACAATTAACATCAACACCAGAAAAATTGCGGTTTTTTCCAGTTTTAAAGCAGCGAAAAAGTTTTTATTTTGTTGCCACCACCCCAAAGCGGTAAAGGATTTGGGAAGAAATTTCCGGATTTTTTCAATATCTTTGAAAGGGTTGGGAGTCCAGATATGGATTCCGTCAAAGTAGGGTTGGTTTAAAATTCTCTTCAACCCCCGGATATCCATATACCCTATTCCCCAATCGAAAGAGCTCAATCCGCTTTGGAAATAGCCGATAATTCTCACCTTTTTAAAAAGGGGCTCCACCGAAAATCCCATTGGACTCAACCGGGAAAAGATAAAAATGGTCTTTCCCCCCGGTTGAACTCCCAACCAGTCAAAAAGTTTTTTACCTACCACCACATCAAAAAGTCCAATAGGTTGTTTCCACTCCTCCACCCCTTTTTTCAAAATTGGATTAATCTCCTTTTCTCTTTTAAAGTCCACCCCATAGAGAATTAAACCTTTCAATTCTCCACCACTCTGCACCACCGCAGTGGTCTCCAGATAGGGGGAAAATTTGTAGTTGGGGAAGTGGGTCTCCAACTTTTGGAGGAAGTGGGAGTTCAACTCCCCTTGGGGGGCGTAAATGGTGATAGGATACTCCATAATCTGGAGTTTTTTCCGGAGTTCTCCGTCCATTCCGTTGAGGATTCCCATTGCTATCATCAAAGTGGCAACCCCGGTCATTACCCCCAAAAAGGAGAGGATAAAACTGATATAGATAAAAGGGTGTTTTCTATCAAATCGCAAATATCTCCAAAGAATATAGTTAACAAAACTCTTTCTTTTTCCCACTGAAACCCTTTTTTGGTTTCAATTGTAGCGATTTTATCTAAAGGTTAACCCCAATTTGGTAAAAATAGAATCAAAAAAGGTGGCGTAATGGGAGTAGTTCGGAAGCAGATAGTAGGGGCAATTGTGGGGAGTTTGGGATTATTACTCTGGAGTGGATGTGCCCACCGGAAAAGTTACGAACAATTCTCCCCTTTGGAACTCCACAAGGAGATTAAAAAACAGATAAATCACGACAATTTAGATGATGCCGATGAGGCATTTTTGACAATGGAAGCCCAATACCCCAACTCCCCCTACATTCCCACCGATTTACTAATTTTAGCCTTTGCCCACTACTCCAATGGGGAGTATAAATTGGCAAAGGAGTATTTAAATCTCTATGAAAAACGCTACTCCGATGCCCAAACCCGTCCGTGGTGTGAATATATGAAAATCAAATTCGATTTTGACCGCTACAATAGCCCCTACACCAATCAAAAATTGATTCTCCAGATTATCCACGAAGGGGAGCAATATCTTCAAAATTACCCCGACTCTCCCTATCGGTATGAAGTTAATACCATTTTGGCAAAAGCCCAATTGACCCAACTCTATATGGAGAAGGAGATAGAGAACCTTTACCACCGATTGGGGGATAAAAATATTTCCCAAGAATACAATATCACCATACCTAAAAATTCCCAACCCCCCAATTTGCCCTTTTACAAAAAACTCTTCTATTGGTAATTAGAGCATAGGGGAGAAGTTTTCTATGGAGCAATAAAAGTAAAAGAGAAAAGATCCAAAGAGTTCAAAGGTAAGGAGTCAAAAATGGAAGAAAAAGATAAAAGAGTTGATGAAGTGGTTCAAAGTTTGCAAAAACAGGGGTATAAAAATATCTTCCTCTGGAGAGATAAAAAAGGAACCTACTACCCCCTCCACGCCCACCCGTATGAGGAGATTCGGGTTGTATTGGACGGGGAATTGGTAATTGTAGAGGAGAATGGAACCCGCCACCATCTCCGGAAAGGAGATAGACTTAAAGTCTCCCCGGGACTCCGCCACGAGGCTTTTGTTTTGGAAGATTGTAAATATATCTGCGGTTCAAGGTAACTCCCCCGGTGGGAAAAAAGTTTTCAGAATGTAACATCTCCCTCTGGGAAGAGGGGGGAATTGCTCCCTTTCTCCCCTTTTTCCTCCCTTTATAGAGATAATCTTTATCTATAACGGAAATTCCAATAATCCCGAAGTGAAAGAGTTGAGCCCCAATTTTCCAAAAAAGGGTGTCCAATGGTGAAAAGAGTTGCCAAAAAGTTTCTCCTCTCCTTTTTTCTCCTTATTCCTCCCTCTTCCTCTTTTGCCCGGGATATTCCGGGGCAAGGTTATCTTATTGCCGGTTACCGGGGAAAAGATGGGATTCTAATTAAAATCGATGAACAGGGACAGAAAATCTGGTCTAAACTTTACGGGGGACGGAAAGACGACCAGTTGACAATGTTGACCCCTACCCCCAATGGAAACTATATTTTAATTGGAGACACTATCTCCTATGGATTGGGAATCTACGATGTAATGGCAATAAAAATCTCCCCCCAAGGAAAACAATATTGGCTCAAAACCTATGGGGGAGAGAATTACGACACCTCAACTTGTATTATCCCTGCCCGGGGGGGAGGTTATATTATTACCGGGCATTTTGGAGACAATGGACACGGATTAATTGTTAGAATCGATGAGAATGGGAATAGAGTTTGGCTTAAAACCTACAAAAAGACCCTCCAAAGTGGAGATGCCAAATGGATTATCCCTGCCCTCGACGGAAAAGGGTATATGGTTACCGGAAATAGGTATTATGTTTTGGAAGATAAGTATCACCCCTCGGTAATGGAGATTGATGGAAATGGAAATATCCTTTGGTATAAAATTTACCCCTTTGAAGGAGTTCCTTTCAAAATTATCCCCGCCACCGATGGGGGATATTTGGTAATTGGGTGGACTACCTCTCCCAAAAAAGATAAAGAGATAATGGCAATGAAAATATCCCAAAAGGGTAAAATAGAGTGGCTCAAAACTTACGGAACCCCCGGGGACGATGAAGCCCGGGGTGTAATTCCCACCCGTGATGGAGGGTATATTTTGGTGGGGTGGACCAACTATTATAGCTCTTATCGCCATAAAGATATTTTAATAGTTAAAATCGACCGATGGGGGCGTCTTATGTGGTCCCGACTTCTCCAAAGTAGATGGAATAGTGGAGCCTATTCAATTACTTTTACCGCCGATGGTAATTATCTATTGGTGGGCTTTGCCGAATCCCCCAATCCTTTGGTAGATAATAAACCGGAGCCCAATATTGTAGCCGTAAAAATTTCCCCGGAGGGAAAAACCATCTGGATTCGCACCTTTGCCAAAAAATTCCCCGCCAAAGCCTTTGCAGTAATCCCCGCCCAATATTAAGGTTCCGGTGGAAAAAAGGGGGTAGGAGTGGAAAAATGGAAAGAATGAAAGGGTAAAATAGAGAAAAAGGAACCTTCTTTCCAATTAGAAGGGGAGATAAAGGAGTTTTAAATGGGAATTGTGTTGGATAGACCGGTGGATATGCACCTCCATCTCCGGCAAGGGGAAATGCTCAAAGATGTAATTCCGTGGAGTAGCCGGCAATTTGCCGGAGGCGTGGTAATGCCCAACTTAACTCCCCCTGTAGACTCGGGAGAAAAGGTAGATAAATATAGAGAAGAGATTGAAGAGGCTCTCAATGGGGAAGCTTTTAAACCTTTAATGACCCTTTTTATGCGGAATTACACCTATCGGGAGTTGAAAGAGTGGCGGAGTAAAATTTTCTCCATTAAACTTTATCCGGCAGGAATTACCACCAACTCTGAAGCCGGGGTAAAAAAATTGGAAGAGATTTACCCGGTATTGGAGATTATGGAGGAGTTGAAAATCCCTTTAAGTGTCCACGGAGAAACCAATGGATTTGTAATGGAGCGGGAGAGGGAATTTGCTCCAATTTATCTGAAATTGGCAAAGGATTTTCCCAACTTACCTATTATTATGGAGCATATTTCTACCATTGAGTTGGTAGATTTACTGGAGAAAGCTCCCAATCTTTACGCAACTATTACCCTCCACCACCTCCTTTTTACTTTAGACGATGTGGTAGGTGGAAAATTGAACCCCCACTTTTTCTGTAAACCCATTTTAAAAACCCCCAAAGATAGAGAAGCCCTCCAAAATGTTGTGAAGAGTGGACACCCTAAAGTTATGTTTGGAAGTGATTCTGCACCCCACCCCTTGGGAGGGAAATTGAGGGGGTCTGCCGGGGTTTTTTCCGCACCGGTAATTTTGCCCCTTTTAACTCTCTTTTTTAGAGGAGATGTGGCAACCTTCCAAAAGTTTGTCTCCTCCAATGCCCGGGAGAATTTTAAACTAAATTTACCTACCAAAAAAGTTAAAATTGTGGAAGAACAATGGCAAGTTCCTTATATTGTAGGTGAAGTGATTCCCCTATTAGCAGGCAAGATATTACCTTTTAGAATAAAAAATTCTAAATAAAACAGAAGAGTACAATATTGCTAAATGGTGCCCAGGGACGGAATCGAACCGCCGACACAGGGATTTTCAGTCCCTTGCTCTACCGACTGAGCTACCTGGGCATTAGGATAGAAAATTGTAGCACAAAACAATTTAAATTCCAAATGAATTTTAAATCTTTAATAGTTTTTACATGGCGGAGAGGGCGGGATTCGAACCCGCGGTACCCGGAAAGGGTACAACGCCTTAGCAGGGCGCCGGTTTCAGCCACTCACCCACCTCTCCCTTTTTTGGTAGAAAAAATTCTAAATAAATTTGCTTAAATTCTCCTTAAAATATAAAGAAAATTATTTATTTTTTTCTTTGCCATCTCAATGTTTTTCAAATATTTTTTATGAGCAAATTTATTGTTATAATTAGTTACTACAAAATATCCCAGAGTAGGTAAATTATAATATTCTGATATTTTTAGAATTGAATAGAATTCCATCGATTCACCATCTATTTTATATTTTTTTCTTAATAGATTTGCTATTTGAAAATCTGTAGTAATATAGTTAGAAGAATTAATTTTAATAAAAGGCAATTTGTATAATTCCCTAAAATAGGGTAAATATTTTTTTATCTTTTTATTTTCTATTTTTAATTGTATTGGTGAATAACTTTTTCCTTCTATTTTACTACTTTCTATTTGATAAGCAGAATAGCTATAAACTTCTGTTCCTATTGATAAATTCCCATAGCTTCCTATTGTTCCAATAAATATAATTCCTTTTACTTTTTTTTCTTTTAAAGAAATAATATGAGAAAGCTTTATAGCACTTTCTATTAATCCTATTCCTACAGGACGAACATCTGGAAATATTTCCAGATTTCCAGATGATATTAAAAACCACTCTTTAAAAAATGATTTATTTTTTGCATTTTTCATTTAAAAATTTAAAGGCATCTTTTTGTTTCATACATCCACTATAACAAGTAGAACCTATTATGACGGCTACATTTTTTGCTTCTTCTTTTTTTGTTTTTTTAACAATTGACAAATAAGTCAAAAGAGCTAGCTTTTCACTCATTTTTTCGCATTTCTTTTTATTTCTTATAATTCTTTTTTCTTTTGCATCATTCTGACATTGTAAATATATCTTCTTTAATACACAAGCCACTTCCTTGGTTTTAGTTTTTACAATAACTTTTCCCCACATTAAAGACGCTCCAATTCCTAAAGCAAATAAGATTTTTTCTACTTTTTCCATTTTTTGCCTTTTATTTTTGATGTTTAATATTACAATTATTTAAATAATCCCATACATCCTTTTTTTGAAGACAGCCAGCAGCACATACATCACCTATTAATTCTCCAACTGCTTTTACTTTTTTAGGATTGTTAATTTGTTGTTGAACTTTTTGTACAATAAGCGTTTCAACTTGTTTTTTTAGAGCCATACAAAACTGGGGATTGCCTGCTATTTTGTTTTTCTGTGCTTGCTGAAGGCAACTAGAATAAATTAGCTTTAATTTATTGCAAAGCTGGTAATTGGTTATTTGCTTATTATGAGTTAACTCATTAGCGAATAAACCTAATGCTCCTAATGTCAGAAAAGTCATAACTTTTTTCATTTTTATACTCCTTTTTAATAGGTTTACTAGATTGAAACCAATTTTCATATTATATTAGTTATATATTAAGTAAAAATTATAAAAAAATAAAGGAGTTTAGTTGATAGAGTTACGCCATTTGAAGAAGGTTTTTGGGAAAAAAGTTGTTTTGCGGGATATAAATCTGAAAATTGAAGAGAAAAAGATAACTTACATTT
>Ga0256843_1003116_pt1 | contig 11673 bp, 7 predicted proteins | sample AlvinellametaG_FD_191572 | JGI IMG/M metagenome (GOLD analysis project Ga0256843, IMG submission 191572) | Pompeii worm associated microbial communities from hydrothermal vent at the East Pacific Rise, Pacific Ocean - Alvinella | ecosystem: Host-associated > Annelida > Integument > Unclassified ... | reverse complement strand
CGTAAAGATGGCTTTATTGATACCTTATTGCTTCGTTAAAGTTTAATCGCCATAGCAACGGCTATGACTCAAAACTTTGCCTTGCACTAAAACATCACTAAAGCCACTATAGGTATGGTATAGTGCGTAAGGTCAGTTATTAAAGCAAAGCTTTGCCTGTTGGCAAGAATGAAACCCTCAAAATTTTCACACTTTTTTGTGATTTTAGCTGAAAATCATGAGGATTTTACTACTTTTCCCCTTCAAACAGTAGTCCGCTACCCTCTATAAGATAACTTCTATCTTTTGCATAAACTCTTTTACCATCTATCAAGTCATACTTCCATATAGGAGCATTCGCCTTAAAATCCTCCACAAACTCCCCTATCATCCTAAGTGAAACTTTTCTTTGAGGAGATAGCACGGCAGAGATATATGAAGTCTTATGATTTGGCACATCTCCTTTTGCATGAGCCATTAAAAGATATGCACCCTCTTTTTCGGCCCTCTTTTGCCAAGAATCAAACCACTCTTTTAAAATAGGCTCATATATATCAAAGCTAAGCCCATCTATACCGTTCTCATCTCTAACAATACCTACAAAATTTATAAAAGCACCATAGTTTTTATCTTTAAATTGATTGTACCATCTTGATAGTATCTCCTCGACATCCAATGCTCCGTCGAATATCTCAAGCATTTTTTCTCCCTTATATTGGCTACCCGCCACAAACAGGCGGCAAAAGTGAAACTTTATCCTCTTTTGAAAGAGGCGTATCCAAATCCTTTACTATCTTGTCGTTTACAGATACGGCACAAATCTTCAGCCATTTTTGCAACTCTTCATCATCTTTAAAGAGCTCTTTTAACTCTTTTAAGTTGTTTACATCAACTTGCAAAGCCTCTCTCGCCATCGGACCTAAAAATTCAACTATAGCCATAATAAACCTTTTTTGTTTTTATTATACCATTTTAGCTTTTTTGAGAAAAATCTTTACCGATTTTTTCTCTTTTTTACCTATCTTATAACCAATCTTTCTAAGATACTCATCAACCATATGCATAGGCAACCCAAGTCTTTGGCTCTCTCTTTTTTTGATATAGTAGGGTATCTTTATCTTCCGTTTTAAAAAGCTTTTCACCACTTTTTTATAGAATACTCTTTTGGAATTTACGCAAAAAAGAGCAAAAACAAATGGTAAAGAGGTGCGCTCTTTCCACTCTTTTGCCAAGTCTATGCACTCCCTATCTCCCCTGACATACATTTGCAAAGCCTTATTTCCTATCACCACTTCACCACTCAATCCAAGTATCTCTTTTAGCGCGTTGGAACTTTTAGACTCTATATCATTCTTGTCCTCACCTTTACACACAAATACGCTCAAAACCTCTCCGTCTGCTACTATACCCGCATCAAGACACTTTCTGCCTCCGCTTTTTATGCTAGATATAAAAGCCGCGCTAACCTTTCTCTTTAAAAACAGATCGGTAATGATGGATGGATGAGACTTTTTAACCGCTCTTTTTAGATATGTATGCTTTGATTTTTTGATAAAAAACTCAAAAGGTAAAAGGTTTAGATACTCTATCTTTCCAAAAACCATCCTACATAACCTTTACAACAAGTTGGGCCAGTAAAATGGCAAAAACAAGAGCCAAAGGATAGACTGCCGCATAAGAGATAGAGGGATAGTCGGATTTTGTCATATTGTTAGCCATAGTTAAAGACGGAGTAGAGGTCAACGAACCGCTCAAAAGACCAAGTATCTTCAAAAAGTTCATTTTCAATACAAATCTACAAAATAGAGTCATTGTCAACAAAGAGAACACTAGCCCAAAAAGCGCTATATAAATAGGCATAAAACCATTATCCCTAATGGCTTGTAGTAGATATTTGCCTGCATTAGTTCCTATGGCGGCTATAAATATCAACTGTCCCAAAGTCTTCATCAATGTAGTCGAATGAGGAGACATTTGCCACACTACAGGACCAATTCTACCGACTCTGCCAAGTATCAAAGCCGTTATCAATATACCGCCGACAAAACTTAGCTTTATATCTCCGATAACCGGAAAATGAAAAGGAATACTTCCAAGCAATATACCAAAAACTATACCGAGCGATATAGGTAAAAAATCGGCTGCAGGATACTTTTGCAAACTATTTCCCACTATCTGTGTAATTTTCTGGGCATATTTTCTAGGAGCTATCACATATAATTTATCTCCAAGCATTAAGGTCATATTTGGATAGGGGTGTATATCTATGCCACTTCTTCTAACCTTTGTGATAACAGCACCTAGGGATTTTAACTCTTTTATATCGGCTATCTTTTTTCCTATTATCCTCTTTGAGGTCACCAAAAGTCTAAAGACTTTCATATCATCATGAAAAGAGAATTTGCTTGTCACCTCTTCTCCTACTATGATGCCGACATGCTCTAAGTTCTCCTCCTCTCCGGAGACTCTTATAACATCTCCGTAATGCAAAGTGGTATCTTTGTCTATTTCGTGATGTTTGACCGATTCTACCCTTTGTATGATAGTATCTGTCATCTTTTCGAGTTTGGATTTTTTTATACTCTCTTTTTTAAAGTTTTGATTTGTAATTTTAAAATTTTTCACTACTACTTCAGGGTGTTTGCTTCTTTCTGTTTTTTCATAATCCTCGATCTCTTTTTTAATGTCCACTCTAAAAATCACAGGTAAAAATCTTATAAATAAAACAGTAGTAACGATACCAAACGGATATATCATACCGAAAAGTACCGACATAGAAGGCTCATCTTTTATCTCAAGGGCAGCAGCCAAGGAGGGCACACTAGACAAAGCGCCCGTAAATATACCGTCTATCGCCGTTGAGGAGAGTGAAAAATACTTAGATATTGCAGTTATGATAAATAGTATCATCAATAAAAGCACCGTAGCAAGCACATTGAACTTTATGCCTTCGGTTTTTATGGTTTCAAAAAAACCCGGACCAGACTGCAATCCTACCGCATAGATAAATATAGCAAGACCGAAAAACTTAAACTCTTCAGAAACCACAAGGCCGTAATGCCCCGCAATCAAAGCAACTATCAACATAGCGGATATATCCAAAGAAAAACCCTTGACCTTTAAATTCCCTACTATGTACCCTATAGAGATAATGAAAAAAAGATAAAAAATATCACTATGTATCATAAGACCGCACTTTGTATAAATTTTTGCAATTATACTATAAATAATACAATATATGATAAAATTTCACAACAAACAGAAGAAAGGAAATCTCGATGCAAATAGATAGAGATAAAGCTTATGCACTTTTAAAGGAGTATAACGACAACGACTCTCTTGTAAAGCATGGCTTAGCCGTAGAGAGCGCTATGAGACATTTTGCAAGAAAATTTGGAGAGGATGAGGAGCTATGGGGCATAGTCGGACTTTTACACGATCTTGACTATGGCAAATATCCTGATGAGCACTGCTATAAAGCAAAAGAGATACTTGAAGAGAGAGGTTATGATGATGTTATCATAAGGGCTATGATGAGTCATGCTTACGGGATTTGTACCGATGTCGAACCGCTGAGTCTAATGGAAAAAACTCTCTATGCGGTTGATGAGCTGACCGGACTTGTCACGGCTTGCGTATATGTCAGACCCTCTAAGAGCATTATGGACTTAACAACAAAATCTGTAAAAAAGAAGTGGAAACAAAAGTCTTTTGCGGCAGGAGTCGATAGAGAAACCATTCAAAAGGGTGCGGATATGATAGGTATGGAGCTTGGCGAACTTATAAGTGAAGTTATAGAGGGGATGAAAAAAGATGCTGAGGCTTTAGGCTTAAAAGGCGACTTGTAATGAAAATACTCATTACCGGGACAGCAGGTTTTATAGGTAGCCATTTGGCCTTGAAGTTGCTTGAAAGAGGCGATGAGGTAGTAGGAATTGATAATATAAACGACTACTACGACCAAAGAGTAAAGTATGGAAGACTCCAAAGAACAGGTATCATAGAAAATGTTGAAGATGGAGAGAATATCCCTCAAAACACTCTTATAACTTCAAAGACTATGCCAAACTATAAGTTTATAAAAGCAAATCTTGAAGATAGAGAAGTTTTGGAAAAGCTTTTCAAAGAGGAGAAGTTTGATAAAGTTTGCAATCTTGCAGCACAAGCGGGAGTAAGATACTCTCTGACCAATCCACACGCTTATGTCGATAGCAATATAGTGGGATTTGTCAATCTACTTGAGTGTTGCAGACACAACGGCGTAAAAGCACTCTCGTATGCAAGTAGTTCTAGTGTATACGGGCTAAATGAGATACAGCCATTTAGCACAAAAGCCAATGTAGACCACCCTATAAGTCTATATGCGGCAAGCAAAAAATCAAATGAACTAATGGCCCATGTCTACTCTCATCTTTATGGCTTGCCTACAACGGGATTAAGATTTTTTACCGTATACGGACCATGGGGCAGACCGGATATGGCACTATATCTCTTCACTAAAGCCATCATAGAGGATAAACCTATAGATGTGTTTAACCATGGACAGATGCAAAGAGACTTTACATATGTGGACGATATCGTAACAGGTGTTATCAAAGTTATAGACAATCCTCCAAAAGGCGATCCATCCTGGAGCGGCAAACATCCGGACCCAAGCAGTTCAAAAGCGCCATATAAGATCTACAACATAGGCAACAACAATCCTGTAAAGCTTATGGATTTTATAGAGGCTATAGAAAATAGACTTGGAAAAAAAGCCAAGAAAAATATGCTACCTCTGCAACCTGGAGATGTGCCATCTACCTATGCCGATGTTAGCGGACTTATAGAGGATTTTGACTATAAACCGGAAACATCCATACAAGAGGGTGTCAACAAGTTTATAGATTGGTATCTTGAGTTTTTTGATATTAAACTTTAAGTTGATTTGCGTTATCATTATCAATAAATTATACTTCAAAGGATAGATAATGCCAAAAGCTGACGAAAATATAGGCTGCGAAAACAAGGTCTGTAAAGAGAGAAATAATTGTAAAAGACAAGTTATAGCCAAAAACGGAACTGCAAAAGAGATTAGAGTTTTTGGAGGTACCGAAGAGAAAGGGTGCAAAAACTTTATACCCAAAGATTAAAAAACAACTGCTTTTTTACAAATAAAAGTTTTAAGAGATTTTATCACTTAATTAGACAAATTTAGGAGTTCAAAAATATCTCTATTTTTGAACTCCTTGATCAAAACCCCATCAAAACATCAAACACTATAACGAACCGACTATATATGAAGCACTGCTTTTTTTGAACTTAGGTGATGCTGTATTTTGAGGCACACCGATATTTGTATCTGTATTTTGAATATTTACAGAGTTATCAAATAGTACTCCATAGTAGTACTCCAACAAAGTTCCGCCGACAATTCTATTGTCAAATAGGCTCAAACCTTGACTTGTGTAGCTACCTGTAGGATTGTTAATTCCTGATATGTAAGTTGAAAGAAAATTAATAGATTTACCGGCTTCTACTATAACTCGACCGTTTTTCATATTGACCGTGATGGGATTTTTGACAGTACCGATTACACCATTGTGGGCATACAAAGCCAAATCTTTCTCTAAAGTGATCGTAGGTTTCACTTTGGCATTTCCAAGGATGTTACCCTGTAACGACCTGATTGTGACACTATTTGATGATTTGATCTTAGAGAGAAAAACTTCGTCGTTTGCATTGATGTTTATATCTTTATTTGCAAATATGGATTTGGAATTTAATTGTGCAAAAGATGAGTCTGTTTTTAAGTTGACATCTCCCGCATCATTATAAACAGAGTAGCCATCACCGTCCAAATCATCAACTCTTAGTGCTCCTTGATTTTTGATGTTTATATCACCACTCTTGCTATTGGTCGCATCTAGTATATTTACTTTAGTATTCATTTTTACCCCACCATTGGCATACAAAGTAGCGTCGTTTGCAGTTATATTCATTGCTTCGTCGTTTGATTTGATCGCCCCTTGTGAATTTAGGTTTACACTGTTGGCTGCTGTGATTTGATTTATAACCATATCATTTGCGGAGTTAAACGCTACGCTTCCCTCTTTAGATATAGTCACGCCTTGTAGTGTCAATGATTTATCACTTGTAAACTCTATATCGTTTTTAGCAGTTAGATCGCCTATTGCACTATCTTTTGAGTTATATAGTTTAATAACTCCGTTGAGGCTGTTTGCTGTTACATTGTTTACTGCAAGATTGACGGCATTATTGTTTATAGAGGTGATGTCTCCATTGGCATACAAAGTGGCATCGTTTGCAGTTATATTTGTTACTCCGTCGTTTGATTTGATCGCCCCTTGTGAATTTAGGTTTACACTGTTGGCTGCTGTGATTTGATTTATAACCATATCATTAGCGGAAATTAGATCGATATTACCGCTATTAGATACTGTATTTCCAGCTAAAGTTAATGATTTTGAGCTTAGAAAATTGATATCTTTTTGGGCACTAAGAGCATTGGCTGTTATATCTGAAATAGAATTGATATATATATAATCAGCGGATTTGGCATTTAAAAAGTTTGCCTGGATGTGCACAGGACTTAATTTTGAACCTATAGAGCCTCCATTGGTCGTATCAAGATATGTATGTGCAGATCTGATCAAAGCAGAGCTATCAGCGTATATACCATTGTTGCTAACTATATTTGTAAATCCTCCGTTGTCTGCTGACAACTCTTTTGTTAACTGGACTTTTCCTCCATTGTTGCTATTTATGTTAATAATTCCGAAATCATATCCAAAGGTTTTGGTTTTAATAGCATAATGATAATCTTTTTTAACACCTTTAATATAAAATCCATTATCACTATTGCTAGCAGTTGTAACAGCTCCCACATTGATAGTTTTGCCACTTAAATTATTTATCTTTATATCTCTAAAACCGCTCAAAGTTTCTATGAGGCCTCTTCCCTCAAAGTCTCCATTAAGGTCTATCCTTCCTCCCCCTTTAGTAATATCTTTTAGATATATATTATCACTATCTTGCGATGCTATGTATTTGGCATCGATAAGATTTGAACCTGCCGTTACCGTTTGATCCATAATTCCACTTCTCATATAGCCATTTTTAAGTACAACTTTATCATAAAGATGTTTTTGGTCTATTTTTATATTTCCATCCGCCTCCATATCGTTGACGTAATAATTCGCCATTATATCGATTGAAGTGTCGGAATAATCCTTAACAACGCTGTCTAGTTCTAAATTTATATCCTCTCTTGCTTTTATACTTGAAAGAGATATGATATTATTAAGTACACCATTAAAATTTTCTCCTTTTAAAGACAAGTATGTGCCATAATAACTGTTCGCTATGAGAAATGGGATTGTATCGGCAGCATCTCTTTGGAAAATTACATTTATACTATTTGATGCATCTCCTAAGGCACCATGTTCCGCATTTATAGCCAAGTTTTTAGTTTTAAACACCTGATTATTCGTTGCATATATATTCCCATATTTATTATATATACTTCCATTATTTAAATGGTTGTTTATATTTCCTTTCAGCAAAATATCTCCCGTTCCATAGTTATTGATACTCATAGTATATGTAGGGTTTTCTATTTTATAAGAATATTTATAACTATTGTTATTGGAGGCATTTAAAGAGATATTTGACCTGTTCGCATTATCACTTATGACATCTATATTGTTTATAACAAGATTTTTATTAGAGCTATTATTTATGGTGACATTCGGATATTTATTGTCCAAATAAATAGTACTCGATCCACTCAAGTCTCCATTGCTGTTTAAGGAGACAGAACCTCGACCTTGATTTGACAAATCATTAACAACTACATCATTGCCCACTATATTGGCAGATATCTCTCCATATGTACCTATAGCGCCATACTTATCTATCTGAAGCTCTTGAGGAGTTGCTGCTCTTTGATGTATATCCGCATCCATAGTCAATAAAGAACTTGAAATATACACGCTTCCATCTTTTTCAGTATCTTTAGCTACCAAGCGGGGTCCATACATCACAGGATCTATCACATAAATATCATCGTTTTCAACAGGGGCAAATGTTTTGACTATAAGGTTGTTTGTTGTGATAGAACTTCCTTTGTTTGCATTTAGATTGGACTGTATGCTATCGGCATGATCGTTCAGATCTGCCTCAACATAGCCGGTTCCTCCCGCTATATCTACATAAGTTGAAGTGGTGAGTTTAAAATAATTTGGATCGCTATTTTGACTACTTTCCAAATTCACACTACCTTCACCTATCAATGAAGCTCCTGATTTGATATTGATATTTGTATAGGAAGATACAAAGTTGTTTGCAGAAATTGTACTTTTAAGTCCATCTCCATTAAGATCCGCTATTGAGTCAGCTTTTGATAAAAGTTTTGACACATAAGCCTTGATATTTATATTTCTTGCTTGCAATTTGCTATTTTCGTCTATATTTATATTTATATTGTGATTGGATGCACTAGTTGCCGTACTATTAGAACCTGATATACCACTAAATAGAAAGAAATCAGCTTTAGAATATGTATCCATATAGCCTATGGCATTTATACCTATATCTCCATTTTCAGAATACAATTTGGCATATTGTCCTATATTTACAGTGACATTGTTATCTCTAGCTTTGGCATTAGAATCAACATATGTACCTGATATCAAAGATGCCGCTCCTCCAAATACATTAGAGGATGTTTGATCGTCAGAGTGTGCATTTATATTTATACCTCTATCAGCATTCAAAGTAGCATGCTGGCCTATGTTTAGATTAACTACACTACTATTTGCTGCATTTCCGATAGATCCTCCTCCGATAAATGCTCCTAAAGAACGACCCTCGGTTTGAGCTACGGCTTTTGAGTAGGCATACGCATTTATATTCATATTAGAGATTGTATTTATTGTACTCGAATCCCCTATTTCAAGATTGATTATACTGTTTGAAGTAGATGTTGAGGATGCGCCGGTACCGCCACCAAACAGTGTACCTGATGAAGCAATGGCATCTGCTTTTACAAGATTGCTGATTTCGTCGATTCCAAAACTGTCTGTGTTTTCAAAGGCATACATTTTCAAAGAAAATGCATTGATATTTGAATTTGAGCCTACAGCGGTTGTCAAAATTGGACTCCAAGTAGCATGAGCAACAGATGCACCTGCTTTTCCTATAGAAACATCAGCGCCTTCAGCTTTAGAAGAGATTGATGATGATGCAGATGTATAAAAAGTCGCAAACCCTCCACTTGTTAAATTTGAATCACTACCAAAAGATACTACAACTTTTGGTTCAACCGAGATATTTGCAATCGAAGCCTGTTCTACACCGGCACCAGCTGCCGTAGCCAGTGTATGAGCAGATAGATCATCAGCATTATAATCCGCTTTCAATTCAAAATCACCCGCAGAAGTTATACTTGTATTTTCAGATACAATAGCTTGAGTATTTCCGTTTTGGTTATAATTGGCATTTACCAAGCCTCCTGCTGCTAACAACCCTGCACTCATGCCATTGGCTTCAATAAGATTGGATGTTATCGCACTTATTGCATCGATATAGATACCGCCCGCAGTTGATCTTATCATGCTATCCTCATCAATATAGGCATCATTTTCATAATCTACATTCAAGACAGAAACTGCAGCCCCAAGTCCTACTACTCCTCCGTCACCAACGACACTATTTATACTACTGTTTTTAAACTCCATTGTAGATTTTACATCTAAAGAGCCACTAATAAGGTTAACATCTTTTCCTATATATGCTCCGGTATTCATACCTATGTTTGCCACACTAACCGAGCCTCCTACTCCTACAAGACCTCCCACTATCACACCGGCTCGCATATCTACAGTTGTACTATCTACAGTTTTTACCGATGTATTTTGCCCGACATTGATAGTGCTATTATTTCCAATGATAGCATACGTCGTATCCTTTGGAACATCTTTAGAAAATTCATAGCTAACATCTACTTTTGTATTTTTATCCAGCTCTGTTTTTGTTTGCGTGGCAATGTCAAAATCTCCAAGATGATCGCCAACCATACTACTGTTTGTCTCACCAGTTACTGTTTTTTCCGTATCGGCTGAAGCTATACTGCCGTTTCCATCCATCCCTGCATTTATATTTGCCACAAGTACAGAGCCTGATACTCCCGCTATAACACCTCCTCCAAAAGAGATAGCTTTACTGGTTATGCTCTTATCTGAATTTGCTTGGACTAGCAAGTTTCCTTGAGCACTTATTTTAGTACCACTTCCGACTTCCGCCAAAGATATGTTGTGGATGGTTGAAACATCCACAGAAACGCCTACACCAGCCGTACCTCCCACCGTTAAAGCTCCGGGAGTACTATATATAGACGAATGGTTATTGCTTGTTATGTAAACATTTTGAGAAGATGCTTTGTATTCATCGTTACTATTTATAGACATACTTCCTGTAGTACTGGAGTATGTAAATGCTTTGGCAGTTGAATTTATAGTATTGACCGAAACCGATCCACCGACACCAGCAGTGCCTGCTACAGACGCATTTGCGGCATAAGTCCTAATGCCTGCTCTATTGTTTGCACTGATCGAAGTATCTTTTGATGCATTGATATTAGAATCATCAATATGTGCTTGCGTATCTTGAGATACGGATGTAACAGCAACGGACGCTCCAACTCCGGCAGCTCCTCCTGCCGCTAAAACACCTGCAAAAACTCCGCTTAAATTGGTATCATCATTGGCCACAACTGCCAAGTTTCCCCTAGAATCGATATCAGAACCCCTATTATATGCATGATTTTTATTATTGACTATAGCAACAGATACAGATCCTGCAACTCCTGCAGCCCCAGCACCAGTTCCGCTGACAACAATAGGGTTAAGATAATCATAACTATTGCTTATAGTCTTTACCATTTTCTTAGCTTTGATATAGCTTCCCAATATAACCGCATTTGTTGTATTTTTTATGATACTGGTATCCGTTGCAATCCCAACCGCTGCAGATCCTCCTCCTGATACGGCTCCGATTTTAGAGGATACATCGCTTTGAGAGATAGCTCGAACCCTTACCTCTTGATTGTCATTTGAACCACCGGCTAACCATGAGTAGTTTATATAAGAGCTTTTAGAATATGCATTTAACTGATCTCCTACAAGATTGACCGATATACTGGCGTCCACACCTCCCGATCCTCCTCCGGCAAGATTGACGACATGGGACTTGATAGTCTCATTTGAGTAGGCCAATATATCCAATCCGTACATATCCTCTTTACCATTTGAATTCACATTGTCCGCATCACTTTGGAAAGGATTGTTATCTTTAATTACACTTAGAGGGGTTTCTCCTCTAACCTCAATAGTGCTACCATCTATATATGCATTAATTTCATTTTCAACTATATTTGTACTTATTCCGCCTCCGATACCCACAGAATCCGATCCGCTTAAGGATCCGGCATAATTTGATATATAGTTTTTTTCGGTAGCTGCTATTTGCATTGAACCACTGGCATTAAAATCACTAGAATTTCCCACATATGAAGTTACTTTATCTTTTATGCTATTTATCGTAACACCGCCTGCTGCACTAATACTGCCTGTAGAGGCGCTTCCTCCTACCGAAATTAGATTTACACTTTTGTTGCTATCTGCTTTGATTATC
>Ga0256843_1003115_pt1 | contig 11673 bp, 9 predicted proteins | sample AlvinellametaG_FD_191572 | JGI IMG/M metagenome (GOLD analysis project Ga0256843, IMG submission 191572) | Pompeii worm associated microbial communities from hydrothermal vent at the East Pacific Rise, Pacific Ocean - Alvinella | ecosystem: Host-associated > Annelida > Integument > Unclassified ... | reverse complement strand
TTTGAGAGTGAAGAACTTGATATGAGAATGGATAAAACTCAGGATTTGAGCGCCAGGGAGGTTTTAAACTACTACTCGAAAGAGGATTTGGAGAGGATTTTAAAAGAATACGGGGAGTGTAAAAGATATAAAAAAGTAGCAAATGCGATTTTTTCCAAAAGACCTATAAAGTCAAACAGGGAACTTACCGATATATTAGGAGCTGTCGGCATAAGAGACAAAAAAGATCTTGCCAAAATATTTCAGGCTGTTCGTATTGAAGTCAACAACGAGCTTAACGAGCTTGAAAAAATTTTGGAAAATGCCGAAAAATTAGCCAAAAACGGAACTATTTTAGGTATAATTACTTTCCATTCGCTTGAAGATCGTATAGTTAAAAACAGATTTAAAGAATGGGCAAGAAAATGTATATGCCCTCCAGAAGCTATCAGATGCGAATGCGGGGGTAACAATCAACTCGGAAAAATATTAACCAAAAAGCCTCTTACGGCTTCTAAAGAAGAGATTAAACAAAATCCAAGAAGCAGAAGCGCAAAGCTGAGGGGGTTTCAATTTATTAGGGGATAGGGATGAATTCAGAAGTAAACGTACAAGAAAGAGCCGAACTTTTAGAAAACATAGAAGATTATATTGTTCAGGAAAGCCTTTCTACTACAATAGTCAGAAACTTAATACTTACTATCGTTTTTTCTTTGACTATCCTTTTTCCCAAAATTTACATCTCTTCCGAAATTTACGTTAAATCGGTTCAGATTAACAAACTGCTAAACGAATACTATTCACTTAAAGCCGAAAATTCACTTCTCGCTTCAAAAATCGAAAAAATCAAATTCAAAAACAGAATGGAAAAGCTGACTTTTTAAGTTCATTACTAATTAACTTAATTTTGTTACAATTCGCCTAAAAAAGAGGGCAGATGAAAAGATTTATAGAGTTTTTTATTAAAAATGCCGTATTTACACATACACTTTTTATTATTGTAATAATTTCTGCGGTAATTGCGTATAAAAACGTTGCAAAAGAGCTTTTTCCTCCGGCGACTCTTGATAAGATTTTAATACAGGGCGCATACCCCGGTGCAAGTCCCGATACGCTTGATAAAATGGCGGTAACGCAGATAGAGGATGATTTGAAATCGTATCAGGAAGTTTCTTCAATTGAGAGTGTTATCAGAAACGGAAGTTTTACCGTAACGGTTAATCTTAAACCCAATGCCAATAAACTTGAGCTTTTGAGTGAGTTTAAGACAATTACTTCAAACCTTAAAAAAGATCTTCCGAGTGATATGAGCGAGCCGACGGTTACCATTGCCAAAAAGGCGTTTCCTTTGATGTTTATATCCGTCGCAAGCGATGTGCTTAATAAAGACCAGCTTCTAAACCACGCTGATGAAATCAAAAAAATACTCTCCCAAATCAAAGACCTAACCCAGATAGACATAAGAGGGGACAGTGATAAAAACATCTATTTCGAACTGAACAATAAAAAAATTGAAGCCTTAGGAATCAACAAGTCACAGCTTATAAACGTGCTCTCGCAGGTTTCCACGATATTTCCTGTCGGGAAAATAGAAGGAAACAAACACTATTTTATCTCAATGTATTCAAAAGACGTGGATGATTTTAAAAATATGATTATTCAGGTAGGCAATGTGAAAATAAGGCTAAAAGACATTGCGGAAATCAAAAAAGAGTACGCAACCCCTACACAGATTGGAAAATACAACGGTATTCCGAATATAACAATTGATGTAAGAAAAGGAGAAACGGGTGACGCAATTGCAATCAGTAAAAAAATCAGAAATATTTTAAAAGAGTATCACCAAAAACATCCCGAAATTACGTTCGGTATTTCTACCGATACAAGCAAGTGGGTGAGAAACAGGTTTAATACCGTTGTTAGTAATATTATATTCGGGCTTATATTGGTCTTTTTTATAATGTGGCTGTTTTTGAACTGGAGAATCTCGCTTGTTGTAACTCTTGGAATTCCTACATCGTTTGCGATTGCGATGATTGCACTTGATTATTATAACTTTTCGCTTAACCTCCTTTCGATGCTGGGAGCTTTAATAGCGCTCGGTATGATTGTGGATGAGGCTATAGTGGTCGGTGAAAATATCTACAGGCATATGGAAATGGGCAAAAGCAAAACCCAGGCCGCGATTGACGGTACCGTTGAGGTCTTCTGGCCTGTGGTGGCGGCTGCAATGACTACAATACTCGCGTTTGTGCCTATGCTTTTGATTAAGGGTGAGATCGGTGTGTTTATTAAGATTTTGCCTGTAATGATTACGATACTTATTTTAAGTTCGCTGTTTGAAGCGTTTGTGTTTTTGCCGCTGCATTCAAAAGAGATACTTAAAGTAGAGCACAGCAGAAAAGATATATTCTGGGAGAAGTTTTCCAATTTTTACAAAAAACTTTTGATGCTGTTTTTCAGGTTCAGATACCTGGCTCTTCTTTTCTTTTTGGTAATCGTACCGCTTCTTATCGCTCTTGGGATGAAGCATTCGAAATTTCAGCTGTTTCCGGATTTTGACGCAAGCCAGATATACGTAAACGGTAAATTTGAAAGCAACTATACAATTACCCAGACTGCTGAGGCGATTAAGAAAATAGAAAAAGATCTGAAAAAATATCTCGGAAAAGACGTGGAAGGCTTTACTACGGTTGTAGGTATGCAGATGAACAACAAAGGTGAAGCGAACGTAGGGGAGAACTACTTTCATATATTCGTGGATCTGCATGACAAAAAACCTACAGACTTTTACAATAAATTCATAGCCCCGATATTCCAGCCTATAAAGGTTGAACATCAGTCAAGAACACATACAGCCCAGCAGCTGGCACAAAACTTCAAAAAAGACTTCTCACACATTAAAATCCCAGGAATGGTGGAACTGAATGTAATAGTGCCTCAGGCGGGTGTTGTAAAAAGCGATATCGTAATAAGCATAGGCGGAAAAAGCCAGGAAGAGATTATAAAAGCGATAAAAGAGCTTGAAGCCAAAATGAAAACGATAAAAGGCGTGTTTAACATTTACGACGACGCGGAACTCGGAGCGGATGAGCTGAAACTGAGAATAAATCCGTACGGACAGAAGCTGGGATTTACGCAAGCGGGGCTGTTTAACGAATTAAGAGGATTTTTTGCAGAAGCGGAATACGACAAAACGTTCGATAAAGACGGAATCGTAAAAATCATACTCAAAGACAAAAACAAAGATTCGTTTGAAGAACTTAAAACGTTCAGGGTAAACATCCCGAATACTAATCAGTATATCGAGCTTGATAAAATATGCGATTTTGTAATTACAAAAGCATTCAAAAAAATCCATAAATACGACGGTATCGCCGCAAAAACAGTATATGCCACACTTAACAAAAAGATCATAACAACGGCTGATTTTTATGAAAAGGTAAATCCGTTAATCGAAAAATTCAAAAAAGAAGGTCTGACGATACTTATAGGCGGTGCGGCAAAAACCTCAAAAGCGTTTGTAAAAGATCTGAAAGAAGCGATGATAGTTGCGGTTTTAATGATATTTTTAATTCTTGTGCTTATGTTTAATTCTGCGGTGCTTCCTTTTATCATAATCTCGGTTATTCCGCTTTCGTTTTTGGGTGTGATAGCGGGTAATATGATAATGGATATGAATATGACGATGCTCGGAATGATCGGAATCGTCGGACTTGCCGGGGTTGTTGTAAACGACGGAATAGTAATGGTCGACTTTATCAAAAGAGCCAAAAACATGGATGAGCTGTTTGAGTTTGCATCCCACAGGCTTAGACCTGTGCTTCTTACATCCATAACCACGTTTTTCGGACTTCTTACTCTGATGTTTTTTCCAAGCGGACAGTCGGCCATTCTTCAGCCGCTGGCGATTGCACTCGGATTCGGCTTGGCGTGGGGGACTGTGCTGAATCTGTTTTACCTGCCGATTTTTTATTATATTTTAAGAAGAAAGCAGCTTCATGCGTAACGGGGATAAAATGAAGGTGTATATTAAAACATTCGGCTGTAGAAGCAACCTCTACGACAGCGAAATTATGAAAAATATTTTAGGCGAGACGGTTAAGAGTGAAGAAGAAGCGGATGTTATTATCATAAACTCCTGTACCGTTACAAACTTCGCGGACAGGGACCTCAGACAGTATATAAACAGGTGGCAGAGTAAGGATATTATGTTAACAGGATGTGCGGCATACACCCAGGGGGAAGATCTTTTCAAACAGGGTAAGGTAAGAGCCGTACTCGGGCATAAATACAAAGAAAAAATTGACAAATACCTTGATTTTAAAGGCGTCGAGCTTGGTGATTTCGATTTTGTAAACGAAAAAATCATAACCGGTTACAGTAAAACAAAAGCGTTTGTCAAAATCCAGGAAGGTTGTGATTTTGAGTGTGCATACTGCATAATCCCGAGTGTCAGGGGGCATTCGAGGTCACTTCCTGAGAGTGTTATACTCGAGCAGATATCAACTCTTGCGAGAAACGGTATAAGCGAATTCGTACTTACCGGTATAAACATGGGAAGCTACGGTAAGGATACAGGTACCACATTATCCGAGCTTATTGAAAAGATTTCAAAAATAAGGGGTGTTAAAAGAATACGCCTTGGAAGTCTGGAGCCGAGCCAGCTTGATGAGAGACTGATTGAACTTACCCAAAACGGAATACTTGAAAAACACCTCCATATAGCCCTTCAGCATACAAGCGACAGGATGCTTAGAATCATGAAAAGAAGAAACAGGGTAAAGCAGACGCTTGAGCTGTTTGAAAACCTGGCTGAAAAAGGGATAGCTTTAGGGACGGACTTTATAGTCGGGCATCCGGGTGAGAGTGAGGAGATATGGCAAGAAGCTCTTGAGAATTTTAAAAAATATCCACTCACTCACATACATATTTTCAGATTCACCCCAAGAGACGGTACGCATTCCGCAACCCTTAAGCAGGAAGTAAGGGGTGACATTGCAAAAAAACGTGCTAAAATTTTAGAAGAGATTGTAAGGGAAAACAACTTTAATTTTAGAAAAACCCATAAGCACCCGTTAACGGTGCATGTGGAAAATTACAAAAACGGATATTTTGAAGGGTATGACGAATATTATAATAAAATGCTCATATCCTCCCAAAAAGATCTAAAAGGGAACTGGGTGAAAATAAAAGATTACGAAATAAAGGATGTAAACTATGCAAAAATCCAATAAAAACACACTGATCGTATCGGTGCTCTCGGGTATACTGATTGCACTTTTGATTTTTGCTTCTTTAAAGGGGGACGGACTTGATGCGAAAACGCTTATTAACCAGATAGTTGCGGTTATAATCGTTTTCGGGTTTTTTATACTGCTGATTGTTCTTTTAAGAAAAGCGGTGCCAAACCAGCAGCAGCCGCCTCAGCAGGTGCAGGTGCAGATGGATACGGGGATTGAGAAAGATTTTATCATAAAACCCACAACTTCCGACGTAACGTTTGAGGATGTGGCGGGGATAAGCGAAGTTAAAGAAGAGCTTGTTGAGATTGTCGATTTTTTAAAAAACCCGGAAAAATATAAAGCGTTCGGAATAGAACTTCCAAAAGGAGTACTTCTTGTGGGCCCTCCGGGTGTAGGTAAGACGCTGATTGCAAAAGCTCTTGCAGGGGAAGCGGGTGTGCCGTTTTTTTACCAAAGCGGAAGCAGCTTTGTGCAGATGTACGTGGGTGTGGGAGCCAAAAGGGTAAGAGATCTTTTTACCAAGGCAAAAGCCACGGCACCGAGTATTATATTCATAGATGAAATCGACGCAATTGGTAAAAGCAGGGGGAATCTCAGAAACGACGAAAGAGAAGCCACACTTAACCAGCTTTTGACGGAAATGGACGGGTTTGAAGGCAGCAGCGGTGTTATCGTAATAGGTGCGACCAACAAAGTGGAGCTTTTGGATGAGGCTCTGCTAAGACCCGGAAGGTTTGATCGAAGAATATACGTAGAGCTTCCTGGGCTAAACGACAGAATTGAGATATTAAAAGTACACCTTAAAAACAAACCGTTTAAAGGAAACCTCGAAAATATCGCCAAAATGACTGTGGGATTCAGCGGGGCGGCACTTGCGAGCCTTGTAAACGAAGCAAGCATCCACGCACTTAAAAAAGGCAAACATTTTGTCGAAGAAGATGATTTTTACGCTGTAAAAGACAAAGTTTTAGTCGGTAAAAAAAGACTTCAGACATACAACCCTAAAGAAAAAGAGATTTTAAGCTACTATCAGGCGTGCAAAGCGGTGATTGCCGAGTGGTTGAGTGTGGATTTTGAGAGAATTTCGCTTGTAAAAGACGACTTCAAAGAAGAAGACAAAGAAATTATCTCAAAAACCGAAATGATGAACAAAATCCAGGTGTATCTTGCAGGACGTGTGGGTGTTGAGGATAAATTTAATGAAAAATACTCAAACGCCCATATGGATTTGAAAAAAGCCCGCGAACTTGCCCTAAAAATGGTAAAAGATTACGCAATGGGAGAGAGTATACTCGCCGATGAAAGCGAAGTGGGTAAAATACTTGAAGAAGCGCTTAATGAAGTTAAAGTTTTATATACCTCAAATATGAATATGATTGAAGCAGTTTATCACGTACTGCTCGAAAAAGAGGTAATCCACAAAGAAGATTTCGAAAAACTGAAAAATGAAATATTTTAGCGGGTTTTGCCTTAAAGGCGAAAAAGATCTTTTTAAAGAGTATCTTGACGAGGGGGAGTTTACCGTAGCGGGTTTTAGTTACGGTGCGCAAAAGGCGGTGGATTATGTGCTTGGCAGCTCCGTAAGAGTAGACAAACTTCAGCTTATCTCTCCCGCATTTTTCAATTATCCTCAAAAAATCATCGATATGAATTTACGCGCATTCGAAAAAGATAAAAACGCATATATTGAAAATTTCTTGAAAAAAGCAGGTTTTTTTAATGAAAAATACCTAACCGAATGTACTTTGGATGATTTAAAAAGACTGTTTACTTTTAAATGGGAAAAAATAGATAAAATTAAGGGTGTGAAAATAGAGATTTTTTTCGGAGAATTTGATAAAATCATCGCTTTAAAACACGCCGTTGAATTTTTTAAAAATTACGGCGATGTTTATATAATAAAAAAATCCAATCATTTTTTAAGGAGTTAAATTGGAAGTTGAGTCGAGGCATATTTTCAAAGAATACTGGGATATTTTCGTAGGTTTTTCCGCACTTCCGCTTGCTGTTATTTTTCATCTTCAGGGATTCAGTCTTTTAGCTACGCTGTTTGCTGCAATAGGTATAGGCGCACTGGCTGTTACTATCAGTGAAATTGCCGAAATTCTGGCAGAGAGATTCGGTGAGCCTTTCGGTAGTTTAATACTGACATTCAGTGCGGTTTTGGTTGAGATTTTGATTTTGTTTATGGTTGTTTTGGAGGCCAAAACACATCCCGAGGTTGTAGAAACCGTTAAAAACGGTATCATTGCAACCGTAATAGTGGATCTTAACGCACTGTTGGGTATTGCGGTATTTGTAGGGGGGCTTAGCTTTAAAGAGCAGGTTCACAATGAAGACACTTCCGCGAGTTATACTACAATTCTGTTTGTAGCGGCGGCAATGCTGTTGGTGCCAACTACGATATCCATGCATTCTGACGCCAAGGCGCTGTTTAATGCGAGTCTGATTATTGCCGCGCTTCTTGCGATTTATTATTTCTTCATTTTCAGATTCCAGACTGATACTCACGTGCATTTTTTCAAATTCAAAAAAAGAAGCAGGGTTAAAAAATATATAAGAGACGATGAAGAGGATGATGATTATTATTTTGACAAAAAATCAAATGCTTTTAATATCGGATTTTTGGTGTTTTTACTTGTATTAATCGGAATACTTTCGGAAATTTTTGCAAACGACGGTGTGGGTGTGTTTAAAAATTTCGGTCTGACTGCAGGGTTTGTTGGGATTTTAATTGCGTTCGTAACGGTGGCGCCTGAGCTATTTACCGCTATCAGGGCCGCTAAAAACGACGAAATGCAGCGTGTTGTAAACATCGCAATGGGTGCGAGTACGGTTAGTATCCTTTTAACGGTACCGGCTTTGATATTTCTTTCACTTCTTGTGGGTGTGGATCTAACGCTTGATTTTACGCCTTTACAGGTGGGGGCTTTAATACTTACGATTTTACTTGTATGGAAAACGACTGAAGACGGTGAAACAAACTATCTTGAAGGGCTTTCGCACCTTATGCTTTTCCTAAGCTACGCGGTAATCGCTATTTTTTACTGATTTTCTCCCCCTTTTTCGTTAACAAAAATTAATATGTTGTTAAATTTGAATAAATTTATGATAAAATGAAATGTTTAAAATTCATAAAGGAGATGAAATGGATAGAAGAAAATTCCTTAAAACTGCTGGGGTTGGGGCTGTTGCAGCATCAACATTCACTACGAATCTTTACGCAAAAAGCACTAAGACGTTAAAAATATGTCTTTCTTGGCCTAAAACACTTCCGATTATGGGTGAAGGTATTTTATGGTACGCAAAAAGAGTAAAAGAACTCAGCGGCGGAAGTATTAAAATAAAAGTTTACGGTGCTAATGAGCTGGTACCGGCACTTGGTGTGTTTGACGCATGTTCAAAAGGACTTATTGACGGTTTCCATTCAGGACCATATTACTGGAAAGGTAAAAACCCTGCGTTCAGTTTATTTACTGCGTATCCTTTCGGAATGATTGCAGACGAAATGATGGCATGGTTTGATTTCGGCGGAGGAATGGAAATCTGGAGAGAACTGTATGCTAAATACAACCTGATTCCTTTCAAAGGCGGAAACACAGGTAACCAGATGGGCGGATGGTTCAGAAAGCCTATTAAATCATTAGCAGACCTTAAAGGTCTTAAAATGAGAATTCCGGGACTTGGCGGTGAGGTTATGGCTGCTCTTGGCGTAAAACCTGTAAATATTCCTGGCGGAGAGCTGTACACTGCACTTGAAAGAGGTGTGATCGATGCGACTGAATGGGTAGGACCTGCACTTGATACTAAGATGGGATTCTATAAAGTTGCTAAATATTACTATTCAGGATGGCATGAGCCGGGAACTAACCTCGAGCTTACATTCAATAAGAAAAAATTTGAAAGACTTTCTAAAGAACAGCAGGCGATTCTTGAAGCTGCTGCGAATGAAATGAATGCAAGAATGCTTGCACAGTTCCAATACGAAAACGGCGTGGCGCTTAAAAAAATCATGGAAGGTAAATACGGAGTTCATTTAGGACAGTTCCCTGATGACGTAAATGAAGCTGCAAAAAGAGCAATCAAAAAAATCCTTGAAGAAAACGCAAACAAAAACAAAGACTTCGCAAAAGTTTACGAATCGATTCAAAAATTCTTCCCGACTACAAGAAAATGGACGGATGTCGGCATGAAAGCATACTTAGATATGAGAGATTCAGGATTTTTAGTATAACCCCTTTTCCGGGTTATACGAAATCTTTTAAAACTTCGGAACATAGAGCAAATCCGAAAGCCCCCGTAACACCCACAAAACTTCCCATATCGCATTTAATAGGTTTTTCTATTGAATAAACGACTTTAAAATCACCTTGAAAATTCTCTTTTTTAAGTCTGTCTCTGACTTTTTTCGCAAGAGGGTCGGTGTTTGTTTTCCAGATACTCTCAATTCTTATTTTAGTGGGATCTATTCTTTTGGCCGCCCCCATTGATGAGATTATTTTGGGATAAGCGGCTTTTATTAATTCTATTTTTGCGTTCAGATCGTCGATTGCGTCTATTACTATGTCATATCTGTCAAGTTCGAGTGTTTGTATGTTTTCGGGTGAGAGTTTCATATCCACGGGTTTTATATACGGGTAAAGTTCCGAGAGCACTTTTACTTTTTTCTCTCCGATAAATTCGCTTCCTATTTGTCTGTTTTGGTTGGTGATGTCAAAAGTGTCGTAATCCACGATTGTTATATCACTCACACCGCTTCTGTAAAGACAGTCAAGCGCGTAGCCTCCCACACCTCCGACACCGCATATCAGGACTTTTAGATCTTTTAAATGATCAAACTTTGAAAAGATCTTTTTACATCTGTCATATCTCATTTATCTTCCTTGCGAGATTTAATATATTGATGTATTTTTCCGAAAAATTGGGTTTTATGGAGTTTTTGTAATAATATTCAAAATCGTCCGCAAAAAGTGCGGTTTCGAATTTCACGCCTATTAATGCTCCTATTTCCGTTGCAAAAGAGTATTTCAGCTCGTCAATTACTTCATAAATTTCGTCTTTTGTATATTTTTCATAATTCAGGATTTTATCCCTGTAGTAGAGTTTACCCTGGTTTATGTTGTTGTATATCAGATCATCAAGCGGATACACTTCACTGATACCGGGGATTATTATCTGTACGGCCATATAAGGGTTTGCGTTGTAAACTTTTATATATTCTTCTTTGTTAAATACGTCCAAATCCTCAAAATCCCATTTCGCTTCTTTAAAAAGAGGCGCTTTTAAGAAGTTGGTGTGTACGTCACCGCTTAAATTTACGAAATGCCTGTAAAGGTTAAATGAGTTTTTTATTTCGTCAATATTGTCGTTAAACCTTCCTCTTTCCCTGAGTTCCGTCTGCCACAGTTCAAGATATGCTTTTTTTATGGCCGTTTCCCTCTCAAGATCACATCCGAATGAAAGTATAATTTCGTCGTTTTCAATAAAACTTGCAGCCATTACGGGGTATTTGCCGTTTAGTGTGGCGTCGTATATCTGGATGTTTGAAGTGTTTAGGGGGTGTTTGATTTTAGGGAGGGGAAGACCGTAGCGGATTACGTCGAATTTGACGTATCTTTCGATAATTTCGGTTTTTGCGTTGTAATATGCCTGATTCAGATCAAAATGAAAAGCCATTCCGTTGCTGGCATAAAGGTTTTGGATCAGGTTTATCGGAAAATACACTTTTTTTGCGGTGGATTTTTCCAAAAAAGGTATTGAGAGTATTTCGAAGCTGTCGCTGTTGAAGTCGATCAGGTCCTCTTTTTCCATTTCGTGGGTTTTATAGAACTGTTTAAGTTTGTCATTTAAAAATTCACCGCTTCTCATTTCCGGATAAAGACCGTTGATATAATACTCCTCAAAATAGTTCCTTGTAAAAATTCTTTCGCACATTTCACCGTATGCGCTCAAAAGTGCCCCGTTTTCACTCTCACCTTTGCCGTAGCTGGTAAAGCCCGTGCTGTAGTCGGTAAGTTTGGCAAGACAGACATCTTTTGCGGGATTGGTAACGTCTGCATTTAAGCGCATCCCCAAAGAAGAGAGGAATGAGTGGAGTTTCTTATGCATTCAGGCTCTTTGAAAGCGCATCGAGAGATTCATATGCGGTGATATCGAGTTTTAAAGGTGTGATTGATACAAATCCGTTTTTTACTGCGTTAAAATCGCTTGTTTCTTCTTCTTTGAAATTTAGCGGATGAAGTCCTATCCAGTAGTATTCCTCGCCTCTCGGGTTTAGGTGTCTGTGCGCGTCGAACCCGTATAGTCTGTAGCCGAGTTTGGTTACTTTATAGCCTTTTATCTTTTTTGTATTCGGGATGTTTACGTTGAGTATCTGTCTGTGGGGGATTTGTATTTTTCCGTTAAGCACTTTTTCACTTAGATCTTTTGCCACTTCTTTCGCGTTTTG
>Ga0256843_1003114_pt1 | contig 11675 bp, 13 predicted proteins | sample AlvinellametaG_FD_191572 | JGI IMG/M metagenome (GOLD analysis project Ga0256843, IMG submission 191572) | Pompeii worm associated microbial communities from hydrothermal vent at the East Pacific Rise, Pacific Ocean - Alvinella | ecosystem: Host-associated > Annelida > Integument > Unclassified ... | reverse complement strand
ACGCAGCAGTTTTACCTGTACCAGTTTGGGCTTGTGCTACCATATCGTGACCTTCAAGTACTAAAGGAATCGCATCTTTTTGGATAGGTGAAGGTTCTGTAAATCCTGCTTCTGTAATGGCAGCTTGGATAGTCTCTTTTAAATTAAAATCTGAAAATTTCATAAGGTTGTCTTTGTGTTAAATTTTTCGGTGTTGTATGCGTCTTGTATATATGATGATTACATATATGGTATCAAGAGGTGTAAAACCCTGTTTTATGCAAACTGATACCAAACTTGGTCACACGTCTAAGCGTGGAGATAGAGGAGTGTATATACACTCGTAAAATGGAGTTTAGTACTCTCTTGCAGAAAAGTTCGGAATTATAGCAAAATAAATAAGATAAAGATAGGGTTATTTGAAAAATAACCTTTTTATTATGCTTTTGGTCTATAAACCCTCACATTTTTTGTTTTATGTGCATCACGTAAATATTGTGCATGGAGTTGTGACATAATCCCTTTTTCACAATAGAGTAGATATTGTTTATCTTGGTCTAGTTTTTTAAATTCTGTTTTAAGCCTGTGGAATGGAATTTTAATACTTTTTGTTGGGGTTTCAATACATGTATCTTCTGCACGTATATCTATAACAATCAGATCATCTGTAAGTTCAGATACAACTTCAACAGCAGCATTGGTAGTGACATCATTAAGTATCTCATCTACATAGAGATGCTCCGCATTCTTTACTGCATTATCCAATACACTATAGTCAAAACGTTTAGCTTCTTTTTCCATACGCTTATAAGAACCGTGGGTAATAGGATTTTTAGAAATTACACCACAATACTCAGGCATACTCTCTGCAAACCTACGGGTACCTATGGTATTTGCAATCTCAATAATCTCAGGTTTATTCATAGTAGAAAGTGGGCGTAAAATAAGTTTACTGCTTACTTGGTCAATAAGTGCAAGATTTCGTAGGGTTTGGCTACTCACTTGTGCTACCGATTCTCCTGTAAGTAGGGCATCTATTTCCATCTCATTGGCTATTTTCTCAGACGCAAGGAGCATAAGGCGTTTAAGGGTTACTCCCATATAGGTTTCATGAGTAGACCTAAAAATTTCAGTGAGTACATCATCAAAAGGTACAGAGATAAACTTAACACGATGAGAAGAGCCAAATTTGCTCCAAAGATAGAGTGCAACTTGTTTCACCCCAATCTCATGTGCTGCACCCCCTAGATTAAAGAAGATAAAGTGTGTTTTTATTCCACGTTTCATCGTAAGGTAAGAGGCTACAGTAGAGTCAAATCCTCCTGACATTAATGAAAGAATATCCCCTTGTGTACCCAGAGGAAATCCAGAAAGTCCCATGTGCTTTGTAGTAATAATGTTGAGCTGGTTGTTTAAGAGTTCTATGCGAATGGTTACTTCTGGATTGTGTAAATCAACCCCTTTGTTAGGGTAGGTTGCTAACATATAACCACCAACTGTCTGTTCAAGTTGGGTAGAGCGAAATGTGTGTGTACCCGAACGTTTGGCACGTACCACAAAGGTTTTACCCTCAATGTGCTTATGCATCACTTCACCCACTTTGACTTTAATCTCATCAAGGGTATTCATCTGGTCAAATTGCAAGGCTTCAAGTACTTGCTCAATCCCTGGGGTATCTATCAAAAGTTGTCGTACTTCAATAACAAAGTCTAAGGGAGTGACTACCTCAATTTTGTCAGAAAATTTACGTACTTTAATTTCATCAGAAAAAAGTCCTAACATTTTTAAAAGGTTGTTGTAGAGTTGACCTACCATCTGTCTTTTAGCAGAAGAGCCTTTGACCATAATTTCAGGAAAAAGCTTCAATATAAATTTTTGTGTATTCTGTGTAGTTTCTTTCACGTTAAACCTTACTTGTTCTCTTTTTTTCTTACAATGTTTGCACCAAGTTTAGAGAGCTTTCCTTCTAGGTCATCATAGCCTCTATCGAGGTGATAAATACGTCTTACATTGGTAGTACCTTCTGCTATGAGTGCTGCCAATACCAGTGCCGATGAAGCTCTTAAATCGGTTGCCATCACATCAGCCCCATAGAGTTTATCTACCCCTTTTACAGCAGCAGTGCTTCCTTTAAGCCAAATATCTGCTCCTAGTCGGTTGAGTTCACTCACATGCATAAATCTGTTTTCAAAAAGACGCTCCTCTATGAGGCTCTCTCCTTTAGCTACAATAGCAAGTGCCATAAGTTGTGCTTGCATATCGGTAGGAAATCCTGGATACTCAATAGTAATTAAATTGACAGGTTCAAGGGTTTCAGGAGGGTAGATGGTCATACGTGTCTGCTCTATATCAAAACGACATCCCATAGATTCAAGTTTGTCTATAGAGGCTCTAATATGTTGAGGGTTGACTTTATCTAAGGAGATTGTAGAGCAAGTAATAGCACCTGCACAAAGATAGGTACCTGCTTCAATACGGTCTGGAATTATTTCTACGGGTTGAAAAGACAATGCTTTTCCACCTGTACCTACAATGCTAAGTTCACTGCTACCAATACCATCTATTTTAACACCTGCTTGGGCAATCATTTCACACAGTTGTACAACTTCAGGCTCTTTTGCTGCATTGATGATAGTGGTGGTTCCGTGTGCCAATGCTGCTGCCATAACAATGTTTTCTGTACCACCTACGGTAATTTTATCAAAAATGATTTTTGCACCGTGTAAACCATTTTTAGCTTCAGCACGTACATATCCGCCTTTAATCTCTATGGTTGCACCCATAGATTCAAGTGCTTTGAGATGCAGGTCAATAGGGCGTTGTCCAATGGCACATCCACCAGGAAGACTTACTTCACACTCTCCAAAACGGGTAAGAAGTGGACCCAATACTAAGATAGAAGCTCGCATTTGTGAGACTATTTCATAAACAGCCTTTGTGGAGTTGATGCTACCATTGTTAACTTTAGCTACAGTTTTTTCGTGCTTAACATTTGCTCCAAGCATATGAAGAAGTTTTAAAAGTGTACGTATGTCAACAACATCAGGTAAGTTTGTAAGTGTAACCTCTTTGTCTGAAAGAATTGTTGCTGCAATAATAGGTAAAGCAGCATTCTTGGCTCCAGATATTGTCACCGTACCACTTAACTTTTTCCCACCTATAATCTCTAAATAATCCATTGCTTTTCCTCTTGATATAGTAAACCAGATTTTATCTAATAATGTTTATAAATGAGCTTGAAATATACTAAAATGAGATTATATTTATTAATATATAAAAAATAGTATTTTCATAGAAATAGCATATAGAATTAAAGTATTACTAATAAAAAATAGAGTAGTATATTTGATAGTATGTACGGTAAAAGACGGATGGGCGTCTATTTAAGGGAAAAATAATGTTAAGCAGTTTAGATAAATTGAAGGCTCTTTCGAGTCGTTTAGAAAATAAAATAGAAGAAAAAACAAAAGTAGAACCAGAACCAGAACCTTTAGCATCTGATGTGCTTAAAAAAGTAGATTCAGAAATTGTGATTGAAGAGAAAAAAGTAGAGAGTAAAAAAGTTTTACATACACGCAATAATGAAGTACGTGAATCCAATATTTTACGGGTAAAAAAACTCTATAGAAAACTTGGGATTGATGAAAAGTCACCAAATTTTGATGCTATTTTTGAGTATAAAGCGATGAACCTTTCAGGTATTGGTTTAAAAGAGAATGATTTTGCTCAAGTACGTAATGGAAAATATATTCAAATTATTGCTATTACTTATGAAGCCGATGCCAGTGGAAAAAAGAAAGCAAAAAATATCTCTTTAGGATATTTTGGTAAAGCAGAGAATTTAGAGCAAGATGTAAAAAATGATATTATAGAATTTGTCTTACGATGGCGTTATGAGAAGACGTTTCAAAATGTTTCACACTATAAAGCATTAATAGATCGTATTGACACTATGTGAGTGTAAATCAATTTACCTCACATTTTACTAATCATAATTTTGCTACAATCTGCTTTTAAATTTTCTCTATATAGGACAATCTACTATGCACTTGGAATTAACAGCAGAAGCACTACTTGTACAATTTGGTTATACGAAAACAGAACAAACACTTAAACAGATGAATGCTATTATCAACAATACAAAATCATTTGAAAAATTCTCTTCACATCTTCCTGCATTGAATGATGCCTTAGCGGTAGAAAAAGGCTTTATTGCCATGTCAAACTCTAAAAATTATCTTAAAATAAAATGTAATGAAGATATCTCTGCTGATAATCTCTCTGAATTTCATACTATTGTGAACCATTGGGCAGATAAATATAAAGTAGTCCTTGAAAAAGTAGAGAGTAAAAATACGTACTATATTTTAGGACACAACTAAGTTGCCGCTTAGCTCTTTAAATGCGGAACAACGTGCAGCAGCTACTGCATCTTTAGGACATAATCTTATTATTGCATCTGCTGGTACAGGGAAGACTTCTACGATTGTAGGGCGTATTGCACACTTATTGCACTCAGGAGTAGAGCCTTCATCTATTTTATTGCTTACGTTTACTAATAAAGCAGCAGGAGAGATGATTGCTAGGCTTGAACGCTATTTCCCTAAAAAAATAGTGAGTAAGATTGAATCTGGTACATTTCATGCGGTTTCTTATCGCTGGCTTAAGGAGATTTATCCAAATTTAGCACTAAAACAGCCAGCAGAGCTTAAAACGCTTTTTAGAAGTATTTATGAAAAGCGAAATTTTGAACGTATGAATTTAACGGTACAACCTTTTTCAGCTACTTTTTTGTATGAACAATATTCCCTTTATCAAAATGCGTCACTTGATACTTTTGATGTATGGTTTTTAGAAAAGTACCCAGAACATGAATTTGTAATGGATGTCTATCTTGATATAAGCCATGAGTTTGAAAAAGAGAAAATTGAGTATGGTTTTGCTTCATTTAATGATTTACTCTTACGAATGAATAGTCATTTATCTGAAAACACCATTGCTTTTGAAGAAGTTTTAGTAGATGAGTATCAAGATACCAATACTTTACAATCTGCGCTTATTGATAGTTTACATCCGAAGTCGCTTTTTTGTGTAGGAGACTATGATCAAAGTATTTATGCTTTTAATGGAGCAAACATAGAAAATATTGCTACTTATTCTAAACGTTATCCTAATGCAAAAGTTTTTACTCTCAAAACAAACTATCGCTCTACAGCACCTATTTTATCGTTGGCAAATAAAGTCATAGAACGTAATGAACGTATCTATCCTAAAAAATTGGAAGTAGGGCGTGAAGTCAAAGCTTATCCTCCACGTCTATTGATGTATAATGATTTATTTGAACAGTATCAGTCTATTGCTCAGAGTATTAAAAAAACCCATGTACCAAGTGATCAAATTGCAGTGATATTTCGAAATAACTCTTCTGCTGATGGGGTAGAAGCCAGTCTCAGAGAGTATGGAATTCCTTGTAAACGAAAGGGAGGAACAAGTTTTTTTGATGCAAAAGAGATTAAGTTTTTACTTGATTTAATGGCACTACTTGTTAATCCTAAAGATATGATGGCATTTATTCATGTCTTTGAGTATGCGAGGGGGGTTGGTTCTGCACTTTCAAAAGAGTTTTTTCAGTGTTTTCTTCATTTTGGAGAAGGACGTTTTATGCAAGGTGTACTCTACCCAAAGGTACATGACCTACCTAAGCTAAACCCCAATAAAAATGTACAACTTGGGCTTTTTGATGATGACCAAGAGATAGGCTCAGCTGCACGTTTTAAACACATGGAGTTGGAGTCAACACTCTATAGACATCCTTTATTAAAACACGCCAAACTTAGCAATGATGGCATGACATTCTTTAAAGAGTTTTATATACTTATGCGTGACATCCATCAGCTTGAGCGTCCTGCCGATATTTTACGTACAGCAATTACTTCTAAACTTTATACAGGTATTGTTGAACTTCTATCAGTACAAAGAGGGCGTCTGAAATCGGGTGAAGTAGATGAAAGCAGAAAGAAACAAGCAAAAGAGCGTATTCAACGTAAAGCAACTCTATTGTTAGAGTTATCAAAACAATATAAAGAGCTAAGACGCTTTGTCAATGCCATGGTACTTGGTGGAAATGAACTAAGTGAAGGAGAGGGGGTAAACTTGTTAACGGTTCATGCCTCAAAGGGCTTAGAATTTCCAGAAGTGTATGTCATAGACTTGGTAGATGGACGTTTTCCAAATAGAAAAATGATGTCAAGTATTGAAGAGGAGAGACGACTTTTTTATGTAGCTGTAACACGTGCAAAAGACAAACTTTACCTCTCTCTTGCAAAGTTTGATAGGGTGAAGAAAATAGACTACAAACCTTCACAATTTTTGCATGAAGCAGGTTTAGTAGAGGGTGAATTTGTTGAACCAGAGGTTAAAGAGAAGAAAGCTAAGAGAAAAAAAGAGGAGGGATGAAGATGAAAAAATTTATAGTTCAAGGTTTACTATCTTTAATATTATCACAAACACTACATGCTAATATTGCAAAGTGGACACCTATAGTTTCAGAAGATATTGTTATTTTTGCACCAGATTCACTGATGAATCCAGAACAGTTAAAGTTTACAGAGCAACTTATTAGTATTTTTGAAAATGCTACACCGGTATTACAGTATGCTTATGCAGAACACCTAGATGATGGGCATGGCATTACAGCAGGTCGTGCAGGCTTTACCTCTGCGACAGGAGATATGCTTGAAGTGATACAACGCTACACTAAAGTTAAATCAGAGCATAAATTAAAACAATATATCTCAGAGTTAGAGAGACTAGCAGAGATTTATGCAGAGAATGATTATAAACTTTCAAAAGAGGGTGCAGATATTTCAAATCTTATTGATGCTGATGAAGATCTAAATCTAATAGACGATTGGAAAAGTGTTGCAAAAGATAGCATATTTAAACATATCCAAGATGAAATTGTTGAGGAGTGGTACTACGATCCTGTACGCGATATAGCACAGAAGATTGGTGCAAAACTTCCTATTACACTACTTTTTCTTTATGATGCAAATATTCAACTAGGAACACAAGGTATTAAAACAATTATTGATGAGATTTCTGAAAAAACACCAAAAAATGGTGGCAGTGAGGTAGCTTGGCTCAAAGAGTTTAATGCCCTAAGAGCAGAAATTTTACTCAATACTACAGTAGATGGTGAAAAAATATGGGAAGAGACCATCTATAGAGTAGAAGTCTTAGATGCACTACTAAAAGATAAAAATTACTACTTAAAGCCATGTACTATTACTATAGAAGCATGGGGAGATGAGAAGTTTTCATTACCTCAAGAGTAGTTAGGGGGGTTATGCTCCTAGACGTTTATCTCTTATACTCATCATTTTACTCTCCTCATCGACATAAATGTCAAATAAATCAATGGCATCAATGAGACTAGAGAGTTTTTTGTAGCCATAGTTAATGGGAGAAAATGAGGTAGAGTTGTTGATGTATTGTCCCACTTCAGAAAGATTTGCCCAGCCACTTTCATCCATAGTATGTTCTACCGCATTACGTAGAACATTGACAAGCCAAGTGTCTTGACGCATTTTACGACCATCTTGACGTTCTAGTGTTACCAGTGGTTCTTCTGCAACATTCGATGTTTTTGCTTCTCTTTTCATCAGTTTTTCTGTAAAAATAAATTGAGAACATGCTGCCATAAAAGGTTTTGGTGTCTTTTTTTCACCAAAGCCAAATACTTTTATGCCTTCAGTTTGTACACGCATGACTACAGGGGTAAAATCTGAATCTGAAGTAGCAAAAGCAAAGGCATCAATATCTTTAGTATGTAATAGGTCAATGGCATCTATGGTCATTAAAATATCGGTAGCATTTTTATTTTTGGAGTAGTCAAACTGCTGAATAGGCTTAATGGCAAACTCTAGCAGTTTTTCTTCCCAGTTTTTAAGGTTTTCTTTTGTCCAATTACCATAGGCTTGACGAATATTGACAATGCCATACTTGCTCAACTCATTAATAATACCCTCTATAGATCGATGTGAAATATTATCACAGTCAATAAAAAGTGCAATATGATCCTCTTTTTTTTGTTTAGCCATAGTTAATCAATATGTAAAACAGAATAGACAGGTGCTTGAATATTTTCACGCCCTTTGAGAAAGTCAAGCTCCATCACAAAACAGACTTCAACACACTTCGCACCTACTTTATCGATGAGATTTGCAGCAGCAGTAGCCGTACCACCCGTTGCAATAAGATCATCAATGAGAAGCACATTCGCAGGTGTACCACAACTTTTTTCTCCAAAAGCATCTATGTGTATTTCTACTTCATCAAATCCATACTCTAAACTATATTTTTCAGCAACGGTAGTGTAAGGAAGTTTTCCTTTTTTACGTACAGTTACAAAGCCAAGACCTAGTCTATCGGCTAAGATACTACCAAAGACAAATCCTCTTGCATCAATACCAGCAATGTAGTCAAGATTGTAGCTCTTGTATCGTGCTTCAAGGTGGCTCATTAGTGTGTTGAGTGCTTGGGCATTAGAGAGTAGGGTAGAGATGTCTTTAAAGATAATACCAGGTTTTGGAAAGTCTGGTATATCACGGATACTTCCTAAGATAATCTCTCTCTCTTTTTGTGAAAGTGTTTCTTGCATTAGCCTAAGTTTGCACCAAAAGTGCAACCCTCTATTTTAGAAACACGTCCAGCATGTCTGCCACCTTCAAATTCGGTTGAGGCAAATACTTCAATCATGTCTTCAATAACCCCTTTACCCACCACACGTTCACCAAAACATAAAATGTTAGCATCGTTATGCTGACGTGTCAGTTTTGCCGTATAGGTGTCATGGCAAAGCGCTGCACGAATACCCGTTACTTTGTTCGCAGCAATAGAGATGCCAATCCCCGTACCACAAATAAGAATACCAAGGCTCCCTTTGTCCTCTAATACCGATTTGGCACACTTTTTTGCATAATCAGGGTAGTCAACACGGTCAGCACTCTCTGGTCCTAAATCAATAATTTCATGTCCTAAGTTTTCTACAACATCTTTGACATACGCTTTAATCGCATAGCCTGCATGGTCAGTGGCGATATAAAATTTTTTACTCATATTTTTTCCTTATTCTATAGGTGCTTCTAATTGGATAGATTCAATTAATCTACCGACACGTCCCCAACGTACTGTATAGCGTTGCTTATTCCATAAATCTTGACACTCTTGTGACCCAATATTAAGATTAGGGCAGATACGGTGTAGCTTATCATGGTCTTTACCTCCACCTACACCATTGTAGACTTGGTCATACGATCTAAACTCTAAACTCATGTAAATTAACCAAGGTTTTCCCACAATCAAACGGTAAGGTACCGAGCCCCAAAAACGACTATCATTAGAGTTATCACGGTTATCACCAATCATATAGAAATGTTCTTCTTTAATTTTTTTATAGAAGACTTTTCTTCCAAGCTCTTCAACAAATACAGGGGTCATATCAATATCACTGTTTGCCTGATAGTGGTGGGCTAAGAGCATAAATGAGTTGCCATTATATTCAGGTTTATACTGAATACCTGGGTATTTATTCATGTAAGGGTTTATAACCCAAAGTTTTCCTCTTAGTGTCACAATGTTTGCTTTAGGGTAGTGTGCTTTAATGCTTGCTTCATCTTCTAAATCATGAAAGTGAATATAGAGTTTTTTGTCTTCATACATCACTTCATCTCCACCTACTGCAACACAACGCTTAACAAAGTGAATTTTTGGTGTTTGAGGGTTACGAAAAATAACAATATCTTCACGTTTTGGTCTAGGGCCCTCTATGAGGTGACCATTGCCATTGAAATCTGGAAGTAAAGGGACTTCTAACCAAGGTAAATGAGGGGTAACTATACCATAGGAGAACTTTTTAGCAAAAAGAAAATCACCTATAAGTTGTGTACGTTTCATAGAACCAGAGGGAATTACAAAAGATTGTGCCACAAAAAAGATAAGAAATAATACAATCACAACTGTGCCTGTCCACGTACCTGCCCAACGGCTAAATGCTAGAAAGAATTTTTTCATATTATGCACGTGCTTTTGCAGATTTTAGTGTATTGGCTAAAAGCATCGCAATAGTCATAGGACCTACACCACCAGGAACAGGTGTAATGTATGAACATTTAGGACTCACAGCTTTAAAGTCCACGTCTCCTACCAAAGACCCATCAGCAATACGGTTAATACCAATATCTATTACAATTGCTCCATCTTTGACCATATCTTCTTTTATGAGACCCGGTACACCCACGCCTACCACAACAATATCTGCTTTAGAGGTGTGTGATTTAAGATCTTTTGTGTAGATATGAGTTACTATTACTGTTGCATTGGCATTGAGAAGTAACGATGCCATAGGTTTCCCCACAATATTACTCGCTCCTACCACACAAACATCTTTACCTTGAAGGTCAATGTTGTACTCTTCAAACATTTTCATAACACCTAGTGGTGTACACGCAACAAAACTATCAAGATTTGTAACCAATCTCCCAACATTATAAGCATGAAATCCATCCACATCTTTTTTAGGGTCAATGACTTCTAAAATTTTATCGGTATCAACATGTTTAGGTAGAGGGAGTTGTACTAAAATTCCATCAATTCGTGGGTTATTGTTCATCATCTCAATGGTTGCAATAATCTCATCTTGGCTAATCGTATCTGGCATGTTGTGTGAAATAGAGTAAAAACCTACCTTCTCGCAAGCTTTAGCTTTCATTTTAACATAGGCATGACTAGCAGGATCATCTCCAATAAGAATGACAGCAAGACCAGGAACAATGTTTTTTTCTTGTTTTAATTGTTCTACTTCAGATGCCACAGAAGTGTGTACTTTATTTGCGAGTGATTTTCCATCGATAAGTTGCATAAGAACTACCCTTATTATTTTTTAGGTATTATATCAAAAGATTTTTATCTTTCTAAGAAAATACGTTATTGGAGTCTAATTTGAAATTGATTTACTGTTTATTACTACCTATGTTGTTATGGTCACAAGAAGATTTTATATCAGATTATGAGTATGGAGAAATGTTGTATGCAAATCCTAGAGGGGTAGGGTGTACACAATGCCATGGTAAAAGAGGTGAAGGTATTGTCATAGTAGAATATAGAGATATTCATGGTAAGCAAGCACTTAAAGGCCCAGACATACGTAAAAAAAGTTTAAAACAAATGATTGATGCACTCAATAAGTACCAAGATGTTATGCCTCGTTACTATTTAACCAATAAAGAGGTAAAAGCAATTTATAATTATTTAAAGATAAAGAATAGGAAGTATTTAGAGAAGTAAAAAAGATTAAAAATATGATTTAATATATGTAATTGGTTGCGGGAAGAGGATTTGAACCTCTGACCTTCGGGTTATGAGCCCGACGAGCTACCAAGCTGCTCTATCCCGCGACAGGAATTTTATAACTCAATGAGTTATTGGAGTGAGATTATAGCTTGTTAAACTTAAATTAAGTTTAAGGCTAAATCTTATGGATGGGGTAGAGGGATTCGAACCCCCGAATACCAGTACCAAAAACTAGTGCCTTACCGCTTGGCGATACCCCATTAAATGAAATGTTAAAAAATTGGTTGCGGGAAGAGGATTTGAACCTCTGACCTTCGGGTTATGAGCCCGACGAGCTACCAAGC